>Ga0181351_1000470_pt1 | contig 11542 bp, 14 predicted proteins | sample Su13VDMM15SD_FD_170485 | JGI IMG/M metagenome (GOLD analysis project Ga0181351, IMG submission 170485) | Freshwater viral communities from Lake Michigan, USA - Su13.VD.MM15.S.D | ecosystem: Environmental > Aquatic > Freshwater > Lake | place: USA: Michigan | collected 2013-07-16 | reverse complement strand
TTTCTTCCCTATCCCAGCGAGACATGGTTAAAAATCTATCTTGATGCAATAAATATAAATCCAATAATGCAAGAACCAAAAATAAATAATTTTATACTTTATAAATATATTGATACAATTAAAAAAGCAGATTGGCCTGGAACCCCATATCTTCTAGAAAAATATAAAAATGAAAATATTTGAAAAAGAATTAGAAAAATTTTACTATAAGCTTCAACAAAAGAAGCCATTTGCATTTAGCAAATATGCAGATGGAGAATGGGGTGTTATTCAAGGGCATCATATTGATAATGGAGAGTTTAATTTTGAAAGACAAGAACAAAATGAATTCTATAGAGAAAAATTAATAGAATCATTTAAATATAAGCATCCAGAGTATTATGTCGGAATTAGTTGCGAATGCTGTCAAGGACAAAATCATTTCTTAATGAAAGATCAGAGTGGGCAAGATGAAGAGAACTTAACTTACGCTAATTTATTTGTTAATACAAATTATCCGCTTTATGTTGATAACTTCATACCAGAATATCAAAATCATAAAATTTATTTGGTAGCAAATGAAAAAGCTAAAGTCCAAAACTTACCATTTAAAATAGAGAAGTTTTACCCAGTAGGAGATACAGCTTTTATTAAAAATTATAATCTTATAGAACAAATTGAATCAGAAAATATTAAAGATTCATTATTTTTATTTTGCGCTGGTCCATTTGGTAATATACTAGCACATCAATTATTTAAATCAAATCCTAATAATATTTATATGGATATTGGTTCGACATTGAATCCATGGTTGCAATCAGAAGGATTCAAGAGAGATTATTATATTAATGGATTTTTTGCTAGCAGAAAATGTATATGGAATTAAATTTAGTAACATATACTCATTCAAATTGTAAAGATGCACTTCAAGTACATAATGAACTTATAGATCAACATCTTAAACCAGATAATCATTTCATTTTTTCTGACTATAAAACTAATGACAAAAATTGTTTAATATATGACGACAATGAACCATATAGCTTGCATTATAGTAATTTAATTAAACAAATTAATAAAAAATACTTTATATATCATCAAGAAGATTTTTTTATTTATAATCAAGTTAATAGAAATAAACTTTTGGAATATATTCAATTTCTTGAACTAAATCCAGATTATTCTTTTGTAAGATTACTTAAAAGCGGTTTTACTAGAGGCGAAAAAATTTCAGATACTTTATATTCAATAGAAACAGATTCAGATCAAATCTTTTCAATGCAACCCACTATATGGCGAACACAAGATTTAATCAAAATTTATGAAGATAAGATCGTCCAAAAATTAAGAGATGAAAGCGAATTTATCTCAAGCTGTTTAAAATTAAATATAAAAGGAGCATATCATTTCAATTACGAACAAAAGCGAGGATTAGGGCATTTTGATAGTTCAATATATCCATGTATATGTACAGCCTTAATCAGAGGAAAATGGAATATCTCTGAATATGCTAAAGAATTAGGAAATATTTTAACTAAATTTTCGATAGATCCATATAAAAGAGGTTTATATGGATGTTGATTTTGCAGTTATAATACAAGGTGAAAGTAGATATGTGGAGCTTCTCAAATCTGCATTTAAAGGATATAATACAATATTTTCTACTTGGGAAGGCGAAGAATCGAAGTACTCTTCTGATGATAAAGTTATATATAATTCACTTCCAAGAGGAGAATTTGGAGAATATATTTTTGGCCCATCTAATTTAAATTTACAAAAAATTTCTACAATAAATGGTTTACTTTTAGCAAAACAATTAGGTTTTAAAAAAGCTTTAAAAATCAGATCGGATCTTATTCCAAGTAATTCTTCAGATTTTTTGAATTTATTAAATAATGATCATCTTAATTTCTTATGTTGGCATGGTCATGAAGTTTATCCTAATTGTTCTGGATATTTAGTTGATTTCTTAATGTCTGGAAATATTGATGATTTATTAAATATTTGGGATATTGAAGATATGAGCTGGTGTGTTGTACCAGAAATATTCTTAACTTCCAATATCATAAATAAATACAAAGATATTAATAATATAAACTATATATTAAATAATATAACTGAGGCTAATGATTTATTTTGGATAAAAAATAATAAAAATCTATCATCTTTTAACAAACAATGGATATATTCATTAACAAAAGAACACTTAAAGTCAGATTATCTTAAATTTTTATGATTAAATTAATTGTTTTTGATCTTGACGGAGTACTTATTGACGCTAGGGAGATTCATTATGAGGCTCTTAATAGAGCTATATCTTTAATAGGAAAAGATTTTATAATAAATAAAGAAGAGCATTTGTCCACATATGACGGACTACCGACAAAAAAGAAACTAGAACTACTATCTAAAAATAAAAATCTACCGACGGATAAACATAATTTGATTTGGGATAATAAACAAAAATTTACAATAGAAGTAATTAATGAAACAGTACAAGAGGATGAAAGAATTAAAATTATTCTAAAAGAACTAAAGAAAAATGGATATAAAATATATGTAGCGTCAAATTCCATTAAAGAAACAATTAAAATCATATTGCTAAGAAAAGGTTTTATGGAATATATTGATAATTACTACTCTAATGAAGATGTTAAAAATCCCAAACCAAAAGCGGAGATATATTTAAAATGTATGATCGATGCTGGAGTTGATCCAGAAGAATGCTTAATAGTTGAAGATTCAATAGTCGGCAGAAAAGCTGCAATTAAATCTGGTGGCCATCTACATCCAGTATTGAATACTAATGATATTAATCTAGATAAAATAATAGATAATATTAATAAAATTAACAATAATAAACTAATGAAGCCCAAATGGAAAGATGATAAAATGAAAGTATTAATTCCAATGGCTGGGGCAGGAACTCGATTTGAGAAGGCAGGGTATACATTCCCTAAACCACTTATAGAAGTAAGAGGAAAGCCCATGATTCAAGTAGTTATTGATTCGATTGGCGTTGATGCAAAACATGTATTCATAGCTCGAAAAAGTCATTATGAAAAGTACAATTTAAAGGACACATTAAATTTAATTAGTCCAAATTGCGAAATTGCACTTACAGATAGCTTGACTGAAGGTGCGGCTTGCACAACATTATTAGCTAAAGAGTATATTGATAATGATCAACCACTTCTTATCGCGAACTCAGATCAATATGTAGATTGGGATAGTAATGAATTTATGTATTCTATGATGGCAGATAATATCGATGCTGGTATTCTCGTATTTGAATCAACTCATCCAAAATGGAGTTTTGCCAAATTAGATGAAAATGGATTTGTTTCTGAAGTAGCAGAGAAAAAACCAATTAGTAATTTAGCCACAGTAGGAATCTATTTCTGGAGAAAGGGTTCTGACTATGTGAAATATGCAGAACAAATGATATCTAAGAATATTAGAGTCAATAATGAATTCTATGTTTGCCCAGTATTTAATGAAGCAATTCAAGACGGTAAAAAAGTTAAAGTATTTAAAATTGAAAACAATAAAATGTGGGGAATTGGAACGCCAGAAGATTTAAAATTTTTCCTTGAAACTCATAAAAATAATGAGTAATCAAAATCAAGAATGGACAGCTGGACAATCTTCAGCTTTAAATTATGTCAATTATATAAATCAAGTACTACTCGATGAATCTGAATTGAAACATTTCAAAGCAAATGGAGCGTATAATTCTATTGTAGGAATGGGAGCAGAAGAACAACGAGTTCCTTTCGAACAGAACATAAAAGAAAGTGATCTAAAGATTGATTTAGAATTTTTTAGAAAAAACGATTTTGGCCATAGACTTTATGATGATAAAATCACTATAAATACATTAAGGTACATATCAAATTTAATTCAAGTCTATAAATTTTTTGGTAATATGGATAATCATACTATTACTGAATTGGGAATTGGATTTGGTGGGTTAGGATTTACTTTTAAAAATATTTTTAAAAATATAAAATATCAATTTATAGATCTCGATTGTGTAGTTAAACTAAGTAAAAAGTATTTAGAAACAATAGATGATAATATGAATGGGTATATTTTTGATCAAGAACCAATAGAGTCAGATCTTTTTATAAGTGAATTTTGCTTATCAGAATTTACTATGGATAGCATTTGTTATTTCTATAACAAGTATTGCTCAAAAGCTAAAAAAGTATATATATTAAGTAATTTACATGATGCGAGATATAAGTCAAGATTTATTGAATTATTCAATAAAGATTTTAATATATCAATTCATGATGAATTCCCAAAAACTTCATGGGATAATTATATTATTTTCGGCCATAAAAAATGAAAATTATTGCTCATCGAGCAAATTTAAATGGTCCAAATAAGTCTACTGAAAATTCTATACCAGCAATTAATGTAGCTTTATATCATGGACTAGATGTAGAAATAGATGTATGGTATAAAAATGACAAATGGTATCTTGGACACGACAAACCCAAGTACATTATAGACGAATCTTTTTTGGAGAATAAAAGATTATGGTGTCATGCGAAAAATCTAAACGCATTGCATCTAATGCTTAAAAATAAAAAAATACATTGTTTTTGGCATCAAAATGATGATTTTACTTTGACTTCTAAAAATTACATCTGGACGTATCCGCTAAAAGATATAACTAACAATTCTATTATAGTATTAAATGGAAAAATTAAAATACCCAAAAAATGTTTTGGCATATGCACAGATTTTGCATTATCATATATAAATGAGTGTTAATTTTAAAGAAACATATTACGGTAAGAAAATAGATACTGCCAATATTTTAAATATTGATGATGCTTCTAAGGCAATTAATGGTAGAAAAACATGTATAATTACTGGCGTAACTGGTCAAGATGGTAGTCATATGGTTGAGTTTTTGCTTAAAAATACTGATTTAGTAATATTTGGTGGCGTAAGGAGATTAAGCGTTTATAATCATGAAAATATTAGAGATATTAAATCTGATAGATTTTATTTAATTAATTTTGATTTAACTGATTCGCATGCCATTTCTAGATCAGTAGAAAAATTACAACCAGATTATTTTATTAATTTTGCCGCTCAAAGTTTTGTCGCTAGCAGTTGGGATTTTGCTCGTCAAACTTGGGAGACTAATTCTACTGCAATTCTTGATATTTTGGAAGCAATAAGACTTTATAAACCATCTTGTAGACTATACCAAGCTGGTTCTAGTGAAGAATTTGGCAACGTACTGTATACTCCTCAAGACGAAAATCATCCATTACGCCCAAGAAGTCCATATGGAGCAAGCAAAGCTGCTTCTAGACAATTAGTTAAAGTTTATAGAGATTCTTATAATTTATACGCAATTCAAGGTTGGTTATTCAATCACGAAGGAACAAGAAGAGGAGAAGAATTTGTTACTAGAAAAATAACTAAAAATACAGCAAGAATTTATAATGCAATTAAAAATAGTCAAGAATTTGCCCCTTTAGAACTTGGCAATATAGAAGCTAAAAGAGATTGGAGCGATTCAGAAGATTTCATAGAAGGCGTTTGGATGATGTTAAATCAAGATAAATATAATCTAAACTATGATGGAACGCCCAAAGAGTATGTATTTTCTTCAAATGAAACTCATACTATTAAAGAATTTGCTGAAAAAGCTTTTACTCATGCTGGCATTAAAGGAGAATGGATTGGTGAGGGCGAACATACCATGTATATATCTAGTGATAAGAAAATTTTAATTCAAATTAATTCTAAGTTTTATCGGCCAGCAGAAGTAGAACTTCTTCTTGGTGACTCTAATAAAGCAAGAAAAGAATTAAATTGGAAGCCTAAAATTTCATTTGACAATTTAGTAAAAAAGATGGTAGAATGGGATATTGAAAATTTCAAATCATAAACTCTGTCAATTTATAGTTAAAAAATACATACAAAGCAATATAAATTGGGCTAGAGAAATAAAAATAGCACAAAATTTAATTAAAACCTATAAAAGTTATTCTTTTTGGAGTAATCTTAAAGATTTAAAACTACCATCATTAGCTTGGTTTCTTACTGAAGACGGTAAAGCGTTTATAGCTATAGAAGATAAAAAACTAGATTTATCCTTTAATAAAGTAGAATCTAGTAAGCTTAATGAAAATAAAATTGGAGAAGATAAAAAAGTTTGCCAAAAACCTAAATCTTTAGTAGAATTTATAAAGTCATGGGAAGAAAACCAAAAGATCAATTAGAAGAAGAAGCTCCATCTGGAGCATCTAGTAAGAGTCTATTATCTTCATTTTTGAAGGATAATAAAGACGAACATTATAATTTTGAAGAAGAGGTTACTTATAAAGTTTCGACTGGAAGTTTGAATTTAGATATTGCTACTGGAGGAGGACTATGTCCAGGTTTGCATCGATTTATTGGGATGAATGAAGGTGGAAAAACTTCCGAAGCACTTGAAGTAATGAAAAATTTTCTAAAAACAGTTCCAAAATCTAGAGGAATTTTAATCAAAGCAGAAGGAAGACTAAGTAAAGAAATTAAAAATCGTTCTGGAATACAATTCGTATCCAATGCGGAAGAGTGGAATGATGGAAATTGTTTCGTATTTGAATCTAATATTTTCGAAACAGTTTCTGAATTAATCAAAGAACTAATTCAGAGCAATCCAGAAGAAAATAGATATATGTTTATTTTAGATTCAGTAGATGGTTTGATTACAAGGGGAGACAGTCAGAAATCATTATCAGAAGCAACAAAAGTTGCTGGAGGAGCAGTTATTTCATCTACTTTAATGAAGAAGATATCTTTGGGTCTAAGCAAAAGAGGACATATCGCTATATTTATTAGTCAAGTTAGATCTGAAATTAAACTAGACCCATATTCAGCGAACAAAGACATAAGGCAAACTACTGCTACTGGTGGAAATGCATTATTACATTTTGCGAATTGGATTCTTGAATTTGAACCAAGGTTTAATAAAGATTTAATTTTAGAGAAACCAAATGAGAGATACGATGCACTCAAAAATAAAATCATTGGTCATAATGTAAAAATTATTATTAAAAAGTCCACTAATGAAAGTACAAATACTAAAATACAATATCCAATTAAATATGGCCGTAAAGATGGATCTTCTGTTTGGAGGGAATATGAAATTATTGATCAAATTATTGCATGGGAATTTGCTACCGCTAAAGGCGCATGGGTAACATTCTCAGACGAAGTAATTGAAGAGCTTAAGAACTCTAATTTGGAGTTGAAAAAGCAACATCAAGGCATAGACAATCTAAGGGCTTATCTGGAAGATAATAAACCAATTATAGATTATTTTTACAAGAAATTTATTAATACTCTTGCTCTATGAGATTATTGAATATTAACGGATCTCTCGTTAATAAAAATGTAAATAAATATAGGATAGGCTGGGAAGATAAGAGCAGAAGTAAATTACAATTTAAATTTAAACAATTTTTTTACCCTTATTGGAAGAATCATATTGTATTTGAAGAATTTCCAGTTTATGGATCAATGATGAAATTAGATTTTTTTAATGCTACGAAAAAGATAGCAGTTGAAATACAAGGCGATCAACATGAAAGCTTTAATAAGTTCTTTCATGATAATTCAAGATTAAAATACCTTCAAAGCATAAAAAGAGACGTAGCTAAATCAAAATGGATTAATATTAATAATTTTAAATATTTAGAATTATACGAATCAGATTTAAAGACTTTATCACCACAATATATAGAAGATAAATTCGCAATTAATATTATATAGTGTAAAAATTATAAGTGGCTAATAAAAAATTTAATTTTCCAAAAAGTCTATTAAAGCAACTTAATGAATTTAGTTCTGGCGGATATATACTATTCAATTTTAATGAAAATAATGACCCTCAAGTAATAACTAAATTCGATAATCAAATGAACGCCATGGCTCTTTTATATTATATTAATACTTGGTCCCAAAGCGTTGATCAATTAAATTTAGATGCCACGACTGATGCCATTTTACAAGAAAATAATGAAGATAAAAGCAGTGATGATACTTTCCTAGATGTAGAAGACGAAGACGAACAATAACATTGACTTTTAAAATATTCGTTGGTACAATACTTATACGATGATTTATTCTCTTCAAGTCGAAAGACATGTATTGAGCGGTTTAATTAAGTATGAGAATCTGTTTGCTGATGTGGATACATTTATATCAGAAAACGATTTTTATAATGACGTTCATTCAACCATATATGCTATTTATAAGAATATTAAGCATAAAGGCGAAAAGGTAGATAAAGTACTTTTAGCAGAAAAGATTAAAAATCTTGGAATATCTTTTAAAGATGATATTAATATTTATGACTACATTGATAATCTTTCATTTTCGCAAATCACAGAAGATGCCACAATTAAAGCATGTCAAGAACTTTTGAAGCTTAGAATTCGTAGAGAAATTTCAGAAACAGCCGATAAAATAAAAACTTATATTGGTAAAAATGCAGAAGTTTCAATTGATGAACTATTAGCTGACGCAGATGCTATGTATAATAATAAAATATCAGCATATACGACAAATGATTTACCTATTAATATTTTCGAAAATGCAGAAGATATAATCGAAGAAATTGGAAATTCTCCTAGAGAAGAAACTGGCTTGATTACTCCATATCCAGAATTCAATAGAATGTATGGTGGACTTAAGAATGGTAATATTTATGCAATAGTAAGTCGGCCAGGTCAAGGAAAATCTTCGTGGATAAATGATATATGTTTCAAAACCGCAATAAATCCAAAAAATAAAGTCAAAGCATTGATTCTTGATACTGAAATGCAAGCACCAGATATTAGATTCAGAATGATTTCTTCCTTAACTGGAGTTCCTATGTGGTATTTGGAAACTGGAAATTGGAGAAAGAATGAAGAAATGGTGAAAAAAGTAAGAGCAGCTTGGCCTTTAATTAAAAATCATCAATATCATCACTATCATGTAGGCTCAAAGAGCATAGATCAAATCTGCTCTATGATTAGAAGATGGCATCTTTCTCAAGTGGGAAGAGGTAATCAAGCAGTTATAGCATATGATTATATTAAATTAACTGGCGAAAAAATTGGTCAAAACTGGGCAGAGCATCAAGCGATTGGAGATAAAATCGATAAACTAAAAAGAATATCAGAAGAACTAAAGGCTCCAATTATTACCGCTATGCAACTTAATAGAACTGGAGAAAATTTTAATAGGAAATCTTCTGATGTAGTAGATGATGCTTCAGCAATTTCTTTATCCGATAGACTCCAATGGTTCGCTTCGTTTGTAGCAATTTTTAGAAGAAAAACCATGGACGAACTAGCACTAGACACTCAACAATTTGGAACTCATAAATTAATTCCAACAAAAACAAGATTCCAAGGAAAAGACGCAGCAGGGCATCAAGATATCGTAAGAAGATTAAATGAAACTGGAAAAGAAGTATGGGCGCAAAACTATTTGAATTATCAAGTAGAAAATTTCAATATTACAGAACATGGATCTTTAGTGGATATCGCAGAAAGACAAAGAGAACAATATCAATTAGATGATAGAAATCAAAATGATGGAGGGATTCTATGAACGTAAAATTAATATCAGTTACTCAACCTAATATAGAGGGAATAGACAAATCAGAAGAGTTAGTAGCTTATTGCGCTAGAGTTAGCAATCCATCAAATCAAATGAATTCTGAAACGTCTCCCAAACTGCTTGCATTTTTAATTAAACATAATCATTGGAGTCCATTCGAAATGGTTGATATGACTGTAGAAATTAAAACCAGTAGAGCTATTGCCGCACAAATTTTAAGACATAGATCATTTAGCTTTCAAGAATTCAGCCAAAGATATAGTGTCGCAAATGAGTTTGAGGATATTGAGCTTCGATTACAAGGAGATAAAAATAGACAAGTTGGAGAGCAATTAATATCCAAAGACCATCCAGCTTATGATAATTTAAATGGATTAATAGCAGAAAGCATGTCGATATCACAACATTGCTATGATACAATGATTGAAAATGGAATAGCGAAAGAAGTGGCTAGAATGATTCTTCCATTGACAACAGAAACCACAATGTACATGAAAGGCTCTTTAAGAAGTTGGATTCATTATATTTCTTTAAGAACAGAAAAAAATACTCAAAAAGAACATAGATTAATTGCTGACGAATGTAAAAATATATTTATCAATCAGTTTCCTATCGTGTCAGAAGCATTAGCATGGAAACAGGAATAAGTATCCATCAAATATTAACCAATCTGGGCTATAGCCTTAAAGATTGTGGTCGCGAATACAGAACTAAACCTATTTATAGGGATAGTGATAATGACACGGTATTAAGAATTTATAAAGATACTGGCTTTTGGGTTGATTTTAAAGAAAACATAAGTGGAGATTTTACTTCATTAGTTAAAATGACTTTAAAGATGGATAACGAAGAACAAGCTAAAACTTGGCTTAAAGATAAAAATTATCAACAAATTATAGCTAAGGATATAAAGCCTCAAATCAAAGAAAAAAAGACATTCGATCAAGACCTTCTTTTAAAGCTAAATAAAAATCATGAGTATTGGGTTAAAAGAGGAGTCAATATAGAGACAATGGATTCGTTCAAGGGAGGAATAGCCTATGCTGGAAAAATGAAAGATAGATATGTTTTTCCAATTTTTAATAGCAAAAATGAAATAATTGGATTCTCTGGTAGAGATATTACTAATAAAAGTAAAATTAAGTGGAAGCATTTGGGCGATAAAAGTTCTTGGTGTTATCCATCCTTTTTAAACGTAGAACAGATTAAAAAACAAAAAGAAGTCATTATTATTGAAAGTATAGGCGATTGTTTAGCTCTGCATCAAGCGGATATTAAAAATACAATTGTTACTTTCGGTCTTGAAGTGAGCGTGTCTATATTAAATTTTTTACTTAAACTAGATCCAGATAAAATCTATATATCATTTAATAATGATAATGAAAAAAATAATGCTGGTAATGATGCAGCAGAAAAAGCTTTTAATAAACTATTAAGATATTTCGATAAAAGACAATTAGTTATAAAACTACCAACTAAAAAAGATTTTGGTGAAATGACAACGGAAGAAATAATTCAATGGAAAAAAGCTCTTTAAAAGTTCTATCAGCCTCTAGGATTAAGACTCTTGAAACCTGCTCTTGGGTTTATTGGAATAATTATCATGATAAAATTCCTCAAACTCAAAACGAAGGAGCTTTGAGAGGCACCATTTGCCATACAGTTTTTGAATTACTATTAAAAGAAAGACACAAAAGACATTACGATATTATAATTAAAAATAGTTCAATTAATAATAGCAAAGGTATATCTAAATTAGTTAAAAAACTATCATTAAAAGTAGGTCTTGCTGAATCTCATTACGAATTATTAGATCAAATGATACTAGTCGGCCTTAAAGAAGATTTTTTTGGAGAAAATGGTAAGATAGTAAAACCAGAATATGCTTTTAATATTCAGAATGATAACCCTAAATATCATATTCGTGGGTTTA
>Ga0181351_1000465_pt1 | contig 11579 bp, 19 predicted proteins | sample Su13VDMM15SD_FD_170485 | JGI IMG/M metagenome (GOLD analysis project Ga0181351, IMG submission 170485) | Freshwater viral communities from Lake Michigan, USA - Su13.VD.MM15.S.D | ecosystem: Environmental > Aquatic > Freshwater > Lake | place: USA: Michigan | collected 2013-07-16 | reverse complement strand
GCCTTGCCGATGAGGTCAAACGATTTGATTTCTATTTGAGGGAGGTTGTTCATAATATAGTCCTTATATGTCACCAGTATATCATACTTTTCAGTTTTGTGTGGCAATAATGCAAAAAACCACCCGTGGGTGGTTATTCATGCCTCAATCGTTTCCTGTGCGTCTTTTGATATAACATAATTAATATACTTAATCGCATCTCTTTCATTATCATAATATTTAATAATTGTTTGGCCTGTGTGCATACTCATAAACACCAAAAGTATGTTAATATCCAAATATAAAGAAAACTTAATAGCCCAACCATTGCGTATGATTGGGCTAAAGCTTCGGGAGCTACTCTTTATGTCCTGTAGTAATACCGACCTTAAACTTTCCGGATTTAACGATTTCTTTTGCATTTACATTTGTTTCTTTTACAGTATTAACAAGCTTACTTGTATATGTAGTAAATGTAGAATTTGTTAATTCGTCAAATGATTTGATGTTAGACAGCTGAAATGCCTCAATAGTATCCAATACTGCCTCAGCATAGGCCTTATTCTTGGCGTCAAATTGATTGACCATTGATTGTGGGTTAAACATATTAAACATGGTATTTTCCTGTTCTGATGTATTCAGCTCGTTTCATTCTTGCTTCAATGATTGCGCCGAAGAATATTTTAAAAAAGTTTTTGATTGATTGCATGATATTCCTAGTTAAATTTGGTTTGCGTATAAATTCTCATTAAATTCTCAACCTCTGAAATAGTTTGAGGATTACTCTTTAGAATAAATGCCTCAAACTGACACTTTGGTTTTAAATAAGATAAAAGTTTCTTAATCATAATTGTCCTTACTAAGTGTTTATACTAGTATTTAGACAATATTATGTTGCAAATGCACAATTCTCTAGGTATATTTGAAATTATCTCCTATCTTCAGCATCTTCAAATTTCATCTTTGCCAGAATATAATCCTTTACAAGGCTACTACGGACAATATCATCAGCAGTAAATTCAATACGAGTGAAGGCTGACATATGCATGGCAATATCAAAGAATTTTAGAATGCCTGACATATCATTCTTCTTCTTATTCAGGTCAGTTTGCCTATAATCACCGCACCATATAATCTTGGACATATGTCCGACTCTGGTCATAACGGTATCAATTTCTTCATAGGTAAGATTCTGCATTTCATCCACAATAATAATAGCATTATCAAAGGACATTCCACGGATAAATGATGTGGATATGAATTGAATATACCCTTGTTCCTCAAGACGATCCCATGCGTCCTTGCGACCAAATAGAGTATCACATATCTGAACATAGGGCTGCTGATATATTTCCATCTTCTCATTTACATCACCAGGTAAATATCCCATATCTCTTGATTGTACGGCAGAGCGAACAACAATGATTTTATTGAATGGGTTGGATTTGTCCATTACTTCTTCAATTGCTTTATATAATGCACAGAATGTTTTACCAGTACCAGCCACACCATGTAATGCTACAAAGTAATCACCTCTTTTGTAGGCATCAAAGAATAATTTTTGGTTTTGTGTGAGAGGGTCAAATGTTTTAAGGTCATCTATTCTTAACCTTAAATGGTTGGATGGTTTTGGTGCTGGTTGTTTAAGTTCTACAACATTTTCATGAGCTAAGTTGGTTGCTTGTTTGCGAGCCATTTATTTTTCCTAATACATGAGTTTTGTGGATTTTACAGGTTACCCAAGAGTTCCAATATTGTTCACTTAATAAAGCATGACGATTGAATATTTCCCAGGTTTCCCAATAATTGCAAGCTGATCTAGTTTTACACAAATATAATATTTCTCTTGTATATTGATCCTCCCCATTTTTTATAACTTCTTTCTGTAATTCCTCATTACTTCCCCAGTAATTTAGCCAATCACTGGCCTTTCGTATTTTTTTCTTTTTACCTTTGATTTGACGATAACCAGCCTTGGTAAATAGTTTTTTACCAATATACTTTTTACCTGTTTGATGGTGTGTGATTAAGTAAACATAACCTACATTATCGGCTATATGTTCTTCTTTGAATTCTTCTGCTGTATTATGATAAAACCAAGTCAATCAATAATCCTCATCTTGTTCCAGTTCTTCTTCCAGTATATATTCTGCACAGAACGGACAAAATTTAGGTTCATCTTCACAATCTAATTCATCATAATGTATGGTAAATTTAGAATCACAATTAGAACAATGGTGCTTCACTATTTTCATTTATTTTCCATATTAATTGTTCTATAATTCGCTATTGCTGCCTTGATAGCATCTTCAGCCAATATTGAACAATGTATCTTTACAGGTGGTAGTGCCAACTCATGAGCTATTTCAGTATTTTTAATTGTACCGGCTTCATCAAGAGTTTTACCTTTGACCCATTCAGTAACCAATGAGCTTGATGCAATAGCAGAACCACACCCATAGGTTTTAAACTTTGCATCTTGAATTAGTCCTGTAATCGGGTCAACCTTAATTTGTAATTTCATCACATCACCACAGGCCGGTGCACCAACCATGCCAGTGCCAATGTTCAAATCACCCTTAGCAAATGAACCCACATTTCGTGGGTTTTCATAGTGATCCAATACTTTTTGAGAATATGCCATTATTTTTCCGCCAATGTAGGTTCAACTTTACGCCGACTTATAAACCAACCGATAAAAGCTAGTATAATAAAACCTATGAGTAATGCCAATAGTATATTACCAAATGCCGCACTCATACCTAAACTACTAGCCAACCAAGCTAGACCTAGACCAGCAGCAACACCACCCAACATGGATCCCCAAGGTTTAGATACAGGTGTGGCCACAGGAGTAGGTGCTGCCGGTGTCGTTGCAGATTTTGTTGGTGTAACATCTTTTGTGACCGGCGCAACATTTTTATTTGTCACATTTGTAGATTGTTTACCCACACTTTTTCCACTGCCCATACGATTTCCGGCTTCAATGCTAAAACTAGTAAAAGTCATTACACTTACGAATAATAATACTATTAGTTTTTTCATTAATTTTTAGGGTGTTTTCCACCGCAAACTGGACAACCTTCGTCTGTATTTTTCATATTATTTACCAAAATATGATTTAAGCTTTGCCTGTGCGGCTACAGCCCAAAATGGTTGTGGAAAATTCCAACCAACAAAAGCACCAACTGCGACCCAAAATAGAATTTCTAGCATTTAAATCTCCTTGTTATACTGCGAACGATGAACCACAACCACACTTACTGGTTGAGTTCGGATTTTCAATTACAAAATTAGACCCACCCAATTCTTGTTTGAATTTGAGTATGGCACCAGTTAGATATTGCATTGAAATAGCATCAACTAAAACACCTACCTTGTCACTAATCACGAAGCTGAAATCGTCATCTTGTTCTTCTTTATCCCATGTAAATCCATATTGAAAGCCTGAACAACCACCACCTTGTACGAATATTCTCAATCCTCTGATGGTTGAATCATTTTCATCAATATATAAATCATTTATTTTGTCTTTTGCTGATTTCTCTATTGTTATCATATTAGTTACACCATGATTGTTTAGCTTCACCATAGTATTCACGAGCATAACCATTTTGAATTAGTAATGCTCTGAGTGATTGGCCATCCAATATAATATCACCCAGCACACGGCCACCATACTTGTCCCATGACATGATAGTAACCAATCTTTGTTTACTTGCGTTGATTACTTTCTTGGTGAATTCGCTTGCAGCTTCACCTCTCACTGCTTCTGATGGACATTGTGCTCTAAATCCTTTCTCTGGTGTATCAACACCATAGACACGGACAGATAGAACAGGTTTCAAAGGTGCAGGTAAAAATGTGGCCTGAAACTCTATAGTATCACCATCAACCACACGGGTCAATGGAAATTCATAGGCTACTGAGGCTGGTTGTTTTTGTGCCAATGCCAATACAGGCATCAACAGAAAAATTACTAATAGTTTTTTCATTTTAGTCCTTGTGGGCACTACCCCATACATTGTCCCATGTACCACTCAATGCACCCTTCGCATAATCGGTAGCACGATTCTCAAAGAAATTAGTATGAGTCGGTGCGTTAATCATTGTTTCTACCCATGGTAAAGGGTTGCGCTTGACTTTGAATATGCCTTTCATGCCTAGGCCAATCAATCGTCTATCAGCTATATATCTAATATACTTTTTAAGCTCATCAGCAGTCAGGCCTTCCATCTGATTCACACCAAAGGCTAGGTCAATGAACCTATCTTCAAGTTCAACCATTTTCTCTGCAATGGTGTAGATACTTGATTTGAGTTCATCATTCCAAATCTCGGTGTTCTCATTGATATAAGTTTTAAATAACTTCATCATATTCTCAGAGTGCATGGTCTCATCAACAATAGACCATGTAACAATCTGACCCATACCTTTCATCTTACCATGCCGTGGGAAATTGAGCAACATAACAAAGGAACTAAACAACTGCATACCCTCTGTGAAGGCTGAGAACACCGCAATATGCTTTGCAGTATTCTCTTTTGTACCATTCTTATCTGAAATGTCCAAGACATAATCATGCTTGTCCCTCATCTCCTGATATTCCATAAAATCATTATAGGTTGTATCAGGAAGGCCTAATGTTTCAATCAGGTGTGAGTATGCAGCAATATGTAATGCCTCACGAGCCGCAAAACCCAAGAGCATCATGCGGACCTCTGGTTGAGGGAAATATGGTAGATAGTTCTTTACATAACCACCTGCCACATCAACATCACCTTGCGTAAAGAAGCGGAAGATATGTGTTAGAAATTGTTTCTCACCATCAGTTAATTTCTTTTTCCAATCTTTAACATCTTCAAGCATTGGCACCTCAGTATGTAACCAATGGCTCTGTTCGTGTTTTAACCATGCATCATAGGCCCACGGATAATTGAACGGTTTGAAACTATTTCGTGTATCTGTTAATTTACCTTCTATTTTTTTAATCATCTTTTTTCTCATACATTACGGTGTTTGTGTCTCCTAATGCCCATTTAGCATCGGTCTCTACAGACCATCGTTTTGTTGCTACATGGAAATCTGGCATCTTTAATTGTTTAGGGTTACTACTTGGTTCTAAAATTAGCATTCTATTGTTTGGTTGTGCTGCGTATTGACCATTATCACATTTAATAAAATTATATGATTTATGATCCTCAACATCTTCTGAAAATCCTGTGTCTAATACATTGAAATCAGGATGAGCTGAATCAACGGTAAACATATACTCACCGTACCTCCAATCACCATCTTTTGTTTTGAATTTACATTTCATAGATTGCAATTGTGCTTTTTTAATTACTGTAATGTCATATGACAAACAGTCCCACAATTGTAAATAGTCTAAAGGCATCTCATCTTCAATTTCTTTCCAACAAAATGCATGAAGTGGTAACTTATCATACAATGCACCATATTCATTAAGGTAGGCCTCAATACGAAATGCTTGGCCTCTTAATGATTTGATTGATACCCACCAACAAGGAACTAATTCACCAAATCCTTTTTGAAAATCGTATAAGAATTCTTTACGAACAAAACATTTTACTGGTGGTAAGTTTGCTAAGATGTGTGCCATTAATATTTTCCTGATGAAAGCACTATTTTACAAATATGTTCTAATCGCTCAATATGTTCATATGCTCGCCATGGACTTGTATCAACAGCAACCACACCATGTCTATCCATACCAATTATGTTATGCTTAATCTCACCTGTATCTTCATTTAATCCAATGTTCTTTATACAGGCATCTGCCAAGGCTTGTGAAACAGGAGGCAACATAGAAACAGTTGGACCGATTGTGGTATATCGGCTTAGTTCCGGAAATTCATTGAGTAGGTTTTGTAGGTCAATACCTGCATACATTGCTGCGGTTGTATATGTAGGATGAAAATGCATAATCACTCGCACTTCTGTATCAATCTTTCTCTGTAGACCAAAGTGCATGGGTAATTCACCACTAGGCTTCAGATTTGCGCTGATATCAGTATATGGCATATCTTCCCAGCTATACAGAAACTTTGCAGTACCAACTCCACTTTGAATAGACTGGTTAATTTTAATCTTTTTAAATTGGTCTGGTTGTAAAGTTTGTTTCCGCACAGCACTAGGTGTAACATAAAAATGATCTCGGCCGTGATGACGAACACTTACATTACCATCTCGGCTAGTAATCCAATTACGCTTATATGCGTCTATCATAATATCACAAATAGTTTCTAACATTGTGTCATCCTTCGCAAGCTAAACATTCATCACCGCCAACAATGGCACTCATATCTAATTCTTTGATTACTTCTCTTTCAATACGCTTTGATACCTTATCAGCCTTCGCTAACTTCTCACTACGAGCATAGTACAATGTCTTGAGACCTTTCTTCCATGCCAAGTAATGGCAGGCGTGTAGGTACTTCACATTAACATCAGGCCTAAAGAATAGATTCAATGACTGTGCTTGGTCAATATGTTGTTGACGGTCAGCAGCATGTTCAACCACCCATCGTTGGTCAATTTCCATTGCTGTTTTGAATACAAACTTTTCATTCTCATCAAGCATGGTTAGGTGTTGTACCGAACCATCGTTAGCAATGATACTAGACCATGTATCGGCCATTTGGTCATCAGTTAAATCTTTACTGCGAAGCAATGCATCAAGGAATTTATTCTTGTTTAAGTGAGAACCTGACAAAGTATCCTGACGGTAAGCATTAGCCCGATAAGGTTCAATACTAGGGCTAGTATTACCCATGATAATGGAAGAACTAGCATTAGGAGCAATGGCCATGACATGACTAAAACGAAAACCAGTGCCCATAGCGTCAGGAGCTTCACCCCGTTCTTGGCCAAGTTGAATATTAGCATCATTTAATCCTTTTCTAATATGACTAAACATTTGATTGTTTGCGATTTTAGCCATCACACCTTCAAATGCCAAGTTTTTCTTCTGTAGATAGGCATGGAAACCTAATGCACCAACACCAATTGACCTCTCACGCATTGCAGAGAATTTAGCACGAGCAATACCTTCATGTGCATTGTCAATGAAATACTGTAATACATTATCTAACATCTCAGCCACATCTTTCAGAAACAATGGATTATCTTTCCATTCATCGTAGTATTCTAGGTTGACCGATGATAGGCAGCATACAGCTGTACGGTCTTTGTCAGTAGGTAGAATAATTTCTGAACATAGGTTTGATTGCTTAATTGATAGACCAAGTTTCTTTTGAAACTCAGGCATGGCACGATTACTTGTATCAATGTAATGGATGTATGGTTCACCTGTCAGCATACGAGTTTCAAGTATACGCTGCCATAATTCACGAGCAGGAATGGTATCACGAACCTCACCTGATGCTGGGTCTTTCAGTTCCCATGTATCATCCACATTGGCATCCAACATAGAGGCCTCAACCAATGCCATGAAGTCATCGGTGATATTAACACCGTGATGCAAGTTGAGTGTACGCATATTTTGGTCACCAGTTGGCTTACGCATCTCTAAGAACATTAGAATATCTGGATGATTGATATCAAGGTATGCAGCATAACTACCACGGCGTGTGCGGCCTTGACGATATGCTAATGATGATGCATCATAGGTTCTCAGGTGAGGCATAACACCGGTTGATTTGTCACCTGCACTACGAATGCCTACACCAATACCAATACCACCACCCAACATTGATAGCCAGTTTACTTCCGAGAGACAATCAACCAAACCTTCTGCGCTATCGTGTAGATAAGGTAAGAAGCATGATATAGGAAGGCCACGAGCACTACGCCCAAAAGAAAGAATGGGAGTAGAATAAGAGAGCCAATGGTTACTACTGTAGTCATATAATCTCTGCGAATGTTCCAAGTTTGACCCGAACGCTTTTGAAACATATGCAAACCTCTCCTGTGGTGATTTTTCTTCATCTCTCATATACGATTCTTTCAACCGTAAAACACCCAACTCATCAAACAAACCATCACGAGAATAGTCTACCCTAATATCATGTACGATATCTTGCATTAAAAACTCCGTTATTCTTATTTTGTTATAAAATTTGATGCCATCGGGAATACTTTGGCGATTACTTCAGCACAGGCCAATGCGACCTGCATATGTTCTTTTTGTGTACCGTTACCTGACCGCACTTGAATAAAATGAATCCAACTGCGTAATGTTCCATTCATGTATAGGCGTGATACTGTTAGACCTTCTGGTAATACAGCACGAGCCTGTTCTTTTGCGATACCATGAGTTATTGCCCACTCATATGCTTTTGTTGATGCCATAATAACATCTTGTTGCATCCATTTCCATTGCTCTTTAAGATTCTCTGCAAACAAGTTGTCCTCAAGTTCAACACTATTCTGGCGATTCTTTGTGTCTTGCAACCTTGCTTCTCTCAATACAAAATCCAAATCTTTGGTTGGGTCAGCATATCGTTGACTAAACTCTTGAAATGAAAACGAACGGTGACGCAACATCTGCCTTGCAATATCTCTTGTCGTTTCAACCACTAGGCATACACTAACCATTTCAAGTGGCGACCAATGAGCATTTTTTACCAAATATTTGATAAGTTTTTCTGAGGTTTCTGTATTGAGTTGGTTACTAGGGTTTGATACACGAGCACAAAAGGCAATTAGGTCTTGTAAATTTTCCAGGCCCTCTCCACACATTTCTTCTGTTGGTCGACTATAACTAATTAATTTTACTTTCATAATCTTTTCCACATATTGAATTTTACTTGAGCCTGCAACCTTTTGAAGGTGTTACTACTTATAATACTTTCTATTTCATCCGGTGAAATACCTGACATGACCATTTCATTAATATCTTTTCCTTGCATCGTATCAGGCCAAATTACTATGTTATGTTCTGATTTGATTGCATCTTGCATCATCTTCACGATATTTTTATTGCGGGGTTCATTGTCATATATTAATATTTTATTTACAGCAGAAATTTTATTTGCAACAGATAATAAATTAGCATCGCCACTTGCAACACAATTTTTAAGAAACAAACTATCAATCGGGCCTTCTACAATCTTAACAGGTTCATGGACATTTAGTCTGTCCATACCATAGATCAATTTGTTTTCATTATCTTCTGTACGAATAGTTATATATCTAAGTGTTGTATCTGAAGTTTCTAATGCACGGCCAGACACAGCAATTAGGTTGTTGTATTCATCATAAAACGGTATAACTAAACGAGCATCATCAATTAGTATCTTGCCATGATTTGGTATTAATGCATCAATAAATTTCTTATAATATTGAGTGAATAACAACTTTTGAAATACTACAGATGGTATTTGTCTTTTTGTTAAGTATGTTAAACAAAAATGGCCAGTTGGCAACTTGTCACACCATTCAGCATGTTCAAATGCTTTGGCCTTATCTAGTTTATCAAATCTTGGAGAAGGTACAATAAAGGTTGGTTTTTTAACATTGGTGTGACCGCCTTCGCCATTTTTATATCTATCAAGGATATATTCTTTATATAATGTGCCATCAATGTGTTCAAGTAATTTACCAATGCTTGTGCCGGCTCCGCAGTTCTTACATGAATAGAAAAGATTATTACTTTTCTTATACACATAACCGCGAGCCTTGAGTGGATTCTTTTTTGAATCTCCGCATAGAGGACAACTAAAATTCCAAACATAATCACTCTTACGCTTGAAATTGCGGAGACGATGAGAAATTAAACCGATGTATTTTATTTCTGTTGATAGTGTCATAATATAATTAAAAAATTGCGTCAAATAAAATTAGTTTAACAGTTTAGCTATTACTCCTATGTGCCCTGATGCCCAACCAACTACAGCAATTGCACCTGCTGCTGTCCATATCCACTTATCTTTTGTTCTCTCTAAAGCAGATATTTTAGTATTCAATTCTTTATGCTGATCGCATGAAGCATTATACATCTTTTCTAGGTTGGAAGTCAAGTCATCTCTTGTCTTATCAAGGCAATCATGCACATCTCTGATATCAACCTTTAAGTCATCAATTTTTTCGGTTAAATTGTCAACTCTGGTTTCAACAATACTTAATCTTTCTGTAGACTTTATCATTTTTTATTTGCCGCGGGTATGAGTTTGCCAAATTCTGCTTCTGCTTTCCGAGTGGATGGGCCGGTAACTCCATCGGCTGTAATCTTTGCACCAACTGATATTAGTTGTTGTTGCCGTTTTTGTACATCAGCATTGAAACCAGCTGGTTTTGATACTGGTGCAGTTTTAGTTGGAACGGCTGTACCTTCAAGTTTTTGATGTACCTTAATTGTTCTACAAGTTTGCTTTGGTTTGCCATCTTGTGATAAAACAACCTTGCCATCTTTCCCAACAACATCTTTACATATAGTTTTATTTTCAGCTGCAGCATATGTATATGATAACATAAAAAGAGATGCTATAGTGGTAAATATATATTTTTTCATTTTATGTCCTATAATTGAGGTTGTGCAGCTGGCGGAGGTGCCTTGGCAACAAATGGTGTTGGAGAAAGTGCCGTCATAGGCATAGTTGCTGGCGTAGATAACCCACCATTGTTTACACCACCCAACTTCTCTTGTGTGCGACCAAAGGCCGCAATACCAAGAACAGCACCCATAGCAATATGAAATAGACCGGCGCCTTGTAATGTGATGGGTTGCCATTGCGTATGAACTTGGCCACCGCCAAGGGCTTGTATTAAACTCCACAATATTGGAAATACTATAAAATCAGTAGTGCATACAAGCATATACATCCAACCCATCATTGGACGCCATTTTGAATTCATCCAATCTTCTTTTTTCTTTTCACTCTCACTAATTACAATTTTTTCTGAATCAGACATTTTTGCTTCTCTTTTTGTTAAACACCAAGGACATGTAGTGCATGTTCATAATGTTTAACTCTATCTTCAAGACCGATATACCCACCGTTGATGGCTTTAGTTAGCCCTTTAATATCACCAGCATCAGCAAACCTGTTTAGGTTATTAGATTCCCAGAACCAACAAGCGGATTGTGCAGCACCTTCAAAAGTAGCAAGATATTCAGGAACATCTTCAACATTCATTTCAACACTCTCTGCAAAACGAGTGTAGTTATCTTTACCAGTTAATTGAATTAGACCTTTACCTGCATATTTCCAACCATCACCTGAAGATTCTGGCCCATTACCCATTCTGTCACAGTATGCACGATTAGCAATTCTTTCTTGCTGACCAGCATATTGTGCTGCAATTTCGGGTGGAAATCTAGAAGGCCAAACTCTACTCAATGATGCAGCAGAGTAGTTTAGATTCTCTTTAAGTGCTGTGAAACCAGCAGATTCATGAGAACATTGTGCGATAAATGCAGCCATACGCTGAGGTGTATTGATTTCGTAATCTGGAAATAATTTTGATAAAGCATTATGCCATTGTTCCACATATTGGTTATTTGGCAATAATTCTTTTAATTGTTCTACTGTTAATTGCATTTGAATCTCCTAAACCGGTACAATTGCGCTAGCTACAGTTAAAATACCTACAATAATTTCACGAAGCTGTTGATC
>Ga0181351_1000461_pt1 | contig 11626 bp, 12 predicted proteins | sample Su13VDMM15SD_FD_170485 | JGI IMG/M metagenome (GOLD analysis project Ga0181351, IMG submission 170485) | Freshwater viral communities from Lake Michigan, USA - Su13.VD.MM15.S.D | ecosystem: Environmental > Aquatic > Freshwater > Lake | place: USA: Michigan | collected 2013-07-16 | reverse complement strand
ACCAATTGTAGCAGAAATGGCATTAGATTATTATTTATCAAATAATGATATTTTTATTAATTATACTGGAAATTCATTTTTTAGCGGAAGAATTGAGTATGCTGATAAATATTTGACCTTCACAAGCGGATTTTTATCAAATTATTCTTTAGATTATAATATGGATGAACCAGTTTTAGTAAGTGTTTCTGCGACTTTATATGGTTATAATTCAAATGCAACTGGTTATAAAACTAATACAACTAAAAATATAAATTTTGAACCAACAAATTACTATGCTGATATAAATTATAATTTAGTAGATTCAAATAGATTAGAAAAATTTTCAATAAATATAAGAACTGATAGATTACCAAACTATGAGATTGGTAAATTTTTACCAGAATATGTATCAGTAAAATATCCAATTAAAATTGACTCTTCTTTTGTTTTTTCAATTAGTGAATATATGCCATATAATCCAACTGATTTATTTCAAAACTTGATAACCGAAAATGCAACAATAAATTTTAAAAATTATTACAATTCTCAAAATATTTTATCATTTAATTTAGCTAATTTAGTAAAAAATAATGAAAATTTAAATTTTGATGTTAATTCTGATGGTAAATTAAAAATTAATTTATCAACTTATATATTAAGCGGGGCATAAATATAAAATCAATTATAAGACAATAAATGACTTTCGAACAATTTATAAGAAAATATATACAAGATCACAGATTTTACGATTATTTGATAGCAGTATTCCCAAATTTACAATCTAAATTATTAGCTTTTAAAATTAATCCAAAATGTCCTTGCGCTAATAGTATTATCTCATATATTAAAAATAAATATAATGAAAATAAATCTTTATTTGACCCAATAATCAACAATTACAAAGATATATTGGAAGATTTCAATAAAATAAATTAATATATAATATGAACTTAAATGAATTATTAAACTCGAATGCATTTTTTACTATTTTAATTAAAAATGATACTTTTTTTGACGCTATTAAGAATAAATTTCCAGACATTTTGGCTGATTTAACTAGTTCAAGAAATAACCCAAATTGTTCATGCAGAAATAGAGTCAAGACTTATTTAAACAATAAACTAGAATCTGAACATGAATTTTTCAATAATCTTATTAATAATGAGCCTACTAAGTCTTTAATAGAAACGAATAAACAAGAAATTATTAACTCTCAAGTTGCAAACCCTATGGAACAACATATGAAAATGATGAGGGAAAATATGTTTAAAAATAGTGGTGGAGCAGTATTTGAGATTGGTAAGTCAGAAGAAGACTGGAAAACTCTCTGCAAAAATTTAGAAGAACGAAAGATATTATTTAAGTCTTTCTCAGTTGTAGAAAAAGAAGATAAATTAATAGTTTATTTTATTTAAATGTTTTTCGAATTTTTTATTTATATTATATTATCTTTAGCATTATCTTATGCTTGGTCTGATACTGAAGCCTCAAGACCATTTAGAAATTTTATAGCAAAAATCCCTTATATAAATAAACCACTACTCTGTCATGAATGTAGTAGTTTTTGGATATCTTTAGGGTTAAGTTTTTTTATTGATCCTATATCCACATTAACTTATCCAATATTAAGTAATATTTTCAGTGCTTTTTGCGGATTTTTAGTAAATATGTTTTTCGTAAGAAATGAAGTTATCAAGCAAAACTTGCATTAAGCTTTCTTAATTCTTTCTATAAGTTCAAATATTTTCACTTTAGGAATATCATTTACAGATTTAAATGCATCTGCTCCATCTATCTTTTCTTTAATTAATCTTTTCTTTAGCGTGTCAAATGAAATTCCTTTTTCATTCATTACTTTTTCTAAAAGAACATATGGAGAAGTTGGATTTTCATTTTGAATATTTGAAATTTCATCATTAAGTTTAGCATCTCCAAGCTCTTCTTGCGACACGATATTAATCTTTAGAAAGTTTCTAACACATCTAACAAATGCTCTATTTTCTGCAATTGCAGCTAAAAAGAACTTAGCAAAATTTTTCGTATTTTGTAATGAAGCATCCGCTAGAGCTTCAAATGTAACAACTTGTCCTTGAGTTTCGTAATTTGGACTCCAAACTATCCTACAACTTGTAGCAAAATAAGAATCGGTTGCGGATACAACTTTATAACTGACATCTACATAACCTCTGATTTGCGCGAGTTCTTTAATACCGCCCAAAAGAATTAAAAGATCTTTATCTTCTAATTTAGTCACATCAGTTTCTTGAGTCTTTTGCCTATTCGGTACAAGATATTGACTTTTTACCATTGCTCTCCAATTAATAGTACCATCTTCATTAAATATATATTTAATACTTTCGCTTTCAATAAGTCCATATTTATTACGAGTAATAGCTTTTGGTGGCCTATTCATGGGCTCTGGAGTCAGTACTTCTTCAGAAAAAGTTATATTTGGTGCAATTATAGTTGTTTGAGTATTATTTTCTTGATTCATTTATTGATGATAGTTTAAGTTTATAGATTTGTCAAGAGTTAATCTTGGAAAAGATATAAATATTGAAAATCTGCATAAATATCTTCATGATGGATAAAATCAAAAGACTCATCTAAATCATTGCCATATGGAATATTATTCTTAAAATGGTATACTGTAGGGAAAATTTTTCCATTACTTAGAATAAATTTATTTGATTTAAATTTTAGTCCTTTATCCTTGAAAGGTAGACTTTTATCTTTAAATACATTAATATCTTTATTGAAGATATTACAATATTCCATTGTATCATACTTATATTTTTGAGTATTCTCTTCGCTGAACTGGGCGATTAATAAAAATTCTATACCATTTTTCTTTAAATCTTTAATAAATTGAAGGTCTAATTCCTGACCATCCTCAAGATTATAAACTACTTTAACCACGTTTTGTTTTAAGCTTAAAATTTTATTAATATCAAAAGATTTATTTGTTACAATAATAGATTTATACTTACTTAAAATATAAGACATTATATTTTCATCAAATTTAAGATCCATTCTTATATTAGCCATTTGAGCGCCAAATTTTTCCAAATCCGCATAATGGTCTGGTATGACTTCTATGGCTTTTGCCATAGAGTAATTTTCTCCAAAATATTCGCTTTTTCTTTTAATAGAGTGCTTTATATTCAGAAGATTTAAAATAGATATCGCTATTTCTTCTGGATTAATTAAATTAATAGTTTTCGGTATTTCTTGAGCAGCATAAGATGGTTTTTTATTATTTCTATGGCTTTCAATTAGAATTTGATGTTCTTTACTTCCCCAATATGGTTTTGATTGCTCTTTATACATATTGCAGTACAAACCAACAATTTTAGTATCATACATACTCGCTAAATGAATTGGCAAACTATCTACCCCGAAATGGAGCATTGAGTTCTTTACTAAGTAAGCTAATTGATTAAAATTTGTTTGACCATTTGTTCTAGCGCATTTAGAAAAAAATGGTTCATTTTGAGAACCAACTTGTAATATTTCTATGTTATTTTTTCTTAAATATGGACTAATCAAGTCTATGACTTCTTGAGTATAATCATAAACTCTGGATGGAAATTTACCAGCAGCATGAAAAGAAATATATTTATCATATAACATGGGGAAAAATGCATCTAAAATATATGGTTTATTGATTTTAAGTCCACAATTTAAAGCGTATTGTTCAAGTATATGCATATATTACTTTATTAATTTTTAATTTCAAATTCTATTTTATCTTTTCCATTATGTAGATAATTTAATAGTCTTTGAGTTCCAATGTGAGGAAGAAATGCTATCTCGAAATAACCTTGATGATCTGCATGACCTTCTAGCCATAATAGATTATCCATCTGTGGATTATAATCTAATACTTTATAAACATATTGATTCCCATCTAGAATTGATTTGTACTCTGGTTTTGTCGCAATATATAAATTATAATCTGGATAAATTTTCTTAAATGATGGGAAAAGGCTAGAAAGCATAAGGACATCTCCAGCGCTTTCTGGCATAACGATTAATGCTCTTTTGCCTTTATCATCTTTTCCAAGCATTAATTCAAATGAGTCTGCTTGAGTATTTTGTATTTTATGTAAATCATTTGATGCCACTTGTCTAAAATAATTTTCAATATCAATTCTTTTTGTGCCTTGACTAATTTGTTGCATCCAGTATTTAAATCCATCATCATTTCTATCTATATTCTTTAAATTTAAAATACTATGATATAAAAATAAAATCCATTGCTCATTATCATTTATCTCTGGGACTGAGGTATTTGGATTTGGCAAATCTTTAGTAAAAGATGAATAACTATCTATATTCGGGCATGAGTCTATAAAATCTTCTATAATTTTGCCGACTGCATTTACAGAAAAGTTTTTAATTGTCCACTCTCTAGCTTTCTTACCCATAGAAGCTTTTTGATCTTTTGACATATTGTATACTTTATTAATTTGACTTGTAATTGATTTTGGATCAGTACTAGCTTTTTTAAATTCTGTTCCATGTTCTCTGTACTCCGACCAATCTAAAGGGAGTGATTCAGCCTCTGGACTACACATTTCTTCGCCACAAGAATAATTTGTCACAAGAGTAATTAATTCTGTAAGTTTGGCTTCTTGAATTGGAATTTCTTGTCCACCACTAGTAAATGGATGACAATAAACATCCATTAAATTATAAACTTCATTAAGCTGTTCTTCAGTAACTCCTAGTCCGACATTCGTTGTCATTTGAGATTTTTCTGCTTTGCAGAATTTACAATTCAAATCGTGGCCGCTAAATGGTTTGACTTCATAATTGCCACAATTTTTACAAATATATGTAGTCAATATTTCTTGTTGATTAATACCGTATTCTTCTGCTAATTTATGGATATTCCATCCTTCTCCCCAATGAGTATGAAGCAATAGATAAGTATTTTTAATATTAGGATTTTCTTTTTTCCAATTAGCATATCCTTCTAATAGATTTGGAACACTTTTCCTTAATTGATTTCTAAAAACAAAACCAACAATAAATGCATCTTCTGGAAGATTATGATCTTTTCTCAATTTTAATCTTTGATCATCTGATAATCTATAAAACTTATCTTCTTCAAGACTTCCGTGAACCGTCTTTACATGGCTAAATCCCATTCTATGTAATTCTTTTGTGGCAAAATCGCTCCAAATCCAATAGTTTTTAATTTTTGGAGCTTTTTCAACCGCTAATGGAAGTATAGGCAGTGAATCTAGAGTAGTCCAAATTACAGAATTAATTTTATTAAACCAAGGTTTATCAATTGCAAAATCAACTCCCCATATATCTTGAGTGGCGATATAAACATCTGGTTTTTCTTGCTCAATTATCTTATCTAAATTATATTGTCCATAACTAGCCATTCTAGCTAAATTTGGATCTCTGTTTAATTGATCTAATTCTTGTTGATTGTCTGGAAGCGAACCCACTGATTTCCAAGGTGTTCTTTTAAGTTCTGGATGAGACCAATTGATTCCGCAACAATAATGGACTATCTCGTATTTATTCGATTTAAATAAATGTCTTAGTATGCTTTTCGCGTTTCTGCCAAAACCAGTCTTAGCCAAAGAAAAGTCTGTTTGTAATAGAACTTTCTTTTTTTGCATTACCAAAGATCTCCCTCAGATTCATCCGTTGATTGCTCTTTAGGTTCTTTTGGGGAGTTTTTTAATTTTTTAATTGTTTCAATTCTTTGAGATTCGAATACAGAATTTAATGAATAACTAAGAAATTCTCTAAGAAGCCTAGCTTCATTAAAATAGAATCCAATAAGATATGATTGTTTATTTTCGCTATTTTGCTTGTCTTCTTTATTTACTGCATAAGAAAATCCTACTTGCTTCTCATCTCTCATATATGGAGAAAGCTTAATTTTTGTAATTTGTTTTTCAGAAGTATGATACGCTGAAAATTCTGCGTTTCTTTCTAGAGCATCAAGAAGTCCAGCTGCTTCTGTAAGTGAAAATTTGACCTTAACACTTTTATTTGGATTATTTTGATTTTCCGAGAAAGATCCAATCTTTTTAGCATCATTCCAAGAGCTTTGCTTGATTAATGATCCCCATACTGAATTATCTTTCGAATTTACGCTGAAACTACAAGCTGTGCCTGTATTTTTACTATTTGGTTTATAAAATGATATCATATAAAAGATGATATATTAAATATATATGATTGTCAAATGTTTTTTGCTATATTTTTAATTTCACTTAATTTCATGTATATTTGATGATCTTGTATAGCAGCAAGATCGACAAACACGCAGTCATCCTTTTTAATACCTTTAAAAATAACTACATTATTTTCATCAAAGTTTTTATTATTATTTAATAATTTATTATTATCAATTTTATCATTAAACATCAATACTGTTAAATTGGCTGTTTCATCTGAGACTTTCATTCTAACATATTTAGTTTTCTTTTCGTTCTTAGAAACTCCAGAATAAAATTCTTTAACCTCTGCTACAAACGCTACTTTTGTATTTATTGGCATTCCAAGTACATCAGTCAAGGTGAGCAAATTTTCTCTTTTTTCGGCAAAGATATCTTTTAATGACTTTTCGTAGGTATATCCCAATAATCTTTTTTCATAATACCAATTAGCGAAACTTTCACTTTTGCTATTTTGATTGTATATTTTTAAATATGGTTCATATCGGCTTTTAATTGTATCAAGTCTTGTTGGTTTAATAATTACTTTACCTTTTTCATCTGTAAATGTATTTAAATGTTTTATAATTCTAATCAAATCATAATCAAATTTATCAGCAAATGAAATAGCGTACTTCTTTTCCTTGGAATTTAATATATTCCATAATTGAGCTTCTAGAACTACTTTGCTTCTACTTTGCTTAAATCCAGTTAATGCTCCAGCTTGGATTAAAGAGCAGAGTACTCCAATATTCAAATTAGCTTCTTCTGCCGCTTCAAAGATTTCAAATTTATTAGAATATTTATTACGAAAACTATTCAGTTTTTCAATTGATTTGTCTGAGATACCTTTTACTGATAATAATCCAAATCTAATATCATTATGTTCTATAGAAAAATCCATATGAGATTTGATAATATGAGGTTTTAACAATTTAATATTAAATGATGCCATTTCTTGTTGAATTTTAGAAATTTCACCAATTGAATCTGGCTCATGTCTTGTCATCTTTAATAATGATAAAAAGAATTGTTGTGGATAATTAAATTTAAGATAAATGGTACAAGCCGCGAGAGCTGCATAAGCCAATGAATGAGATTTATTAAATGAGTAATTCGCCGAATCTTCTAAAATTTTCCACAGAATTTCTCCGACTTCTTTTGGGAGTTTATTTTGTTTAATCTTGTCTTCGATTTTCTTTTTCCAAGCTTTGATTTCTTCTGTTTTCTTCTTACCGACTATTCTTCTTAAGATTTCTGCTTCATCTAAAGTAAATCCAATTTTATTAGCCATCTTCATTAATTGCTCTTGATAAAGAGCTACACCACCTGTTTCCTTTAAAATATCATCGAAAAATGGATGAATACTTTCAGATTGTTGATAATTTGTGTGAGCAGCATATTTATCGACAAATTGTAGTGCTCCAGGTCTAGCAAGAGCTAATACTCCGCTAAGTTCTTCTAAATTTTTTGGTTTTACTTTTTGACATACTCGAAAATTAGTTTCTGCTTCGATTTGAAAAAGTCCATGTGGATTTCTTAAGTCTTGTAGGTTACGATAAATTGATTCATCATTTAGATTAATATCTGTAATCTTTATTCCAATATTTTTGCAAACATCGTCTACAACAGAAACACTTCTTAACCCTAAAATATCAAGCTTAATATTAAATAAACTGACCCAATGCATATCAAAACTCGATACAGATTCTTTATCGCTAGAAAATTCTGTTGGACAACTATCTTCAAGATTTGCATAAGATAAGAGAACTCCAGATGGATGAACTCCTTTGTTCTTAATTAAACCTCTTAATTTTAAAGCTATTTGATAAATTTCTTTATTAGCATCACACCAATCTTTGAATTTAGGTACTTCTGCATAAGCTTCTTCAATATCTTTAACTTGTCCGAAAACTTTTGGTATTAAGCCAGAAACTTCTGTCATTTCTTGTTCTGTTTTTTCTTGTATAATTTTGCCACATTCTTTGATTAGCAATTTTCCACTTAATGTATTTAAGGTCAAAATTTTGCTTGTTTTACCTTTAAATTTGTTTTCAAGATAATCTAATACTCTTGTACGATTATAATAACAAATATCTAGATCAACGTCACACATTAAACTACCATCAAGATATGTTATACCCTCAATAACCTGCTTTTTAGCCCGAATCTTTGATATAAATCTTTCGAAATAGAGGTCATATTTTACTGGATCAATCCTAGTTACCCCAATTAGATATAAAATTAAAGAGCCTGCTGCTGACCCTCTACCAAGACCTACTGGAATATTATTTTCATTACAATAATTAATAACATCCCAAACTAATAAAATATAATCTACGAACTCTAATTCTTTTAGTGTTTCGAGTTCATGTTTTGCGCGGTCAATATATTTTTTATATAAATCTGAATCCTTTTTTAAATTCAAATCTTTAAATCCCTTTAAAGTTAATGCTCTTAGATATTCATAATTAGATACATCTTCGCTTAATCCAAGTTTATATTTATATACATTTTCTATTTTAAATTCTGGAAGCCTAACTCCATGTAAGGGTAGATTGATGTCTTGAAATTGATTATCTAAGTTATTCATCATCTTCCTTTTCATTTCTTATTTTATCTATCTCTTCACCAAATGAATCTAATCCTTGCTTTAGTACAGCTAAAGATTTGTCATCTGTTAAGCTAAAGAAAACATCTGCTTTACCTCTTTTTTGACCTTTTTGTATTACTACAAATAAATATTCAGTATTAGTCATGTCTAATTTTTGAATTATATCATAAATGTCGTCTAATGATGCCATATTATAATTCTATTTGCCATTTCAATTTATTCCATACTTTTAAATTTAAGTCAAGATCATTTATTGCATCATGAAGGTTTTCATAATCATGATCTATATTATACTCTTTGCCTAGAAATGTCAAACTGCTTTTAACGTCTTTTCTTCTGGTATGATAGATTTTATATTGATATTCTAGTAAATCTTGGTCTTTTTTATATGGTAAATTATATTTATTTCCTCTAGCTATACAATTCGTGTCAATAATCTTATTGATTATATGGTCATAATTACATCCCATAGTCTTGTATAACTCTATAATAAGATAAATATCAAAACCTAGAATATTATGCCCAATAATATAATCTGCATGATCTAACCAATCTTTTATTGTCGGAAAAATATCTTTGATATTTAAACCTTCTTTTTGAACTTTTTTATGATCATATCTTGTGATTCTAGCTGCATCATCACTTATTTTTAAAGTAGTATCCCAATGAATATAAAAGTTTTTACTATCTGTTTTGAAATCACCTTTAGCTTTTATCATTCCAATTTGCCAAGGAAGATTATGGCAAAAATTTAAACATAGATTAAATGTCTCGCAGTCTATCAAGACATAAGTTTTATTTTTATCGTATCTTAAAAGATGTTCGTCCATATTAAAAATCAAATGGGTCTGTTTTTTGTCCTAAATTTTGTAACCAATTAATATATTGATATTCATTATATTTTTCCCATCTATCTCCTTTAGATAAATTATATATCATATAGTAACTCAAATTCTTTAAAAAGGCAACTATAAATGCATCCACGCCAAGACAATTCGCTACATGTGTTATTGTATATTTTTGAGTATCTCTTGTTTCGAATCTATTTATAATTGCTCGAAAATAATTTGGTCCAGGAATTTGATCGTCATCTATACGAGTCATCTCTAAAACTGCAACTGGAATCATTTTTTTATCAATAACTCTCCATTCAATTTGATCTATATCTGTAGTATAAAGTTTATTTAGCTTGTACTTCCAAAGTCTATAATCTATTAATCTATCTTCCCGATCATTTCTTTGCCTGCTTTTACTACCAAAAGTATTTACTTTCTTTTCTAGTGTATTCATTTTATATTTTTCCAACTTTCGAAACAAAATTCATTGCTACTCATATGATTCAACTCTGGTTTATTTAAGGTGGTTCTATTATTGATGCATCTAAATGTCAGATAAGATTTAAAATCATTATAGTTTTTATAATAAATACTTTTAGTCTTTAAAAGTTCAATCCCATTCTCTTTTGCATATATTTCAATTTTATTTTTAATTAAAAGATCGAAAGGCAATGAATTATCTTCTATAAACATTCTTGGTTTTGTAAAATTTATATCTGGGATGCAAATGGTATTTTTCAATGTATTATTAAATATAAATGAATCATAAAATGGTATACATAATATTAAATCCTTTTCTGACCACAATGTTTTTAATGTTTTATAATCAATTCTAGGCTCGTAATAGAATCCTTGTTTAGCCGCGACTCCAAAAATTGTTATTAACTTCCTGTAACCATCTTGTGTTTTAAAGAATATTATGATCTTAGAGTTTTTAGATCTTGATTCTTCTGTTTTATCTTCAATATTATCTGTAATAGTTAATCTCAGACCATATCTTAAGTTAATATTATTTTTTTTAGTATTTGTATATGCCTCCAAAAATGAAGACATATTATCTTCCACAAGATATAAATCTTTAATTTTGTTGTCTTTAAGGATGCTCAATATCGAATCTGGATAGTTCTCTACTTGATCTTCATCTTCAATTGTAAGAATTGAACGTCCGATACTATAATGAGACTTAAATAATGGTATAACTTCCATACGAAAAGTATATTTTATATATATCTATTTGTCAATCTAAAAATTCATCTGTTCTACTAGAGCCAGTTGCTTTCTTAAATTTTGGACAACCTTCATATTTTCTAGTTTCAATAACGAAACCTTCTGTATTTTTAAAATCATTCTTCAAGCTTGATTCTATTTGATTACCATTTTTATCAAGTTTAACATAATATTTATAAGCATCTTTATAAGGACATTTCCAACTGCCAATTTGACACATCCATTTATTTTTTTGATTATCTATAGCAAAATTAGCTTGGGCTTCTTTGATGGTAAAATTATTAATATAATTATTTATATGCTCTAAATAATACTCGAAACCTTTAATTTCATCATCATTAAACGATAGTTCTTGAATTGGTTGTTTCGGAAATCTTAAGAACAAGAACTTCACAATTGGTTTCAATTTGGGCCACAATTTCTTACTAGCTAAACTATACATCATCGCTTGAATATTAGCTTGCAGTTCATCTCCTCGGAATTTATATTTGGAGCTCTTGTAGTCGATTATATGCATTTCTTTTTTGATTTTAATGGGTTTATCAATAAATCCACGAATATGATATTTAGGGTTATCATTTTCAATATTAAAGGCGTATTCGGGCTCTACTATCTTTCCATTTTCTCCAAAAAAATCCTCTTTAAGACCTACTAATATCATTTGATCTAATAATTCGTAATTAGATTCAGCAAGACCAACTTTTAATGATAGTTTTTCGACTAATTTAGATACGCCTTTGCTGCCATTAATTGAATTATTTTTAATTATAGTATCA
>Ga0181351_1000460_pt1 | contig 11627 bp, 4 predicted proteins | sample Su13VDMM15SD_FD_170485 | JGI IMG/M metagenome (GOLD analysis project Ga0181351, IMG submission 170485) | Freshwater viral communities from Lake Michigan, USA - Su13.VD.MM15.S.D | ecosystem: Environmental > Aquatic > Freshwater > Lake | place: USA: Michigan | collected 2013-07-16 | reverse complement strand
AAAGGGAGGATCCTCCACCAATAACCGAACAAGCACCAGTACCACAATTTAATAAACCACCACCAATCGTTGATAATTTACCCGCGTCACGACAATTAATTGTACCTGTTAAAAGTCCTGTGGTTGTATTAAAGGTTCCATTATAAGTGTTATGCCCTATACCTCCACCAATTGTTGCTCCTAAAGAACAACACTCATTTGTTGGTGATTGAATTATATTTCTTTGACCACCATTAATTGTTGAAAATCTTGCGTTTATTTTATTACATGTTCCTCCGCCAATAAATGAACTACTTCCTGACACAGTATTATAATCACCTCCACCAATTGTTGATAATGCTTTATAAATCTTATTTTGATAACCACCACCAATTGTTCCAGTACCACCTGAAACAGTATTTTTATAACCACCGGAAATTGTTGAGTAATTAGTAAATATTTGATTTTCTTTACCTCCACCAATCATACCATAATCAACATTTCCAGTACTAGCTGAAACAGTATTTTTACAACCACCACCAATTACTGAATAATATCCAATTGATACACAATTTTTACCACCACCACCAATTACTGAATATGTACCTGATGATATGTTCTTAAAACCACCACCAATGAATGCAAAACATTCTGAAACTGTATTTCCTGAACCACCACCAATTGTTGAACAATTTCCCGAAGCAGTATTACAAGAACCTCCTCCTACCGTAGCAACATTTGAGGATGCAATATTGCAATAACCACCACCAACTGTGGCAGAATTACAAGATGCCGTGTTATTATTACCTCCACCAATTGTGGCGTAATTACCCGATGCAGTATTGCAATAACCACCACCAACTGTGGTGTAATAATTAGATGCAGTATTAATAAAACCACCACCTATTGTTGAAAGATGCCCTGTTGCACAGTTTCTAAAACCACCACCAATCGTTGATAATCTTCCTGCGTTACAACAAGTAATTGCTCCGGTTAAAAGTCCTGTGGTTGTATTAAAGGTTCCACCTGATGTATTGTGTCCAATACCTCCACCAATGGTTACACCTAAAGAACAACACTCATTTGTTGGTGATTGAATTATGTTTCTATGTCCTCCACCAATAAATGACATTCTAGCGTTTGTTATATTACAATAACCACCACTAATTGTTGAGGTATAACCTGAAATCTGATTTAAACTTCCACCCCCAATTGTCGCAGATACACCACCAGTAATTATATTAGTAAAACCACCAGCAATTGTTGTAGTATCTCCGGTACTACGGTTATTATTACCACCACCAACTACAGAACTAATACCCGAAACAAGATTACCACTACCCCCTCCAATTGATGAGAAGTTACCACAAGCAGTACTATTATTACCACCAACCACAGAAGAATATTGACCTGTCGCGATGTTACTGAGTCCACCTCCGATAAATCCATGACAACAAGAAATATTACATCTACCACCACCAATAAAACCAAAATTAGTACTACCTATTACACAGTTTCTACAACCTCCACCAATCGCCGAATTATTACCAGTAACTGAATTATATGTTCCACCTCCAATGAAACTACTAGTGCCGAGTCCGCAATTTAAACAACCACCCACAACAACAGCATACTGTCCACTGGCACAATTTGACGACCCTCCACCAATAAATCCAGAGCAACAAGAACGATTATTTCTACCACCACCAATCGTCGCAAACGCTATCATAGCACAATTTCCACAACCACCACCAACAACAGAATACTGCCCATCGGCACAATTTAACGCTCCTCCACCAATAAATCCTGCACAACAAGAACGATTATTTCTACCACCACCAATGAATGAAAATGCTTCTTGTGCTGTGTTTTTATTACCACCAACAACCACTGAAAAACATACTGATGCAGTATTACCACTACCGGCTAACGCCGCTGAACAATTTCCACAAGCGCAGTTACAATAACCACCACCAATTGTTGAATTTCCTCCTGAAGCACTATTACTTTTTCCTCCTAAAATTGCTGAAAAAACACCAGAAGCAGAGTTACAGCAACCACCACCTATTGTTGAACCAGTAGTAGTTGAACGATTAATCTGTCCGCCTACAACAACAGCATACTGTCCACTGGCACAATTTGACGACCCTCCACCAATAAAAGTAAAACCACTTAAAGCCTGATTATTCTTTCCTCCAACAATTGATGAACAATTTCCACATACTTTATTGAGCACTCCTCCACCAATAAAAGTATCACCACTTAAAACCTGATTACCCCTTCCTCCAACAACAACTGAAGCATATCCAAAAGCACAATTAGAAATATCATTAGAAATACTTACATCATAAACATCTCTACCACCACCAACGAAAGAGTAACGACCCGTCGCCCTATTTCTATAACCACCACCTATTACGGAATCTCCACCACATACGCAATTACATCTACCACCTCCAATTGTTGAATAAGCACCAAACGATGTGTTATTTTTACCACCACCAATGAATGAAGTAGAACCTGTAACAATATTATATCGACCACCACCAATGAATGAACAAGCACCGTTAGATTGATTACAATAACCACCACCTATTGATGAACAAGAACCTGAAGCACTATTTTTATAACCACCACCAATGAATGAAGTAGAACCTGAAGCACTATTTTTATAACCACCACCAATGAATGAACAAGCACCGTTAGATTGATTACAATAACCACCACCAATGAATGAACAACCACCAACCGATTGGTTATTTTTACCACCTCCAATTGTTGAATAAGTACCAAACGATGTGTTATTTTTACCACCACCAATTACAGAAAAACCACCGTTAGATTTATTATTATAACCCCCGCCAATTGTTGAAGTAGAACCTGAAGATATATTATATTGACCACCACCAATGAATGCGTAAGTAGCTGTAGCACAGTTTTTAAAACCACCTACAATTACTGAATGTGTACCTGATGCAAGATTACATGTACCTCCACCTATTACGGACCCTTCTCCACAAGCACAGTTACGAAGACCTCCAGCAACAACACCATAATAATGATGAGTTAAATTACTTGCTCCTCCACCAATAGCTCCTCCACAACAATTAACATTATTTTTACAACCACCCGCAATTGTTCCTAAATCAAATGTAACTGTATTACAAAATCCACCTCCAATAGTATTACCCCTTTGATAAGGTGATATAGTATTTTTATAACCACCAGCAATTATATTACCACCAGTACAAGAATAACCACAATAGGTATTTGTATTAATTATATTACATCTACCTCCACCAATAACATCACCTAATTTTTGATAGTTACTATTATAATTTTGTGATGGGTTTATTCTATTACTCTGACCACCACCAATGAATGAAGTATTACCTGAAGCACTATTACATGAACCACCGCCAATTGTTGAATAATTACCAACCGATGTGTTATTTTTACCACCACCAATGAATGAAATAGGACCTGAAGCACTATTACATGAACCTCCAACAACCACTGAAAAACATACTGATGCAGTATTACCACTGCCGGCTAACGCAGCCGAGCAGTTTCCTGACGATGTATTTGAGACACCACATCTAACGGATGAACAAACACCTGTACCTGATATGATAACAGCCTCTGAACCTCCTCCTCCACTTGTTCCTGATGTTCCACTACTTCCCGCAGTACCAACACCTGATGTTCCACTTGAACCGTTTGTTCCTGATGTGCCTGAGGTTCCATTTATACCACTAGTCCCTGAAGAACCTGAGGTTCCATTTATACCACTTGTACCTGAAGTACCATCTATACCTGATGTTCCACTTGAACCGTTTGTTCCTGATGTGCCTGAGGTTCCATTTATACCACTAGTCCCTGAAGAACCTGAGGTTCCATTTATACCACTAGTCCCTGATGTGCCTGAGGTTCCATTTATACCACTAGTCCCTGAAGAACCGTTAGTTCCTGAAGTTCCACTACTACCACTTGTACCTGAAGTACCATTTATACCTGATGTTCCACTTGAACCACTTGTCCCCGAAGTACCACCAGTAATTGTTACTGTAATATTTCCCCCACCACCATTGGTGACTGACGCCCCGTTAAATGTTATACCTGACACAGATGTGACAGTTGTTACACCATCCCCAACAGATAAGGCGGACCCTCCTGAAGTAATACCCGATATATTAACAGAACTACCATCACTATTATTAAGTGTTAGTGTTGAACTACCTGAATTGTAAGTTCCTCCCGTTACGGTACCGGTAAAACCTGTTATTGAGACCGTACCTCCGGTGCTATTATATAAGTTTAAAGTTGTTGACGCAGAAAAATAAGTTCCACCCGTTATTTGAACATCAGTACCATAAAATATTCTCCATTTTGCATTTTGTCGAGTAACACCGCTAACACCTTCAATTGTTGAGCCTGTCCATGCCGATATAAGAGTCTGTCCTGCTGCTTTCTCAACTCCTCCTACTCTATTATCAACATAATAATATGTGGCACCAGATGTAATACAATTATTTGCAACGGCGTTATCCCATAATGTGTTATAATTATCAATATTATATTGGTATGTTGTACTATTTTCATGTACAAATACCATCATACCAATTCTTCGTCTACCTGATGAAATTCCATCACTATTTAATTGAACTCTGTCCGATAAGACTGATATTGGTCGTTTAGTAAAAACAATTGGGATAGTATTACCTGAATTTGCAATAATTCCCGTAGCCCCATATGTCGAATAATTTAAATCAGATAGATTCCATACTTCCATATATCCACCCACACCTAAAATACTAAAATTAGTTCCAAAAGTGTCGGTTGGGTTTACAGATGTTGGTGAGCTTACAATTATTCCTGATATTGGGTTCTTATAGTTAACACTCATTATATATTTTTGTTTTTTTTTTAAATTTTTATAATAATAAACCTCCTCTGAAGAAATTATTTGAATTATCATTAACTCCAGAAATTCCGACATTAAATCCGTTTCCTGCTGATTGAGTGTAAATTCTATATGTTGTATTTCCCCAGTTAGCCCCCGAGTAAATTATGTTGGTATTTCTTATAATGCTCTCCGTATATGTGTTTAATAACGCATTTGGAGAATCATTATAGTTAATACCGATTGTTTCATAAAGTTGATTGTTTGTCTTACTTAATGGAGCCATAACAATATAATATACATTACCTGTTGTAGTATTTCCTGATATTTCAGTTGTTACGAATTTAAAAGCTTCGATTGAATTTCCAAAACTATCCGTTCCACTACTTGTTTGAGGGACCATTTGAGTAATTACCGGAGGTACATTAGAAGTACCATTTACAAATCCCGGCCAATCCATCCATAAGATGTAATCACTCATTGTTTGTGCAGATGTTGCTGGATTACCAAATGATGGTACTCCAGACATTTGATATCCAAACCAATTAATTGCCCCATTATTTACCATATAACTACCTAAGTCAGTTTCGTCAGGTCCGGTAAATAACACATCGTCAGAAGACTCCATAAATATCAACACATTTAATGCAGGACTTGTAGGTGTTGGAGTTGGTGTAGGTGTTTTAGTATTTGTTGGTGTTGAAGATGGACTAAGACCCGGTGTCGCAGTATTTGTTGGTGTAACTGTAGGAGTCGCACTATTTGTTGGTGTATTGGTAGTTGTTGGTGTAATTGTTGGCGTTAAACCAATTGTTCTTGTTGGTGTTTGAGTTATTGTCGGAGTAGGTGTATTAGTTGGAGTAGTTGTTATTGTTGGAGTTGGCGTCGGAGTTGGACATTGGAGTATAATAACCACCCCATTTAACATCTGAGTTAATGTCACCGCAGAATAATAAATAATGTTGTCAACATAAACATCAAAAGGGCCTATCGCGGTCGAATTTGGAATAAGTCTAACAATATAAGAGGAACACGAAGTAACACTTAATTCTTGTATTATTTCATTATCACAACCGGGCGCGGTATTAATTACCGTAATTGAATATATGGACATTCTTAGCGTTTTTTAATAAATACCTCAAGAGTCTTAATTCAGTTAAGTAAAATCAAATTTTGAAAATTAGTTTAGGTTAAAAGGTTAATAATAATCTCAAATGCACATCCATATGTACATTCTAAAATTTTAAAAGTTTCACAACCTTCGGAATCAACCATTAATAACATAACCTCAGGGGCTGTATTAAAAATAGATGGGATTACAGTATTATAAGTTACTGTTGGTGGAACTGGACCTGTTACTATAGTTCCAATCAAGGACCGATTATTACCATAAACATCCGCAATAAAAACATTAATTGGATATGTTGTTCCTGAAATTAAGGTAATTCTTACTTGTCTCATGTTAAACAAATTATATCGTATACTATAATCAAATCAATTATTATTTCTTGCCCTTGTAAGGTATCATTACCTCTTGTAGTTTCAATTGTAATAAGATTTTCCGTTGGTTTTACAACAACCCCTCCAACCCCGGGAATACTCAATAATAATTGAGTTATGGTATCATAATATAGATTGTCTGATGGTGGGATAACTAATGAGGTTGATGTGTAGAATGTTTCGCTCGCTGTTAACCCTAATGGATTTACTGAAACTTTTGCCGTGAAAGTCGCACTATTTAAATCACATCCGGTATTACCTAATGTTAAATCATAATAACCTTCATTTAACATTTGCAATAAACCAAATTTAGTTGGTGATGCAATATTAAATACTTCTGACCCCATGACATAGGTTTGATACGAAGTTAGGCTTTGATTACAAGTGATTGTTGTACTACGAGATAATGAACATCCATTATCACCAACAAGAATTAAACTATATGTTCCCCCGGTTAACCCTGAAACTTGAATTTGTTGTGGATTACCAGAAATATTGTCTGACCAATTAAAACTAAACGGTGTCGCCCCTTGGTTAATAAAGGCGGTAATTTTACCCAAGTTACCCGTTCCACAAGATGTACTATAAAGTGAAAAATCTATAGGAACACTTCCAATGATTAAAATATTAGCAGTTTGAATACAATTAGTTGCGTCAGAAACCGTAACAGTATGATTACCGGCAGATAAATTATTAAATGTCACCGAAGTTAAAGTAGTATCAATAATATCATAAACTCCATTGTCAATAGAATAATCTAATGGTAATGTAGACCCCGGAGTTGTGAAAATAGTAACAGAACCGTTTGACCCTCCACAAGTAGTTCCTGACACTTGAGTAGAAATAGTGTATTTGTTTTCAGCAATAATTGTTACTTCTTCAAGGTAAGCGCATCCTGAATTATCACTAACAGCAACACTATAAGTTCCTGATGTTAAATTGGAAAATAATTGAGCGGTTTGAGTTCCACTTATGTTGGTTACTGAACCTCCCGGAGAAATTAAACTATATGTGTATGGTGTCACACCTCCAACAACGGAAATTAAAATTTCACCATCAACACTTGAACATGTTGAATTTGTTGTATTTACACTAACCGAAGACATTGAATTAACCGAAGTGATTGAAGTATTAGCATTTAATTGACATAAACCAGCATCTGTAACTGAAAATCCATACCCCCCCGATGATAAACCCGAAATTGTATATGTTTGAGAATAAGATATTAAAACATCTCCAGTTGATGCAGAATAATAATAAGGTGAAGTCCCACCTGTAACTGTTAAACTTATTGTCCCATCGGCAGAAAAACAACTTGGTGGTGTTGAGGTAAAGGTTCCAAACCCTAATTGGGCAACATTGACAACAGTCTCACCCTTACTTAATTGACAACCATATCCATCTATAACGGTTACAGAATAACCACCGGATGTTAAACCTGTTATTGTTGTCCCACTAGAACCGTCATTCCATAAATAAGTAAAAGGGGGTTGACCTGTAAGACCCGTAATACTAATTTTACCCATCGGAGTTCCACCACATGCCGAGTTTGGTACCATATATAAACCATAGTTTAATCCTTCTGACTCTTCGACTATAAAATTTTGGCTTCTTCCTGTACAACCTCCAAGGTCCAATACAGTCATGTAATATGTTCCAGCAGTTAAACTTCCAAAGACAACATTATTTTGATTTGTTGTTGCCGATTGGCTAAAAACACCGTCATTATGGTATAAAAAATAATCAGTAGAAGAATATTCAGTTGTTGAGGTTCCTGTAACTGAACCGTTATTAAAAGAACAAGTTGTATTATTCACATTTAAGATACTACAACAAACACCGTTTGAAACAGGAATATTTAAATATTCAACTTGATTTGTAGGTAAACTACTATCAGTTACCTTAATACTATATGTGGCACCAACCAAATTTGTTTTAGTAACTGATGTTAAAACAATATCTGTCGCCAATGCAGGCGTAATCCATTGAACAGTAAATGGTTGACTACCACCTGAAATAGATAAATCAATTACCCCATTTGAAGACCCCAAACAATCCCCTGTTACATTTATATTATAACTAAACGCCATTAATTACTACTACAATTTATGTTTATTTGTATACCAACATTTAATGTAAGTATTTCATTAATATTTCTTTCCGAACATGTTAAATTTGTTATTGTTAAAATATTTCCATTTAAAAAAAATGTAAATCCATAATCATATAATAGTGGAAGAGTTTCAATTAACGCATTTCTCCACATTGTATTTGTTGGAACATCGGTATACCCATATCCAACATAAAATGGTTCTTTAATTAATAATTCATTCTCAATTCTTAAATCAACATACCACTCGGTTTGAACTGAATCTTGGAAACAATCATTTAGGGTGTATCCACTTGCTCCAATCATATTATTAACCCTATTAGCCAAAATACTATTAAAATTACCAACATCGACATCGCCATTTAACCAAGGAAATATATTAAAATCAACATACTCTGTTGTACAAGTGTAATCAAATATATTTGAAATTATATAACATGGGTCAACAGGAACCGGAATAAATTGACAACCTCTTTGTCTCCTATAAACAAACTTTTGTTTATGTAAAATAGAGTTTTCCATTTTAACCCCCGAATTCCAAATTGTAGTTGCCGGAATCATTTGTTCCGCCAATTTCATCCAATAAGGTCCAATACCATTTACATAATCAATTAATTTCTGATAGGTATATTTGTTATTTGGTAATCCAACTGTTTGTTCAGATTCGATATACTTCCACCAAATTGATTGAAGTACCGGATACCCCCCTGTCTTACCATCAGTGATGTATTGTCGATTTCTAACATTAATCATATTCTCCCAAAATGTTTGAGAAAACTCAAAGAATGTTTTCTTTTTAGGCTCAGGATTAATATAAGTCCAATCCACACCACCCGGAACCGGATAACCAACGGTTAACCCTGATTCAGGAAATGGATAATCGTATTCAACAGATTCTTTCCATACATCATATAATAATCCTTGAGCAGGATTTAAAAATAAGTCAATATTCTTAACATTTAATACCAATTTTTCATCATCAACAAAATAGTAAGCATTATAGTCGGCGCTTTTTGAAACTCTTATTTTATTATCCTCTTCTAACCATGACTTATTATTATCAACTACTTTCTGTAATTTAAAACCTTCCGTCATATATGGAAAATTTCTGAAACGGTTCAAATATGGTTGTCCATAAGTAAACGGTTGTAATTGTGTTTGAATATTATAGTTTTGTCCTGTATAAATTGCACCCGTGATAACAACTTTATCCGGACTTCTATGTTCCGGTGTTGATTCATACCAACCGGCCCCGATTTGAAAGAAATAATTTTCAGTATTTATAGGAGCTCTTGGGTAACCAAAAATATCAATAGGATATTCTTCTAAACGAATTGAAACATCTTCATAGGTCGCAGTCGATGTATATCCTGAATATATGTTACCACGAATTGTATAAGTGTTACCAGGTAAATAAGATGGAATATTATTGACATAAGTACCCCCCGAAATTGATGCCCATTGAGTTGCAAATTGGTCTAAGTTAATCTTTTGGTCAGCCAAATAAATGTGTTCATTAAATTCAATTAATGAATCAGGTGCTCCAATTAATCTTAACATAAATTCAACTGACCTTCTTGTCCCTTTTGATTTAAAAAGATAGGAGGCATTAAGAATTAAATTACGATAAAAAGCATAATTAATTTCAGTCGGTGTAAGGGCTCTTGCATATCCCGGATATGTTGGAGTAGATGTGTTTCCAAACACGGAACTTAAAAAATCTTCATCAGTAATTGGAGAGAAATTAGAACTCCATCCTAATGTTCGGGCTAAATTAACAAGTAATTGAGATGGTATGTCATTTGATGGGTTATAATTAACCGAATTCATATAAGCTAACGCATCGATAAATTGTTTTATTTGGTCAAAACTTCTACCATAGATTTGAAATATCTTTTCAACTTTTTGACCTAGGGTGTCAAATTCTTTTAAAGAATCAGTAACCAAAAATCTTGAAATTAAATTTGTTTTAAAAGAATCTAAATTAACCGCAATTTCATCGAGTTGACTTAAATAATCATCAAATAAAAATGAACGAATATCAAGATTCCAAACACCATCTTTAGGCCATGTAACTTGTTGGTAGTTTGTATAAAATTCCCCGTTTTCAGTTTGGGCAGGTATTTGGAAAACAGCAGTATATTCAGGTCTAATTAATCGATTTAATAAAAATTTCTCAACCTCATCAAAACTTTCAGCAAAAATCCTATCAGCAACTAAATCATTTGGTCTAATTTGATAATCTTCATTAATAGTTGTTGCGGTTGTACCAAATGGTGCCCCTGAAACATAAAATGAAATATACCCATTACTTAATGTTGGTGATGGTTGGAACGAAACAATCTTAAAGATGTCATCATTAATACTAACACAATAATCTAAATAAGTGTTATACAAATTTCGATACGGTGATGTGGTTATTTCTCTTAAATTTAAATTAGTTGCAGCACTAACCGAGTAATCAATATCAAAAGGGTTATTAATCCTATCAACATTTACCTCAAAATATGTTTCATCATTAACAGAATCATATGAAATATTTACTGCAGTAGAACCCGTAACAAATTCTAAGTTATTAAATATTACATCCAATGATGCAGGAAAATAATGAATAATTTTAGTTGCCGATACTTGAAACCTTTTACGCAATGACCCATACATTGAAAAGTTAAGAACTTGTGACACATCGTAATTAGGATAAACCCTGAATTGGGTCGCCATAATTCTTCTACTTTCATTAACATCTTCAATATTTAATGATTGTAAACTTAACGGTTCAGAAAATGTACCAACATTAAAATTCCTACTAACCTTCTCCGTTACCGAAGTGGTAAATTCAAAATTACCTTGCGTCAAACCTCCTCCCTCAACTGTTTGTAAACCTACAATGTTGTCGGAAAAAGTTGCCGCACCACTTCCGGGTCTTGGCGGATAAAAATATTTTGTGGTATTTGTAGTTACAGCCATTAAGTTGTTATGTTTGTGAAGTTTTTACTAAAATCAATATTGTTATTTCTATTCTGTCTAACTTCATATAACAACGCATTAAATTGGTCTCTAACCTCATATAAATTGTATTGTCTGTAAATGTTATTAGCAGAGTCGTAGATTGTGTAAATACCGTCATCAATTGAT
>Ga0181351_1000459_pt1 | contig 11632 bp, 8 predicted proteins | sample Su13VDMM15SD_FD_170485 | JGI IMG/M metagenome (GOLD analysis project Ga0181351, IMG submission 170485) | Freshwater viral communities from Lake Michigan, USA - Su13.VD.MM15.S.D | ecosystem: Environmental > Aquatic > Freshwater > Lake | place: USA: Michigan | collected 2013-07-16 | reverse complement strand
CACCCTAGATAGCGAATCTGTTGGGTGCTTTCATAGCCGAAGCTATAACGGTCCTAATCCGTATGTCTTTATTCTACTCCAGCATTTATTTTATCTCCTATTTTATTATATGCTTGGACTAAATTTAGTAAATTTTCATTGTTTCCTCCATCTAATTTTTTTAATGTAACTAAATCATTTAAAATTAAAAAGAATAAATCCTCAAATTCATCACTGTATAGTACATCTTTAGGATTTTGTTTAGCTATATTCCACATTTTTTGTCCTAATTCTGTGCAAAATTGAACTATACCTTCTAATTTCCACTTTTCAGTGGAAAAGTCCTCCTCAGAGTTAGCCATTAATAAGTTTTTAACATTAAATTTTCTATATTGTAAATATTCATTACTTAATTTTTCTAACTCATTTAATACTAATGAAGACAATTCTTTAGGTAAGAAAGTTGCTTGAACCATTCCAAATGGTACTTCAATTTCTTTTTTACTGCCTAATAATTTTACTTTGTATGTTTTTTTCTTGTCGTCAACATCAATAATAGTTCCAGCACCATGTTTAATTACTGCTACATTAGAACCAATGTTTATACCTTTTGAAGCATCATTTGGATCAAAATTTTCTATAGAATTTAATAAATCATCTAAATAATCTTCTGAAATTATTTTATGAATTTCTTCTTTAATAAGTTGTTTTAACTGTGATTTTTTCATTTTTATTATTTTGTAAAATTTAGTGTGTCTTTTAATATCCTCCTCCACCTGAACTTCCTCCACCTCCAGAATATCCTCCGCCACCTGACATTCCTCCTCCAGCTGACATTCCTCCACCTGTTGATGGGGTGTTTGAAGTAGGAGATGGTTTTGAAGTGTCTTTAAATGATAAGCCCATGTAAGAAAATCCATTAATTGGAGACAAATAAGCATGAGGTTCTAAAATATGAGTTGCTCCAACCATGTATCCTTTGTCAGGATGAATGTGATAAAATCCTATGTACATTTTATTGTCTTGAGTAGTTTTTAATTCATTTCCTTTAGTGTATAAATTGGACGCTTCAGGATATTTGTAGTATTTAGTAAAATCTTTTTTTAAAAATTCTGCTAACATAAACATGTTTAGTTGATTAGAAATTTTTTCAACTGCATTTTGATTGTTTTTAGCAACTTGTTCTTTGTTGCCTTTAAGTGTCCATGTCAAAGTAAAAGGTTGATAAAGATCAAAAACAATTGATGAATCTCTTTTAACTAGTTTGTCATATGTATCTTTATTTATTTCTAAGTAAATGGTTTGATTTATTTTTTTACAAAAATATCTTGAAAATTTTCCACTTGTAAAGTCTAGTGTGGTAGGAGGATTTGGAGATGGAAGAGGTAAAGTTCTTGAAAAATTTACATCTATGTTTTTAAGTTGAGTAAAAGATGAAGGAGTTATAATAGTTGACATGTTTAATCCTTCTTCAAATTCAATCAGGTTTTCTATTCTAGATTTTATTTTTAGTGAAAGATTGGGTTTATCTTGTGGAGAAGCACCTGAGTAGTATTCACCAGTAGAAGTTTTAAAGTAACTACCTTTATAGTTAGTGTTGTCATTAACATATACCAATTCTTCACCATTGGTGTACAAGTTACTTGTTATTTGAGATTTAGGGAAGTACATAATTACATTTTAACTATATGGAGTAGTAGTAGTAGTACTAAGTATAAGAATAATTGGTTTTCCTGCTGATAAAGATATTATTTCAATATGTGGTGGGTCATCTGCAACTCTTGTAAAACCTAAAGCTGAAAATTCAGGTAATGTTTGTAAACCATCTGCATCTTGAACATCCGCAGCTGTTCCTGATCCATGACCTGTTTTAACATCTTTTAAAGGTATATTTATGCCACCAACTTTTGCTTTTATTTTTTTAGTAGGATCATAACCTGGTCGTTTTGGGTGGTTTCCTCCTCCTGCTACCCATGTGTCCCATAATACAGTTTGCTCTGCTTGAGTACGTGTTGCACTGTTTAATTGAACTTTGTTTCCAGTTTTGGTTTTATAGGCAAGAGCTAATTTTAGAAAACTATTTTTAAAATCTTGAATTAGTGAGTTCCAATGTTGTCTATTCCCAGAACGAGCTGTAAATGTAATTACATCTTCTGGATTGATACCAACGTTTGGATCACCTAAGGATGTTGATGTTGTTGGTGGTGCAGATACAAATTTATTTGGCCCAAGTGTTAAGTAATATGTTGCTGTTGATGTTGGTGAAAATGTAAGAGATGTTTTTTTGCTAGATTTTAATGTGCCAGCATTTGCAAATGTAATTTGAGCAGTTCCAAAATTTGTTCCAGCAGGTATAATTATTGTCACAGATAGAGAAGGTGTTGGATCAGGAGTAGAAGTATTTTTTAAAGTATCTGTAAATGTAATTGTAATATCTTGTGGTGCAAATGATCCATCTACTATTTTTGCTTGATATGCAGCTACTGTTGAAGTAGAAGACTTTGCATATCCTGAAGTGATAACTATGTTATGACCTAATCCTGTAGAAGAAGTACTTGGGATAGAAGCTGGTGTTACATTACTTCCAGGTTTAGAAACACAAAATGATTCTATTTTAGTAATCCATTTGTTGTCTTTAACAGTGTGTTGAATATTTTTAATTAAAAATTCAATACTTGATGGATAGTTTGAAGGCATAAAATCAGTGTCAACATTAAATTTTTGATAAATTTTCATGCCTCCTAATCCATCCATAGTTAAGGATAGATTAAAAGGAATAAAGCCAGATTTAAATTCAGGATTGTTTTTTCCTTTTCCTTTTAAATTATTCCATTTTTTATTTACATCTTTAAAAGAATTACTAAAAGTATCAATATTTTCTTTATTCCAATCTCCTATAGATATATCATATATTGTTTCCCAAAAACTAGTTTTACTTGTCAGATTAAATGAGTCTAAATTATACGCTGCTGAGATATATAATTGTTCTATTTGAGATGTACCAGAAAGAGAAACAGCTGCTGTTATGTTTTTTATTCCTTTTGGATAAGGAGAAGTTGTATCAGTACCATCAAATATATCTCTAGTTAATGTAAAATAACCGTAAACTCCCTGACTAATTTTATTAGCATTTGCATCTTCTTGTCCCAACCCATTTATACCTGCACCAAGTGATATTAGCCACTCTAAATATTGTTCTTCATATGGTGTTGAACCACGAAAAGGAGGAAGTGATACATCAGATGTAGTAAAAGCAACTGTAGGTTTTACATCTATTGTTATATCACTTTTGTATCTATCATATAAACCTTTATTTATTTTTGATAAAGCAGTGTTATCTTCTCCTACTACAGTTTTGTTAGCTGTAGCTGCTACAGTGAGCATTGTAGATAAAGCAGGGGTGATTTCAGTTGTTAAGTTAAAATCATGTATAAAATTAGATTCATCACCTTTTTTATTATATCCATATAAATTAAATGTAGTAGAGGTTGAAGGAACACCTTTTAATTTTAAAAGGTTATCAAGTCCAGGAAGTGGATTTGTATCTATAATTTTAACAGTATTTGTTGTTTCATCAATAAAAACATCTAGTTCATTTATTCCTCCTAAAGATTCATTAATTCCTACTAATATTCCTTTTAGAAAGTCTATTAAAGGTAATTCTCCAGTTTGTTTATTTGTTTTATCATCTACTACATCTAAAACAAATTCAACATTCACTAATATATTCATTATTCGACCGTAATCTTCATTACCAAGAGTAACATTAAAATCTTCATTAGAATATCCAAATAGGGGAATTCCAAAGTTATACGGTGCAAAATAAAGATCAAATGTAGAATTATATGGGTTATTCATTTTATTATTCATTCTTACACTAGATGGATCTGAAAAATTATTTCCCATTATAAATGAAGTGGGATAAATTGCAGAAGACATGTTTTTTAAAGTAACACATTTATAAGGATTATAACTCATTTGGTTAATAACCATACTATTTGGAAGTTTTAATGTTGTTGATGTGTCATTTTGAGCAGTAAAAGCTGGTTTTATAGTTCCAATAAGATTATTTTCATAATCATAATCTAAATTTAAAGAATTTTTATTTTCATATTTTAAAATAATTTTCTTTTCTAATAAATTAAGTATTTTTCCTAGTTTTATAAAAAGGAATCCACCATTTGGATTAGGATTGGTGTTTACAGTGTTAGAAAAGATATAAGTATCTTGTGCATATGCATATTGAATTTGTTCACCATGCCCTATATTTTCCTTCCAAATAGAACTATAGCCTGGATTTATTTTACCAGAAGCTCCTCCTCTTAAACCTATAGCATCTGCAGATTTAAATATTGAATAAAATTCTTCTCCCCATTTATTTTGATTTCTTGCTTTTTCAAGTCTTTTTCCTAAAGGAGATGTTTCTCCTCCAGGTAAATCTGTTGGATTAGCTGTTATACCATTAGGAGATTTACCTGCATTAAGTGATTCTATAATATCTCCCATACTAACTAAGTCAATGGTTATGTCATAACTTCCATCTTTTTGAAATGACCAATGATAATTAGAAACTTTAGCTAACATAGCATCATAATTACCATTAGAATTTAAAGCACGAGATCGTATTTTAGCTAAAAAAGATAAATAATTATTATTTTTAAACCAACTATCTATTAAACTATTTGTAAATCCTCCATCATAGACATATACATCATTATTGTCAAAATATATACTATTTCCCCATTCTAAAAGAACAGAAAAACCTAAACGCATGTATAAAACATCAATTATTTCAAATTGGGCTCTGTTAAATGCTTTAACTGTTACAGTGGCTGTTCTAATAGAACCTCTATTTTTATGTTTGACATCTATTCCAGTGATGCCCATCATTGGATTGAGGCCAAAGTCTTTACTTCCTCCTATGCCATAAACATTGTTTTGTCCTTTTAAAGTATTTTCAAAATCTATTCCTTCTCTTTGAATTGTTTTATCATCATATGCTGAGGTTCCGTTAAATAATACAAAAGCTTTAGCTATACCAATACCTTTTGTTTTAAATTCAGCTATTGTTGGATTATTGATACCTTCAGGACCCGTTAATTCCTTAATGTAAACAGAAGACATAAGTTTAATCCAAGCTGTATTGTTGTTTAAAACAGCTAATTGTTGTGGGGTTCTTAAAGTTTCACCATTATAACCAGATCCATGAGTTTTTTGTCTTATATTTACTTGGTCACTAATTCTACTGTCAAATCCCTCTCCTACTATGTTGCCCATTTTTTATAAACTGTTTAAAAATTTAAAACTATTTAACACTGCTACATAATTAGCAGGTATTCTTATTTGTAGTCCTTCAGGTATAATTAAAGAATCTTGTGGCAAGTCTGAAGGTAATGTTGTTCCTGCTATTGCTGTGTTTGCTGTTGATATAATCCACCATAATGAACTGTCTTTATAGTATGTATTTGCTAAAACATCAAATCTGTCACCTTGAGTTGTGTACACATAAATATCGTCACTTGTAGTAGGAATTTCAGGATAGCGTACAGTTTGATAAACTTGCTTTTTATCAATTGTAGTAGTAGATATATTTTGATAGCGGTTCATTATTTTTTTAATGCTTTTATTCTTTTTGCAAATTGCTTTGCTGTTTCACCAGGTTGCTGTTGGTTTGGATCTATAATTTCAGCATTAATAAAGGTTGCTCCATTACTAGTTACCTTTGCTTCTATTTCTGCTAATCTTTCAGCCTTGGTTTTTTTCTTTATAGCTTTGTCTCCTAAATCATCTATTGTGTATAGACTAGATAGTGTTTCATTAGTATCATTAGTAGGTGTAAGAGCTATAAAATGTTGTTTACCATATTTTACATCATCACCAAGTCCAGGAACATCTGGCATAATTATTTTTCCATCCTCAAATATAGCTGTTCCAAATATATTTTGTTGCAATCTTGGAACAAAGTTATGAATTGGAATAAAGTTAAATCCTTTAACTTTTATTAAGTGAGGAAGTTGACTAGTAGTATCATCTTCATTTCCATTCTCATCTATGCCTATTTCCCAAGTAGCGCTATCATCATTCATGTCAAAAGAAAAACCAGTTATGATGCCAGGCTGTTCATTGAAGTATCCTCCTACAGTTAAAGTAACCATGTTTCCTCTCATGTATCCTGACGGACTATAGTCAGGCATTACAACAGATGCTAAATAGTTTAACTTTTTATACATTGGAATAAGTTCTGCTTTTGATTGAGCAACAACTGTCCAAGATAATGAAACTTTTCTGTCAAATCCTCCGTATGTGTATAAATCTTCACCTCTTCCTATGTATTTTTGACTTTTCCACTCTGCTGAGTATGAGTCACTTATGTTGTCTAAAAAAGCTCTAAAGTGGATGTATGTTTTATTAGAAGGATCATCATTGCTTATAACACCTATTCTAAAAGGAATTATGTCTGTGGTTGGAAAAGATGTTTCATTTTTTACTTTTCCTGATTGATATAAAGGTAAAGCGTTTATTTTGTCGTATGAGGTAGATGAGTAAGCTAAACCAGCGTCACGTTCTGTACTAATACCTGCTTTTTTACCTGGTGATCCTAAATTTAGTCTATTTTCTATGTTTTTTGTAGAATAATTAGAATTAATAGATCCTCTAAAATCTATAATAGATGGATTTGATTGTTGTTTTTCTATTTTTAAATTAAATTCGTCAGGAATCCCTGATGGTTCTAAGGTTATGTGATTTGGAGCTGGTTTAGCATTAGATGTTCTTTCAGATGCAAATCTAATGTTTGTTTTGCCTATGCCTAAATAAGATTCTGGTCCTCCTGCGTATTTTAAAAGAACGTCACCTAAGAAGTCAGCAGTAGCATTTGGGTTTAGTTTTATTCCTCCAATTTTAGAATTTCCTATTCCTATTCCTCCAAGTGTAGTTGGTGTTCTTGAAATTATAGAATTTTGTAAAATAATTAGTCTATTTTCTGTAGAATCAATGCTCCATTCTTCATCATTGCCTTTTTCATTTACTTTACTTTCATATAAACCTAAATTATCATTTTTAAAATTTTTAAGCTTAAAATCTTTAAAATTATTAAAAAAATCATTTGCAATACTAGGTATATCTGCAACACTAGGTATATGTGTTTGTTTATTAACAAGCAGTCCAAAAGCTATTCCACCTGCTGATGTTAAAGTACTAGCTTGAGAATATATTCCATCATTTACAAAATCTCCACTTGCTTGAGTTTTTACAGATAGTCTAGAAAGTATGTTTTGTTTAAGTCTAAATTGTACACCATTAGGACTAGCAAAAAATTTAGATAGTCTTTTTATATCTTTTTCAATTTTATTAGGTAATAAAGTACCTCCACGTAATATAAAATCAACTCCTCCTGTGCCAGCTACAGGTAATTGAAGTTGGACATTCAAAATAGCATCTGTTGCTTGGGAAATTCCTAATCCTAATTCTCTTCCTGCTTCTGCTAATGTTGCAAATGCTGATTTAGCTGCTCCTACTGGTCCTCCTAATGATGGTAATATTGATCCTGCAGCTAATATTGCTGTCCCAGTTAATGGAGCTATAGCTGTTATTTTATCTAAAACACCTTCTGCAGATAATGAAACTTCAGATTGTAAAGATTCATTAATGCCAGGGAGTGTAGTTTGAATAAATGGTTGTTGACTGCTACCTTCAGCAGTCCTATCATTACCAAACTTAAGATCTCTTAGATTAGTTTGAAGATCTATTAATGGCATGGTTATTGAGGTAAGTTACTAGTATAACGTGAAGGAGTAAGTCCGTTTAAGTCTAATTGTGAAGGTTGAGGCAAAACATTAGTTACACCATCATTGTATGATTGGTAGGCAGGATTTACATCTCCTATATTTGCTCCACCTAATGAATATCCAGGTTCGCCATTTGCGTGCAGTTTAGACAGTGATGTTGCGCCTACATTGGTTGCAGGGGTTACTCCATTTCCATATGAAAATGTAGAGCCATTAGTTGTAAGTTTGTCTATAAGTCCCATGTTGTATATTTTTATTATAAATATGATTAAATATATGAATCACGATATATATTTACCCCATTTTCAATAAATGTTAAATAAGTATTATTTGGGTTAAAAGTTTGGGTAAATTTTGAAGGAGGAGTTGATGGTTCAGGAAAATTTCCTCTTATTGGAGAAATGTGATTTGATGTAAGTGGATACACTGTTGGATCATTAAGTGGATCTGTAGGAAATCCTCCATTTACTCCAGTATGTTCAGTGTCTAAATTTGTAATGGCTAATATTGTTGGAGAAGTAGATGTATTTGATAATTCACTGTTGTCTACAAGTAAGTTGTTTACATGGTTTAAATAAGTGTTGCCGTTTCTTGCAAAATTGTATATTTGACGAAAAGGCACAATTGGACCTCCAGGATTGCTAAAAGTATTTGGTGTGCCTGTTGTTAAAGCAGGATATTGTGTTGTTAAGTCTGGATTAAGAAGACTTCCCAACATTTTTGATCCTTTAAGTGTATATAAATCTAATAATTGTGAAGGGACATAAATTTCATTTGTTAAAACATCTTCAGATTCTTCTGGATCTGGACGACCAATAGGACTGTAAAGTGATAAGTTAGTAGGATCAATTGGAAGATTAGTAGGTCTTTCTAAAGATGAGTTTTGGAAAATGGATGGTGTGGGTAAAACAGGTGATATAATAGAGACAGGGACATTAATTTCTCCTGGGGGTAAATTTGGGGCGTAAAATGAATTAATTATAGAATTAGGATCATAAATTATTGGTCCTGAATGAGAACCGGGAATATGTGGATTTATGTGTGGCATAATTATTGTACTTTATAAGATCCTACATTTGTTGATGTACCTACTTGGGTAGAATCCATTGTGACTATTCCTTCTTTATTTTCAATTCTAGATAAGATAGCATTCATTGTTTGCATTTGACTTATTAATGGAGAAATGTCTATATTTCCTCCACCCCCACCACTTTGATTTTTACTACCTTTCTTTTCAGGAAAAGCCATTAAACTATCATTTTTACTTAATTCAAATAAACCACCTTCTTTTGTTGACACTTGTGTTTTACCATCTGCTGGTGAGTACATATCTCCTGCTGGAGCAGGTTGAGAATTTATCATTGCCATTCCTGTACCAATTGCTGCTAAAGCCATGGCAATTCCAACAATTGGTATGCTACCAACTCCTGCATAAGCTGATTTAATTAAAGACATTATCGCCATAGCTTTTGTTCTTATCCACATTGCAGCTAAAAGAACTCCAATAGGAGCTAAAACTACAGCTAATGCTTTAAATATAGGTGCTAGTCTAGTAGCAAATGCAACCACACTAGAAATGGCTTTTACTAACATTCTGCCAGGTCCATCAACTATAGATGATAAAATTTCTTTTAATTTTTCCATAGATGCTGTAAATTTTTCTTGGGCTGAAATTTTTGCTAAAGCATCTTGAGCTTCTTTTTCATTGCCTATAGAATTCATTAATCTGTTAGCTCCTTCTATGTCTCCATTATTTCTTAATAATTCTGCTTTTTCTTCTATTTGCAATTTTGCAGCATCTCCTAAATTGTTTAAATTTTCTTGTTGTCTTAAAGAATCCGCTAATCCTCCAGCTGTCATACCAACAGCCTTTGCTAATGCTTCTTGTTGTAAAACATTCATGTTTTGAAATTCAGATAAGCTACCTACTTGTGCTAACATTTCAGCGGCAGCACCTGCAGCATCTCCATTTAAGGCTAATAGTCTAGCTTTTTCTAAATTTAAATCTTTACCTGTTAATAATTCAGCTTCAAGTTCATTTTGAATAGAAGATTCAAAGTCCAATAATTTAGATGAAGCTTCAGCTGCTCCTTCTAAAGTTAAGCCTAATTTATTTGCTTGAACTACAGCTTTAGCTATTAAAGCAGGATCATTTTTATAGTTTGCTGACAATTGTCCTGATACTTTAGCAACTTCTCCTATTATTTTTTTATTGTCAAATTGAATTCCAGTTTGCTTAGCTAAAGTAGCAGTTTGTTTTATAACTGAATTGGTAACATCTTTTGCTGTTGTGTTGTTAGCTAAAGCTAACTGTTGTATTCCTGCTGCTTCTTCTCCTGTAAATCCCATCTGTTTAGTTAGAAGAATTTGGTCTTTTAGTTGCTGTTCTGAAAAGCCATTTGTTGTTCCAAAAGCACTGGCTAGCTCTAATTGAGCACCAACTAAATTAGTTACTGTTTCATATATACTACCTCCTGCATCTTGTATTTCTTTAAATCTATCTCTTGTTGCAACAGCATGTTCTTCAGAAACAGCCATTGATTTAGATAAATTTGTAACTTGGGTATCAGCTTTCATACCTAGTTCAAACAAAGCTTTAAAACCACTTACTAACAATTTGCTAGTCATAGCTGCTAGTACTAATGGATCAGTTAAAGAATCTTTAACAACTGAACCCATTTTTTTAAAAGCCATGTTCATAGCTTCTTGTTTACTAACAATTCTACCTTCAGCTCTTTCTATTGCTTTAATTTCTTCCTCTACTTCCTTCATCACATCAGCCATGCCTGGAAGGTCTCCTAGAAATGGTATTTTTGCCATTCCTTTCATTAATGCTCCTGTTACTCCTAAACTTTTTTCAATTTGTTTAGTTTTTTCAATTTCATCTTTTAATGATGTATTAAGATCTACTAAAGTTACATCTTGAGCTGATAGTAGATTATTTACACTTTCATAAGTGGTTTTGGTTTGGTCAAGTTTATCAAGTATTTTTTGTTGTTCTTTAACTCCCAGTGTAGTAAAATCATTACTATTTTTTTGCAAAGTTAATCCATATGCTTCATCTTCTAATCGTTGTGATGAACTAACAAGACGTGCTCTTTCAATTCTAATTTTATCTTGAAGTTTTGATAATTCTTTAGAGGATAAATCATTGTAACCTTTTTGGTGATTAACAAGTTGTTCAGATATGTTACCAAGACTTTTTAAACTTTTAGTTGAATCAGCTAGACCACTTTTTGAATTTTTAATTTCATCTACTAGATCTTTAAAACTATCAACTAAGTAATTAGTTTTTTTTCCAGCTTGTTCTAATCTATCTTCTAAACTTTCAAAAATTGATTCAATAGCTCCAGCATTTGCTTCTAAAGGTTGAAGATTAAGAGTATTAATGTTAGCATTAAATTTACTAGATAACTCTTCAATTCTTTTAATTTTCTTTTCAAGTTCTGCTAAATCAGCAGATGACATATTAGGGACAGCCATTCTATAAAATGTTTATTTGTTATAAATATTAAATATTTACAATTTATTTATAGTTAACTTTAGAAGATGGTCTTTGTGCATTATTCCAATTTTCACGGCTAATTTTACCGGAAGAATCCATTAATGTATTGGAATTCTTGCCTTTAGAAGCATTTTCATTTGCTTCATTTTCTTTTTGATAAAAGTCATTGATTTTGTTAAATGTAAACTGGCGCAACCAGCGTGGCATGTTGTAAATTGTGTTCCAATCATATCCTCCCTTACCATGAAACACAATTTCATGAATTTGAATAAATAAATTGGCTCTTGCAATAGGTGCGGTGTTAGAAGTCAGGCCAAAAAAACTTAATCCCAATTGGGATATCGACTCCAACTGACTCTCT
>Ga0181351_1000454_pt1 | contig 11674 bp, 12 predicted proteins | sample Su13VDMM15SD_FD_170485 | JGI IMG/M metagenome (GOLD analysis project Ga0181351, IMG submission 170485) | Freshwater viral communities from Lake Michigan, USA - Su13.VD.MM15.S.D | ecosystem: Environmental > Aquatic > Freshwater > Lake | place: USA: Michigan | collected 2013-07-16 | reverse complement strand
GATTAAAGAAGCCATGGAATTGGCTAAAAGATTCGAGAAATACCCAGAAAGAGCAGAAACATTAATCTATCAAACACCTGAAAATGAAACCGGAAACAGCGAATAAGATTTTGGCGCCAATGTGCGCCGTCTTTGTGATTCTAACCGCCATCCTAATTGACGGGATTGGTCAGGGAGGAAGGCAGGAAAAGGTATTGCAAAATAAATGCGATTCATTGGTCAAGGTTTGCGATTCAGTGCTATATTACTATGAGAATGAATTAAATCGATACCAAATTGCATACAAAATTTTCTTGGAAAGGAATCCCAAAGCCGCCTCTCAATACGGAACTATCATATCTGACGAAACCGAATAAACATGGGTACTAAATTAAAAAACAAAACGAATGTCCCTGAACACCCAGTATCTGACTATCTGAAAGCCAGGGATTTCCGGGATCAACGGACTTGGATGTTACGGAAGGGGAAGTTATATACCTATGTGGAGGGGGAGAAAATGAGCCAAGAGGACTTTGACCGGAAATTCCCCGTCCCAAAAGTCAGTTTCTTTTATCGAGCATTGGAAAACCCAGATAAATCAAAAAGCTATTTATGATCAAAAAATTTTTATCAGCACTCTTATTATTGTTTGTAATTTTTTATTGGAGCATAGCAATTGGAACAATAATAATTGCCATTTTTTAATGTAATTTTGGTTTGTTGTTCATTTTTAAGGTTTGGTTTGGCCCCGTATATCTATACGGGGCTTTTATTTTACCTCAACCCATCTAAATCCGTTGTCCCATAGAAAACGAGCCGTCTTTCTTGACTCTTTTACAACCTTTGTTTCAGACCAATCCGGATGTTTGATGTGGTAGAACTCGTGAATGATGTATAGCAGATGCCTATACCCTTCCAATCTTGTATCTAACTCAATGGTATTTCTTGTGGTATCGGCTAATCCATGCGCCTTCTCCTTGCCTAATGGCCTATAAATGACCTTTGTTTTTTTATAGGCGCGCGGCATATAATTGTTTTATACGATTTCAGCCTTAATTAAATCCTCTTCGTCGTAATCATCATCTCTTTTCATGTGTTCTAATGAAGTAATAAATTGGGACATATCATCATAATTCTCCCTGATCAAGATTTCTTCGCCCCCATACAATCTTATTTTGCACTCCTCCCCATCCCCAGGCGTTTCAATGATTCTCTCAATATCGTCAAAATGTACATTTATTCTTCTTGTGCTATACCTTTTTCTTGTGGGAAGGCCCAGGCGCTCAAGCGCATCATTTTCGTCTGACTCAACATACTTTTCTATCAATTCTATTCTTAATCCCATATCCAAATTTAACCATTCTAAAGCACTTTGCCTTTAAATATACGCTTGTTCCTAACCTCAAAGCCGTCTTTAGCAGAATCTATGATGGCAAACCCGTGATTCCACTTATTTATTGGGGAATAGGCGGGGTGAAGCTCGCTCAAACACCCAGTAGACCAAGTAGTTGTGATTTTGCCATTCATATCGGATTCAGTATGCTCTGATGTTTGATGGTTATGGCCTTGAATGGCCGATGTTTTGGCCCGCAGGAACAACCCCCTAGCTACATTTACTGGGCTAAAGAACCCGCTCGAAAATTCATGTCCGTGAATTATGTTCAACCCGTTTAAGTTAATTATCCGCTTATCTGACACATATTCTATTCCTTCAGCCCTGGCTTTAATAATATTTTCAAAATCAAATTCGGAAACGTCTGTAAGCTCTGCAGCCTTGCTCCATAGAAAATGTTGGTATCGCTCTTCGTGATTCCCTACCTTAAATATAATTTTTGATTTTGGGAAAATCTGTTTCAAGATGTCCATAAATTGCTTAAAAGCATTCAACTCATGGGAAACGCTACGTTTTTTTGGATCTCTGGCAAACCTGGATAAACCATAAAAATCAAGGGTATCCCCATTTAGAAGTATGCAATCAGGATTTTCATTTTCCGCAAATTCAAATACGGCCGTCAACGCTTCAATTGAATGATAGGGAATATGGATATCCGACAAAAGCAAAACCCGTTTAGCATTTAATATAAACGGGTCGTAATTTGTTTCTTCGCTTTCTGGAAGTGCATATTTATTTGGATTCCTATTTTTTTCCATATAATATGGCGATTCTTTTATGTGAATTTTGGCAGAGTGGATGCCCATTTTACCCTCTATATATCTTAAAGCCGATCGGGCAGCCTCTTTATCTTTAAACAATAAATTATTTTCTTCATACATTAATTTGGCAAGTTTCGATGTTGGCATATCCATACCGTATTTATCCCGGTACTTTCTACAACAATCAAGTCGCTCGCTAGGCTTTGCTTGTCCTTTAGGCATTTCTCAACTATTTAATTTTGGTTTCATTTGTTCCCCCAACCCAAACTCATCTACTAATTTATTACAGATCCCTATGTTTACATCGTGAAATTCTTTCCGATCTAACCCTAACGCATCTATAAAAGCATCTATATTGCAGATTAGCGGCCGAGATTCGTATATCTTACACTTATTATCGTCCCCAAGATTTTCGCACTTACCCGTTGCGTCCCATTTGTACGGAAAATAATAAAGGCTACTAACGTCATCCGTTACTATTAGTGACTCGTGCCTATTAATTACCCGGCAACAAGCCCCACAACCAGTACATGGGAACGTCATAAGGATTGCAGCATTTGGATTAACTTGGGGTGAGGATACATATCTACCTTATCAAGACGGACTGAATTGTGGGTATATACTCCAGTTTCCCCGGCCAAAGCCCGCTTCGTGATATCCCATATATCCGGATTGTAGGTCAAAGGTATATTATACTTTTCTTTCCAAGATAACAGCAATTCCCTCACCGATTCAATTTGTGCATCGGTATAATTGTGATAGTATTTATAGCCACGATGGGGCTGGGGAAGTTCGCACACTTGATCCTGGGGGACAACCTTATTTACATAATTGTAAAACTTCCCATCCTTCAATGTGAGCTGACCCCAGTTACAAACCTCTATGCCAATAGAAATCTTATCCAAACTCTTATACGGAACTCCATATTTATTGAATGTGGACTCCTTTAGGCCCAGGTGGTACGCCCAATACTTTGAACTAAATCCTTGAATAATCTGACCATCAACACAACCAGCACCAATGCCACTAACAGACACGCAAGTAGCAATCCGCTCAGAATTGCTAGCCCAACCAACAAACACTTGCTCCCCAGACGCATTACCGGCAGTATGATGTAAATAAATTTGGGTTTTGGGATGCTCCTCAGCCATGTACTGAGAGGTGGGAAATGTCACTTGTTTAATGTTCATCTTTATTTGATTTTTGTGTACCAAAATAATAACTAAATATCATTAGCGTTAGTGTCTTAATTAGGTCAAAAAGTTGATTGTTCTGCTCATCAGATAGTAAATTAATCTTAAATGCTATCACCTTATCAACTATAAACACACCAACCAACGAAGCAAACACCAACAATATAAATCGAACAAGAATTTCTTTTGTTTGATTTACAAATAACTTATTTACATAGTAGACGCAAAACATTATAAAAGCCATCCCCATTGAAACGGCCATTATCATCACCCACAAATGGGGGCTACTAAACATTTGGCTCTTCTTTCTTTGGTTCTTCCTTCTTCTTCAATGAAAATTTGTCTACGCTGGTAAGCCCCAGGCATCCGAAGGCCAGCAGGGCAACCGCATCAACAAGGACGGCAGACGGAGCAATATGCTCTTCTGAAAAACTATTGTGGTACATAGTCAAGCAGAGAGAAAGCGCACACAAAATACCAACCACCCGTTTTGATGATCCATTACCCTTCTCATCAGATATGATGGAAGAAAGAAATTTGATTACTTTTTTTATCGCCTCTTTCATTTTATATAGGTTTTATAATTTTCATCAATGGCTTGCGGAGTATCCACCCAGCGACGGCGGCAATTAAAAGCAGTAGCCACCAAAAACGTTTTTTAGCCAACTTCTCCCATTCATTTGACTTTTCCCTACATTCATCAACTTCAGAATCTTTTTTAGAAATAATCTTTGTTGATTCTGTAAGAGCATATTCAAGGGCTTGAACCTTTGCCGTATTCTCCCTTACAATCTCCTTAACCTTGTACACGGTCTTAACCAATGTCTTGGCCGGGGAAGTTATGGTTGTGGTATCGTGAATGGTTGTAGTATCGGAAAAATAATTTGTATTTACTATGGTATCATAAGTAATACTATCCCGATATATAACGGTATCCTTAACTGGAAACTTAACAGCGCAATACCAAGCGGCCTGATCCGGTTGGTCATTCATTATTTTTACGGCTTTCGCAAACTTTCTGTTTGGCAAGCAGGACGTGGCAATTAATACTAGCATAATAATAATTATGCCAACATACGCCCAATGAGAAATTTGTTCGCTGGTTACAATTTGACGATTGCTACGGCCTTGGTAGTCGTCATTGATTCTTTTTTTCAAGCTCATTTTTTACTCGCTTTGTATTGTAGTGATAGTACCTTATTGCCATAAGACCCGCTACCAAAGACACACAACTTGAAAATATCTTGACACCCATATCTACGCTTTGCGCATCAACCCAAGCTATTGAGCCACTCAACACGGATATTAATAAACTTGTATGGCCGTTTGACACAGAATTATTGTTTTCCATGATTAAAAAGCATAATTGATTGTGGATGAACCAGTAACTGTTGTCAATCCATAATTAGATTGTACGCTTATGAAAGGATGAATACCCGTGGTATATATTGCATTAAAATCTGGTGAAGCGTTTATTAAGGTAACTAAATTATTCATTATAGTTACAGCAGTATCTCCACTTACGGCAGTATAAGTAAATGTACTTATGGTAGATAAGCTATCCTCCATTGTTACATTCACCTCATCGCCTATATTCGGAACCCCAGCCAAATACAGATCGTAATTGGTAGTCAGATTGTCCTCTTGATAAATGTAAAGAGTTCCCCCTCCACCACTTACAATAGTTTGTGCTTCCAAGTTATAACCTCTACAAATGCTGTATAAATAGTTTGCCGTCCCGGTGAGGGAAGAATTGGCAGGGTCAAGATTGTACATCCATTCTACCGCCTTCAATTCCATGTAAATCATTTTAGGACTTTCTGGAATTACACGAGGGCTGTACAGATACCCCTTCTGAACATCGTTAGAAGCAAGATATAAACTTGCCTTCGCTATGTTTATTATTTGGGGTACTGAAAACATCAGAAGAAGTTTTGCTGGTTGTTTACAATGAATGTGGCAGAATCGTAACAAATCTGTGCAGAAGTAATATCATTCCCAATGCTAATGGCTTGATTACCCGAATCAATGAATAGACGCAGCTTCATTTTGTTATTGTAGTAATTGGTATCTTGAGCTATGTAAGACGGGTTTGATACCATTGCTTGGGCTTGGGTAAGGGAATAGTAGAATGTTTCGTTATACAATGTAAATCCTTCCAAAGAAGAAGAACTATACAATACTGTATTAGATACATTCAACCATTGAACCGTTACTTGCAATGCAGCATCTTCAGTAAGGCAATCTATTGAAATGGTAGGGGAAGATAATGGCCAAGGAATATAATTTGTTGTTACCCCAGAAGGAACGACATAATTTCCCTCATAATCTTCCAAATATACTCTACGGCTTGTAACCGCTCCATCAGAACCGGTACTCGTATCAGTAACCACTATAACCGAAGGATTGCCAACGGTCTGGCTGACTGAAAAACTTGGTGTTAGTGGCATATTTAAGTATTAAATTCTTTACCAAATATAATTATTTATTACAGATCTAGCTCTTTTTTAGCGTCATCTGATGCTTTAGATTCCAACATTTTTAATAATTCCTTTATTTGAGTAGGACTTAGTTTTTCGTAAGGGAGAATGTCCCATTCCATCTCTTCCCCTTCCTTCTCGGATATGCTAATTTTACCATTTGGATAAGTTCTACGCTCCGATTGAGAAAGCTGGGCTGCGGGTTTAAGATAAACCGAAGCAAAATTATTTTTGTAATCTTCTAGCAATTCCCCGTAAATCTCTTGCTTCAAAGTAGCAAATTCTTCCCATTCTTTTTTGGTTACCGGCCGTTTGTTACCCGTTTGCCAATCTTCAGTTTCCATTTTGGCGCGCTTTTCATAATCCCGATCATCGCTAATCGGCAAACCTAAGAATTTAAATGCACCAGCGACAAGACCTAAAGCCCCATCCCTTTGTACTTCTTCTTTGATACCAGAAACAGACATTGGTTCAACCATACTTAAAGCCTCTTTTTCAGCAGTCAAAGGACGGCCCATGTAATCTTGTTTATCTAAAAGGTTTATAACAAGTCCAGCTGCCGGTGTCACAGACCCTCTTAAAAATCTCCCAATTGTTCTTAAACGGCCTACTTCTTGTTCTTCATATCCAGCCGATTCTGTTCCTCCACCTTCGGTACTATAAACAAGAGGAACTTTGCGCTCATTCATATACGGCAATAGTAAAGCAAGAGATTTTACATATTTATTAAAACCATCAAAAACAGATATTCTCTTTTTGCCAAGGGTAACAGTACCAAACCCTACGCTCCACGGATCAAGATCGGCATCTCCCGCTCCACTAAAGAAAGCTAAAGCCATTAAAGAAGCACCAGTACCTATAAATTTAGCTACACTTTTTGCTGCCATTTTTCTGACTCTTGGAGTCATACTTGCGTAATATCCTTTGCCCAAATACTTTTGGCCTCCAGCTGCTGCTGTTATATCTGATAATCCAAGTATATTGAATTTGGATTGCATCAACCTTGGTGACCAAATTATTGGAGTAATCAAATCACTAGCAGCTTGTATGTTTTGATGCAATTTGCCTCTACCCGTTTCGGTATTCAGCATTCGCGCTAACGCCTTATAATCTTCTGGATGAGTTTCAAACGTCATACCTTTCTCATGCCATTGTTCAGCAATACGCAAAAACACATCTACACGCAAAGCATTACCCATACTCGTAAACATTCTCTCAAAAGGGCGGGTTGTATATTTACCTATATTCCAACTCTTCCCAAGCGCCTTAAAATCCTTATCTAAAAGATTATCGGAAAAAGCTTCTTCTCTTTTTTGTTCACTTAATGAAGATGGTTTTGTTACATCCAAACCACTATCTTGTATTAAATTCCATACTTCAGTATTATTTTCCAGCTCAGTAAACCAACGATCCATTCTCTTTTGAGAGAAAGCATGGTCAATATGAGTAAGAAATGCTTTTAACCCAGAAGTAGGATGAGCCAAAATTGCCACATAGTTTTGAACTAATACCGCCGAATCATCAATACCAGCCCGTATAGCCTTCATGGTAGCTATCAATTGCTTACCCTTACGAACAGTTTTTTGCCATTTAGTTTGCCTACCCAATTCATCATTCAATAAGGCAACATCATATTCGTGTTTTGCATCTTCACGCTTTTTGATAGCGTCAAGCATAGAATTGTATTCTTTTGGAAATTTATTCTTTAATTCAGTATTCCCTATTATTTTTGTTGTTTGCGGTGTAGAAAAATCTCCTTCAGCAATTTTTCTTTGTATCTCTTCATACATCTTCTCATTTCGAGAACGTATTGCTTTTATTTTTTTTAATTCGTCTGGTATTTTATTATCTCCGTATTTTTCACCTAATTCATTTTCCTTTCTTAACGCTTTTATTTTTTTTCTTAAATCTGCTAATTTTTTATTTCTTGCACGTTTTTGTTTTTCTTCTGTTGGCTTGCCTTCTAATAAATTCTCATACTCTTCCAATGCTTTTGCTTCGGCTTGTATTTGCCGAGCAATTTTCATCAATTCTGATTTTGGCGCCTTTGAACTAAACTGACCAGATATAATTTGACGAATGTTCCTTTTTGATACAGGTAGAATATCTTTAAACTCTTCGTGTACTTTGTCAATTATTTCAGAAAGGTTATCCATTCCTTCCCCCACATAACTAGAAACAACTGTTTTAACGTGAGGGGCTATGGCAATTAACTGAGGTATACCGGGGAATGGAACAGATGAAAGGCCAGATTTACCAGTAGCTACGTCTTTAAGCGCTTGACGTGCAGCTTCAATCGCATTTTTACGATCTTGTTGCCGCTGTTCTTTTGTCTTTTTGCCAGTTTTCTTTTCTTGCGACTTAACTTCTCCTTTCAATCGTTCAATTTCCAAAGACGCAGCCTTCTCTTCTAATTCGCGTATCTTCTCTTCCGCATCGGCCAACGCCTCTTTGTATTTGGCGACCTGATCAATTACTTCAAGTTTTTGATCATCAGTAAGTTCATCTTGACCATTGGCTTCCATCTTGGCAATCATGGCGTCTGGCAAACTTTCTATTGGGTGTGTTACGGAAACGCCAATAGTTGGCTGACGCAAAGCCCGTCCAGCTTCGCTCCGAGCCATAGAAGCAAGATTGAGTAATCGCTGTATTTCTAAAAGTTTTTCGTCAAATTTTGGATCTATTGGATCAATCTTTTCAAACTCATTTTTCAAATTGTTCAAATGATTTTCCAAAATCATTTTTTGCCAATCGGTAAGAACGCCGGTTCTTCCCTCAACCATCTTCAACAATTTCTCTATATTGCTAGCGTACTCCCCACTTTTTTGCCACTCGTCTATCTTCTTTTCGGCTTGTTCTTTTAGTTCTTCATCAGTTTTTGTTGGATCGCGATTTACCTCAAGACCAAATTGATCACCAACTTGTTGGACTCCACCCAAGGTGAACGGGACTAGCTTTTCTTCTTCACTTTTAGTTTCGTCTTTTTCTTCGGCAGCTTTAATCCTTTGCTTTCCTTGTTCCATTCGTTCACGTTTACCCCCTGGCTCTCCATCTCCTTCTTGTTTACGTTGAAGAACTTCCTCTGCGCCTCGCTTTTGTACGGCATCTTGCTGTTGTTTATAATAGTCAGTAAAATTATCTTGTATGCTTTGCGCCTTATCTTCCCCTACCAATTTAATAAGATCCCGTGTGGCTTCTTTTACGGCTTGGGAAAACTCGACACCCTTATCCATTAGTTTGCCCATCTTAATAACCGCAGCGGCAAGGGCTTTTTTAATGGCATCTTCGTTCATGCCCATTTTCTCCGCCCCTGGAGGCAAATCGGCCTTCAGCCAAGAAGGCAATTCTGCCTTCATAATGCTTTTGGCTATTCGCTCTGCTCCGGCTGTGTACTTTCCTCTTTCGGCTTTTCTTCTTGGTTCGGCTGCTGTGGTTGGTTCAGCTGTTGTTTCTGCTGTTGTAGGTACAACTTCGCTAGGAACACCGCCAAGTCGGCCTGTTTGTTTGACTTCTTCGATTGCATCATTTAAAAATTTAGTTGATTCGGGTGATAAATTCAATACATCTGGATCAAATCCGTTGGTGGCATCTTCCAATGCTCTCCAATCTACAAATCCGTCAAGATTTCTATACTTTTCTAATATATTTAGAATTTCATTCTTTACATTTTCTGGTATTACTGAGGCAATTCTCTGAAACTCCCTATGCGCCGCTTCGGCTATGCCAGCTCTTTCTTGATCATTTAGCTGTGACATATAATCAGCATCATAATTTTCAACCATTTCTTGGGACATCGACGCTGTTCCGTTATGACTTCCCAAAACATCCTCAATGGCATTTCTAAAATCTTGCGTATTTGCCGTTTCAATACCGCTATTTTCCCAAAGATCATGAGCTAATTCATCAAGGGTCGGGCCATTCTTATCTTGCATTTTCAACATAGCCCTTTGCTCACCAGTTCCCTTTCCCGTCTTACGTTCCCATCTAATTTTTTCAGCATTTTTAGTACGTCCTCCAAATAGTTCTCTTATAGAATTGGGGTTTATCTTACCGCCTCTTATAAAATACTGCAAAACAAACCCTCTAACATCGGTAGGGGTTATATTCAAAGCCCTCTTACGCAAATCTTTTTCCTCTTTCTCTTTCGCTGGCTCTGTCTTTGCTACTTCCCCAAATGGTAATTCTTCTTCTGTTGGTGCTGCTTCTGTTGGTGCTGCTTCTGTTGGTGCTGCGGGAACTTTTGGTGCTTCTGCGACTTTTACTTGACTTTTATCAAACGCCACCACACTTTCATTTCCCATTCTTATACCATCAAATCCTCTACGTTTTAAATCTTTTACTACATTTTCGTCAACATAATTTATAGAATACGGCTTACCTTTATCATCTAACATAGGTTCACCATTTTCATCCCTAATTATTCCATCTGCGCTATCGGTTAAATCGTAAGGATTTTTTAATGATATATTTACGGGTATATGATTTTCCCCGTAAACACCTGCAAACTGCTTGTCATTAGTTGCATAAAAAACAGTTCCTTCATCAAATTTAATATCATTGTTATTTGTCCCATGAAGTAATGTCGTTGGGGTTCCATCATCATTAACTATTTTATTACCCCCTTCTTTAGTAAACGCTTTCTCTTCAACTCCTGGAATTTCTGCGCCTTCTTCTGGTGTTTCAGCTTCCTCTATTACACCCTCTTGAGTTTCTACGGCGGAAACGGGTTTTTTATTTAGATTATCAATCTTGGATTGTATCTCTTTTATCTTCTCATCAGATTCAAAATCAGTAACGCCTTGATCTCTTAATTCTTTTTTGCGTTCGTTTATTTGTCTGTTGTATGTAGCCAAATACTTGTTTTTGGTTTCCTCTGATATTTCAGATTCAACCAAGTCCTCTTCGTTGTTTACAATCTTATTATTTTCTTCATCCAACTCTTTTGTAACCTCATTCAGCTTTTCATTTTCGCCGGTTACGCTCTTTTGCTTTTGGGCATCTTCTTTTACATATTGGTTAAAGGCCATATTGACCTTTTGCTTATCGGATATTGGCTTGCCGTCCTTGTTTATGGTGGTAAGCCCAGATACTATCTTGGACATCCGATTGATAACATCAATGCGCTGTTGGGCTTCTTTCTGCGTCAGATCTCCTTTCTCAAGTAATTTGTTTACGTTATCAATGTAGAAGTTGGGGTTTGTCCCAGCTTCATACATGGCGGATTTTACGCTTTGGGTGACGCTTTTATAACTAAAGGGAAGACCCGCCCCAAATGTGGCAAGTGTGCCAATAAAGGTGGTTATCCCGGTATTCTTCATATTATGAGTGAACTCCTTACCCTCAAACAAATTCTTTAGTCCTTCGGCTGAAACTTCTTCGGCTGTTTCTGTCAAGGCTGGGGAAACTGTCTTAGCGAACACTTGTTCCCCGGCATTACGAAACTTACCAAATACACCCTTTCTAGCTCTCAGAACCTTATCCCATTCAGCTTGGCTGATCCCGTCAAGCACCTTGCCGACACTTCCCCGGCCACCAAAAAGACGTTTTACGCGGGCCAAGTCATTACCGAACAATTCAGTTACCGCATCCGCCGTAGCGCTGATAATAGCTGTTTCTGTGGGGTTATTTTTACCCTCACGGATAGCTTGGGCTTCATAATCTTTTACGGTCGTAGCAAAAGTGGTACCGAACAAGGTTGATAATTGACGCGCCTTGCTTACGTTCCCCGTCCCACCAGTAGCTCCCGCAAGGATAGTCGTGCCAATTATTTGGCTACCAATATCTTCTACGTTATTTAAGATAGCGTTTGCGCTTAGGTTGATGCCCCCAGCATCCTCATTAGGCACAATGGCTACCGGATCTTTCCCG
>Ga0181351_1000453_pt1 | contig 11674 bp, 9 predicted proteins | sample Su13VDMM15SD_FD_170485 | JGI IMG/M metagenome (GOLD analysis project Ga0181351, IMG submission 170485) | Freshwater viral communities from Lake Michigan, USA - Su13.VD.MM15.S.D | ecosystem: Environmental > Aquatic > Freshwater > Lake | place: USA: Michigan | collected 2013-07-16 | reverse complement strand
GTACTTATTAATCGTGTACCCGGCGGAACATACACCAATCTGGCCTGTGGATATATTATAACTAGGGTGGCGTCTGGCGCAGCATATTTATCTACAAGATCTTGCTAAAATTATTTATTATATCTTGTATATATACAAGAATATAGTAAATTAAATGTTATATGAGTTCTAACGGAAAAATCTTTATACAAATTGCCGCGTATCGCGATCCTCAACTAGTTCCTACAATAAAGGACTGCATAGCAAATGCAAAGCACCCAGAGAATCTCGTGTTTTGCATTGCTTGGCAACATTCACCAGAAGAAAAAATTGATGAGATCAAAGATATTCCAAACGTAAAAATTATTGATATTCCATACATGGAAAGTAAAGGCGCTTGTTGGGCTCGCAATCAAATACAGCAGAGATATGAAGATGAAGAATACACATTGCAATTAGATTCACATCATCGGTTTGTAAAAGATTGGGATGAAGTAATCATTGATATGTATAAGCAACTGCAAAAAATGGGACACAAGAAGCCATTGCTTACTGGATATATTCCCTCGTTTGATCCAGACAAAGATCCAGAAGCAAGAGTGCAAACTCCTTGGAGAATGGATTTTGACCGATTTATTCCAGAAGGTGCTGTATTCTTTTTGCCAGCGTCCATAGACAACTGGAAAGAATTATCTGCTCCAGTGCCAGCAAGATTTTATTCTGCCCATTTCGCATTTACTACTGGAAAGTTTTGCAAAGAAGTTCCTCACGACCCAGAATATTATTTTCACGGCGAGGAAATTAGTATAGCCGTGCGTGCGTTTACGTGGGGATACGATCTGTTCCATCCCCACAGATTAGTTGCTTGGCACGAATATACTCGAAAAGGAAGAACCAAGCACTGGGATGATCACGGGTCTAATAGCACCAATAAAATCCCAGACAAAAAAGATTGGGGAGAACGTAATCATTTGTGTCATCGACGCAATCGCATATTGTTTTCTATGGATGGCGAAAAACACGAAACCATAAAATGGGGTAAATATGGATTCGGAAAAGTAAGAACTTTGAAAGATTATGAAAAATATGCAGGATTGCATTTCGGAAAGCGTGCAGTTCAACAAGAAACTATAGACAAAGCATATCCGCCGAATAAATACCACAAATATAAAAACGAAAAAGAATGGGAAGATTCATTCTTGCAGATATTCAAACATTGTATAGATTTACCAATTAACGGATTTAAACTGGATGATTATGATTTTTGGTGCGTTGCGTTTGAGCGCGAAGATAATTCGGTGATATATAGACAAGATGCGGACAAGGCGGAAATAGATAAACTATTGAAAGAGGCGAGAGATCCAAAAGGAGACAAATACATCAAGCTTTGGAGAACATTCAACACATCAGAAAAGCCGCATCACTGGGTTGTGTGGCCACACAGTCAATCCAAGAACTGGGGAGACAGAATTGTTGGACATCTATGATTACATTCTACGATAAAAAAGTAGCGGATGGTGGATTTTATATCAATATGGATCATCGCACTGATCGCAAGAAGCAGTGTGAAGACCAATTTGTGAAATTTGAAATTTCTGGGATGGAAAGAATGCCAGGAATAGTAAAAGGTGAATATGCCGGATGTGGAGAGGCACACAAAGAAATTGTACGCATTGCCATATCTCGCGGATGGAAATCTGTCTTTATATGCGAAGATGATTTTTACGTAATGGATCCACCCTCCACCGGAATTGGAGATTACCATTTACCATACAAAGACGCCGTTTTGAAATTTTTAGAGCAATCTGAAAAAATAAATTGGGATGCAATGTTTTTTGGTACAATATTACATTCTCCATTAATAAAGTTGGACGAAAATGTAGGAAAGATTCAATCTGCCAAATCTGCACACGCATTGGTTGTGAAAGAAAGTATGTACCAAGATATTCTAAATTGGTCATATGAAAAATATGACCAGTTGGATCATTATTATTATACAACTCTACAAAAAACAAGAAATTTCATATCCTCGTACCCAATTCTTATAAACCACGGATGGCCAGTTGAAGATTTTTCCGATCTACTGAAAAGAAAAACCACATATCATTATTATACAACGTCCACGTATGCGGAATTTGCAACCGAATTTAGAAAATGAAAATTGTTTCAATCCACGGCTCTCACAACGGCGCAATAGCATTTAATATAGGTGATAAAATATATGTAGTCGAAGCAGAAAGATTCAATGGATATAAAAATTCCGGAATTAGCCAGTATAAATCTATTCCAGTTGGAGATATACACGTAAAGCAGATATGTGAATATATCAAGCGTAGATACGGAATAGAATCGTTTGATATTTGTGTAACTAGCTATTCACACTCAGTCAATGTAATAAATGGCGAAAGCATATATGTAAAATATGAAGACAATATTCCATACAATCAGCCATTACACGATCTAACTCACCACTATTTGCATACAGTCGGAACATACTATCAATCGCCATATGAAAAAATGATAATAATATCATTTGACGGCGGCGGAAATGATGGATTTTTTAACGGATATATTTGCGAAAGCAAGCAGCAGCCACCAAAATTACTGTTTTCGGCTGAATATGATATGGGCTCATATATGACTTTTGGCCACTACTTGAAACCAATACGACAAGAATCTGGGTTTGATGATGGCAATCTCGTGTATAGCGGAAAATTGATGGGATTGTGTGGATATGGAACACCGAGGGCAGAATGGTTGAATGCATTCAAAGATTTTTATAAAACGAAGGTGTATACAAAAAATATACAGGAAAAAATCGCAGAACTAAGTACAAAAACTGGAATACCCTTTAGTGCAAGCGATAGAATCGACGGCCAAACTGCGTATGACATTGCCGCCACTTCACAAAAAGCATTCGAAGATGTATTTTTTGAAGTCGCCGATGAACATATCAAGAAATACCCAGATTATGCAATAGGAATGACAGGTGGATGTGCACTCAATGTATTGCTCAATACGGAAATAAAAAAGAGATATAATAGAAACATGTTTATTCCCCCAAATCCAAGTGATTGCGGGCTGGCGGCGGGGGGAATTTTACACGTACTAAAACCGGAAAAACCTGTCGAACTGATTTATTCTGGTATGCCTTTATTGGATATAGATTCCATAGGATATTATATTTACGAGCATTCATACACGTGCGATATAATTCACGATGTAAAACTTGATATACTTGCAAAATATATTTGTGACGGGAAGATTGTTGGTGTGGCAAAAGGAAATGCAGAGCACGGTCCGCGAGCATTAGGAAACAGGAGTATCATATGCGATCCAAGTTTTCCTCAGATGAAAGATATACTGAACTCGAAGGTTAAAAATAGAGAATGGTACAGACCATTCGCCCCAGTAGTGAGATACGAGGACGCCAATCAATATTTCGAAATGTTACAAGAATCTCCCTACATGAGCTTTGCATTCAAAGTGAGAAATGAGTACAAGGACAAATTAAAATCAATAACCCATATAGACGGAACGGCAAGAGTACAAACCTTGCGGCGAGAAATAAATCCGTGGTTATACGATTTAATTGGAGAAATTAAAAAAATAAATGGAATTGGCGTGCTTCTTAATACAAGTTTTAATGTAAATGGCAAGCCAGTATTATCTACCATTGAAGAGGCATTCAATGTATTCGATAATACTCGTATGGACGGGTTGATTGTGGAAAATGTATTTGTAAAAAAACGTTGATATGAACTATAATACAACATTAGTAACAGGGCTATTTGATTTGAAGCGTGGAGAAATGGATACAGGGTTTAAGCGCCCGTTTAGCCAATATCTTCAGCACTTTGATAAACTATTGCGTGCGTGTAAAAACACACCGATGTTAGTGTATGTAGATGAGTCGCACGTTGATTTTGTCTTGAAAGCAAGAGAAGGATCAGTCGGCACAGACATTCGTACCAAAAAGACCGAAGATTTTAGAACGTGGTTTAGTTTGTATGAAAAAGTCAATAATATACGTCAAGACCCTAATTGGTACAATCAAGTAGGATGGCTCGGAGAATCAACGCAAGCAAAACTTGAATTGTATAATCCTCTTGTAATGAGCAAGATGTTTATGCTAAATGATGCGGCAATTTTTAATCCGTTTGATTCTGAAAATTATTGTTGGATAGATGCGGGCCTCACCCAGACTGTGCATCCCGGTTATTTTAGCCACGACAATGTCATTCAAAAACTAGAACCGTTGTTAAAAAAGTTTTTGTTTATTTGTTATCCATACGAAACAACTAGCGAAATACACGGGTTCAAGATAGATGCGATGAATAGATACGCCAACGCAAAAGTAAATCGTGTGGCAAGAGGTGGATTTTTTGGAGGAAACAAGAAAGTATTATCCCAGATAAATGGAGTATACTATAATCTTCTAAGCAATACGTTGAGTGACGGATATATGGGCACCGAGGAAAGTGTATTCACGCTTATTACGTATCTTCATCCAGAATTGACCAATATAGAAATGATAGAAGGAAATGGACTGGTTTCAACATTTTTTGAAAGAGTAAAACAGATGCCAATTCCAAAGTATGAAATAAGCATATCCAAGCAAGACGTTCCAGACGATGTAGAATATTTTCAAAGCGAAGCAGAAGTGGCGATGAATAAATCGGGCAAGGGAGTAAATTTGTATATTACCTGTTTCAATTTGCCGCAACAACTATTGTTATTAATCAATAGTATGGAAAGATATAACCCAGAACTATTGCGTATAAATAATAAATATCTCATTGACAATAGCACAGATGAAACAACCAAACCAGCATTTGATGATATTGCCAAGAAATATGGATTTGAATTGATACGCAAAGGAAATATGGGCGTATGTGGAGCACGCCAATGGGCAGCACAGCATTTTCACGATAGCAATGCGAAATATATCGTATGGTTCGAAGATGATATGCTTATGCAAGATAAGAATGTGTTATGTAAAAATGGACTGAATATGCATATAGACAACTGGGTAGATAAATGCATCAATATCGTTGAAGAAGAGAAATTAGATTTTATAAAGATATCGTTCAGTGAATTTTTCGGAGACCATCATAAGCAATGGGCATGGCATAATGTGCCACAGAATGTAAAAAACAAATATTTCCCAGACGGCACTCATAGAATGAAGTGGAAAAATTCTGGCTGCATAGATGGTGTAAGTTATTTGATTGGCGATGTATATTACAGCAATTGGCCAAGTGTTATGACAAAAGCGGGAAATTATAAGATATTTCTAGAAACGATATATGCTTCTCCGTTTGAACAAACTATTATGAGTCACGCATATCAAACGATGAAAAAAGGAAGATTGCGTAGTGCGGTACTTATGGCATCGTTGGTGAACCATAATAGAGTATATCATTACTCCAAAGAAATACGAAAAGAGTGTTGATTTATTATAAATTGACGATTCCGGTTTAGGTGTTATGTTGTATTCATATCATTTATGAATAAAACACTACACACAGGTTCAGATTTGACGGAAAATCAAGTTCAGGAAAATTATGAATACTTTCTTGAATTTTTGAAGGAAAAGTTTAGCGGAGATAGACTCGAAAAGTTGCTGAATATGTACGCCGAGAATAATCTTGGATTGCAACTAGCAACTGCTCCTGCTTCTGGAAAAAAGAATTACCATAACGCTTATATTGGAGGATATATTCATCACGTACTTGATGTAGAACGTGCCAGTCGTGGAGTACAAAAGCTTTATGAAACTCTTGGCGGCGAGATTGATTATACGGAAGAAGAGCGTATTATGGCGGCACTGCATCACGATTTGGGAAAACTTGGAGATGAAACTGGACCATATTATATTCCCAACACAGACGAATGGTCCATGAATAAGCAAGGATTGCTCTTTAAGAATAATACAAAAAATCAATTCTGGAGAGTTACGGATAGAGCATTATATAATCTACAGCGGTTTGGTATCGTCCTTACTTGGAAAGAAACATTGGCGATCAAGTTGTCTGATGGAATGTATGATGAAGCGGCTGAATTTTATCTAAAGACTTATGACCCAGACAAGGGTCTAAAGAACAATCTTGCTCGTCTTATTCACGTTGCCGACTATATGGCGTGTAACGCTGAACACGACGTTGCGAAGCGAGAAAGTTGAGACACCTAGTCTCAAGCGTGTGACAAAACGGAGCACCAGTTTGGTGCTCTTTTTTGTGTCTTCATAGGTAAACAGTGTGACAGACCAGTTGGCACGTAGTTTGCATATATATGTGCCATCGGTGCCCATAATGGGGCCGATATAAACAAAGGATACAAACATATGAGTACACTAAGCAGATATACACGGGATGAGTTTCTCACCCCATTTGATCGTCTATTTGACGATGTTTTCAACAGTTTCGGCGTAACACCTTACGCTGGATCTTATACCAAGCACAGTTACCCAAAAGTAGACGTTGTTGAATATGATGACAGGTATGTTCTTGAAGCAGATGTTGCTGGATTGAGTAAGGAAGATGTTTCTGTAGATCTTGAGGGCGACACGCTTGTAATACGAGGAGGAAAAAAAACTAACAATGAAAACACAACTAAAGGAAAGTACCTATATAAAGAAATTAAGCGTTCTAGTTTCACACGCTCGTTCAGCGTGGGCGAAGGCATTGACAAAAATAAGATCAAAGCCGACTTCACAAACGGAACAATAAAAGTTGATCTTCCTAAACTGAAGATTGAGGAGCAAAGACCAAGGACACACAAACTGTTATAATGCCCTTGACAAATATACAACAGTATATAGTCTAATGAAAGTGGTTATGGTTGTCAGTGGCTCCACAAACTGACTGGTGGAGGGTGATAAGTCCGTCACCCCTGACAGCCCCATAGAAATATGGGGCTGTTTTATTATCTTGACAAAATGCTGCCTACCATCAATATAGGCCAAAATGAAGAACTATATCAAGATACTTTTTTATATACTTGCATTATGCAGTATGGCATATGCTCAAGACGTTAGTCCGGTTGCTAAAGTTGGTCAGACTGTCACCTTTGATGTTACCGCCAGCGGAACAGCCCCGTTTACATATCAGTGGAAAAAGGAGGGAACGAATATTGCCGGTGCAACATCTATATCGTATGTGTTAGCGAATGTTACAATATTAGATGCCGCCGCTTATACCGTAGAAGTTAGTAACTCTTTAGGAAGTAGTGTTTCAAATATTGCAACTTTAAGTGTGGTCAATCCGCCGGTTTTTACACTACAACCAGTTGCTACTAACGCATCTGTCGGCCAATCTTTTACACTATCATCTCTTGCCACGGGTGACTCTCCACCAACATATCAATGGTTTAAAAATAATGTTGCTATATCAGGTGCAACATCTGCTACATATACAGTATCATCGGTAGTTCTTGCTGACGCGGGCACATACAAAGTATCAGCAAGTAATACTGTTAGCGGGACATTAGTTTCTACGGACAGTGATGCGGTGGCAGTTACTGTCATAGAAGTTTTGGTGCCGCCCACATTTACTACGCAACCTGTCGCCGCAACAGTAAATCTTACACAGTCATTTACACTATCGGCATTAGCGACTGGCACTCCAACTCCAACATACCAATGGTATAAAGACAACGTCGCTATAACTGGAGCAACATCTACATCATATACCGTAAGTTCTGCTGTTAGTGCCAATGGCGGCGATTATAAGGTTGTTGCCACCAATACACTAAACGGAGCATCCAGTTCAGTTGATAGTAATATAGTAACAGTAACCGTAGTTAGAACACTTGCGGCACCAGTATTTACTGCCCAACCATCCTCCGTGACCATTGATCTCAATCAATCATTTACATTATCTGGGTTGGCTACTGGTACACCAACTCCAACATATCAATGGTACAAAGATGATGTTATTATAACAGGAGCAACTTCTAAATCATATACTGTGGGTGCCGCCGCTAGTGCAGACTCTGGTGCGTATAAACTTAGAGCAACCAGTACTATAGATGGTGTATCCAGTTTTACAGACAGCAATACAGCAACAGTGAACGTTGTTAGAACATTAAAGGCACCTATCTTTACCGTTCATCCTGTTGCTACAAGTGTTGAGTTTGGAAATACACTTACACTGTCGTCCTTTGCATCAGTATCGGTGTATTATTATACTGTTGGTACAGACAACAATATTTATGAAATCAGCGATACTGGAACAAAGAGGGCTGTGCGAGATGTGTCTACTCTTGTAGGTGCTACATCAACAAACGCAATAAACGGAATAGCGTTTGATACTACCCGAGGTCAAGTATTTTTTGCGGCACCTAATCCGAGTGGAAGTGGTCTGGCGTCTCTGTGGTATTGGAACCAAGCTGCCAATTCTACACCAGTCAATTTAGGGCAATTGACCACCAGCCGACCAGATAACGGAGCATATTGGAATAATGCTTATTGGTATATTATGCCGGGTACACATACGCTGGTACGAGTCGCATTACAATATGATGGGTCAGGAACCCCTACAATGATTTCTAATGGTATTTCGTCCGCTACGCTTACGGGCGGTATACCCACAACAAACAACAATTATATTGGAGACATAGCCATTGCTAGTAATGGTACATTATATGCCACTGTTTCTAATGGTTCTATGTTTTATAATCTGACTCTGCCGCCCGGTCCGTTAAGTGGTACTATAGCTGCCACCAATATAGGCACAGTTGGTTCTCCGATAATAAGCAGGCTTCAGATCACCTTCGGTCCAGCCGGTTCAACGTTATATGGTCAATCCTTTGACAATGGTCAGTGGTATACAGTAAACACAGCCAACGGTACATTAACACCACTATCATTTAGTACGCTCATTAATGGAGGAACGACTGGATTTCAGGATGTAAGCGGCGTGTCCGCAACGCCTGCCCCGCCTGTTACAGATTCTGGAGCAGGTACAATATCATATCAATGGTATAGAAATAATGTGGCTATATCTGGTGCTACATTATCGACATACACCGTATCACCAGTCGTAATAGATACTGGTGGAACATACAAAGTTGTCGCCACACGTACCTTTGATGGAATGACTAGTTCAACGGATAGTAGTTCAGCACTTGTTAATGTTACAGGTATTTCAGCACCAAGTAATGTAAGAATCATCATACGTTATGGTCCATAATACAACTTCGGGGGTTGTTTTTTTATACGATTGACAACCTTAGTTTTTATGGTATAGTGTTTTCATGGATCTTGGTTTTCATAACATAAACGGGTTAGAAATGCTCAAACAGATTGACAGCAAGTCTGTTGATCTTGTATTGACCGACCCGCCTTATATTATCTCCAAGAAAACTGGCATGGATGCTTTGTTCAATGCCGATGATGCCACTAAAGACAAGGCGAAGTATGGCAGCAAGTATGCTATACAAACAGACTATGGTGAATGGGATAGCAACTTTACTTTGGAAAATCTCGAAGAGTTTATCAAGGAGTTTAGCCGTGTATTGAAGAATGGTGGTTCGTGTATCATCTTCTTTGATCTTTGGAAGATTGAGACATTAAGCAAGCTGCTTGAAAAGCACAAGTTTGGTAAGCTGCGTTTTATTGAATGGGTAAAAACCAATCCTGTTCCTATCAATTCCAAGGCAACATATCTTAGTAATGCCCGTGAAATCGCCATTTCTTGTGTAAAGGGAGGCAAGGCTACATTCAACTCCGAGTACGATAATGGTATTTATAAGTATCCTATTTATCAGGGCAAGCGTGAGATTGATCGTATTCATCCTACTCAAAAGTCGCTTGAACTGTTTGAGGATCTTATTAAGAAGCATACTAATGAAGGCGGCGTTGTAGTTGATCCATTTGGCGGCTCTGCGACAACATATATCGCTTGCCAACGTCTAAACAGAAAGTGTTATAGTTCCGAGATTAGTAATGATTATTACGCAAAGTGCAGGACACGAATAAAATGGCACGAAGACAATAAAACTGCCAAAACGGCAGAGTTTTTTGACGCCACTGCGTAAGACATCGCCCCAAATCAAAAGTTTGGGGTTATTTTTTTATATATGATATTTATTATAACATGAATATCTTAGCATTTTTAGTATTATTAAGCGGTATTGCCATATCAATCTGCGGTGCGTATTTTAGCATCATAGGATTGAAGCTGCTTTTTGTTGGTGGCGGATTATCTATTATTATAATGGGCACTGCCCTTGAGATTGGTAAAATTATTACTGCCACGTTTCTAAAGCAAAAATGGAAAGAAATAGGATGGTGGATGAAATCATATATGTTACTTGCCACACTATTTCTGATGGGCATAACTTCCATTGGCATATATGGTTATTTGAGTGCAGGATATACAGCAACATCTATCGCCGTTCAAGGATATGAACAAAACATAGAATCTAATAATACCAAGATAGCAGAGTTTGAGAAAGAAATAGAAACTATCAAGAAGTCTGATTATAACTCGGAAGAAATAGCGGGCATTGATGCTAACAGAAAAAAGTTCATAGAACAAAAACTTCAAGTTGTAGCACAGAAAAATCAACAGATAGAAAGCATTCGTAAATCAGCAAATACAACACAGGATGCTTCAGCAGATATAGCAGCAGCAAAACAAGCTCTTGAAATATCAAAATCTTCAACTGATACTGATATAGCCAGAGAGCTTGAGCAGATAAAACTGTTCAATGCCAGATTGGAAATATTAGACAAGGAAGTTCAGAAATGGATGGACCAAGGCACAGGTGGGCTGTTTGGTAAAAATGGACTAAACCAAGCTAGAGTTGTAAAAGAAGGTCAAACAAAAGAACGTGCTGAAATAGATGAAAAGATAAAATCATCTCAAGACAGAATAACCAAACTGCGTGAGCAATATGCGTCGCAGATGAAGGAATATAATGACCGTGTAGCAGCAATAGAAAGCAGAAGCAAAAGTCAGCGTGGAGATATAGAAGCAAACATCAAGAAACTTGAAAAGGATATTGAAGAAATAATGGCGTCCATAGACGCATACAACAAAGAGTCTGACAATAAAGTATCATCGCTAAACAGCAAAAAAGATGAACTGGCAGATGCTGGAAAGAAAAAGGTAATAGAATATCAAAACGAAATACAAGCATTACGCAATCAAAACACAGATTATAAAGACAAGATAGTAAAAACAGACGTAGGCACATTCAAGTTTATTGCCAAGAGCCTTGGCGTACCATTAGATACAGCAGTAAACTATTTCATATGGTCCATAATGCTTGTGTTTGACCCTCTCGCCGTGTGTTTGATTTTGGCATATAATACATTAGTAGGAAAAAAGAAAGAACAGATTTTGCCAGTTGCTACGCCAGTTATAACGCCCAATCCAACGGCTACACCAGAACCAACAATAACACCATCTCCTACTCCTTCTGCTACTCCAGAGCCAACACCAATTCCGACTCCAGAGCCTACACCAGAACCTTCTCAGCAAATAGAACAAAAAGATCCGTATAACGAACAACTACAAAACAGAATAGAACCCGTAAAAGCCGGTAGCACAGAAGCTCCTCCAGAAGCATTTATTAGGGACTATGAACATTTTAGTCGTCCGCAACCATAATTTGTTTTATTATAATTTGACAAAATAAAACTATTCAATATATATGTGAATTGTAAAACAAAAAATTCACATAT
>Ga0181351_1000446_pt1 | contig 11742 bp, 14 predicted proteins | sample Su13VDMM15SD_FD_170485 | JGI IMG/M metagenome (GOLD analysis project Ga0181351, IMG submission 170485) | Freshwater viral communities from Lake Michigan, USA - Su13.VD.MM15.S.D | ecosystem: Environmental > Aquatic > Freshwater > Lake | place: USA: Michigan | collected 2013-07-16 | reverse complement strand
CACTCTGTTCCTGTAAATAAAACAGATAAATACAGACAAAGTTTAGCTTTTAATATAGTACCTAAATTAGGGTTTGGAGATGAAAAAAATTTAACTGAGCTAATATTTTAATATGCAACAAGGTTATACGTACATTTCTAAAAAAGAAGAGAATAAAGAAAGCGTTTTAGAGTTTAAATCTAAAGCCGTGGACAAATATTTTATTTGGCATATCCAAGGAGGATTAGGTAAAAACATCGCTGCTACTGCTCTATGTAAAGATCTTAAAGAAACATACGCTGATCGAAAACTAATTATGGTGGTATCCTATCCAGAAGTTTTCTTAAATAATCCATATATTGACAGAGTATATCAAATAGGTCAAGCGCCTTATTTCTACCAAGATTATATTGAAAATAAAGATGTAATTATTTCTAGACACGAACCGTATAATCAAACAAGTCACATAACTAAAACAAAACATTTAATAGAAAACTGGTGTGATTTATTAGGCATAAAATACACAGAACAGCAGCCTCAAGTATTTGCAAATTTTGTACAAAGACAATTAACTGGTCTTTGGAAAAGACAAAAACCAACTATAGTAATTCAAACTGGAGGAGGACCTACTCAAGGACAAAAATATAGTTATTCATGGACTCGTGATATGCCTCAAGATCTAGCTCAAGCTATTGTAAATAAATTTAAAGATCAATATCATATATTTCAAATAACCAGACCAGACGGTTATCAATTAGAGGGAGTTGAAAGAGTAGATCAACAACTATCTAACATTGAGTTATTTGCAATTTTAGTAGATGCTCAAAAACGTATATTAATTGATTCATGTTTACAACACGCAGTAGCATCATTTAAACTGCCAGCTACTGTTTTTTGGATTGGAACTTCTCCAACAGTATTTGGATATAAATTACATAATAACATTATAGCTAATTTGCCTAAAAAAGCTAATCAATTAATCGGATCTTATTTATTTGATTTTCAATTTGAGAATAATATACATGAATGTCCTTACATAGAAGTAAAAGATATATTTGATATAAACACAATAATTAATAGATTATGAAACAAAAAATATTCTACCAAAGCTCACTACCTAGAGCTGGATCTACGCTTTTACAGAACGTTATGGGGCAGAATCCTGAGTTTCACGTCACTCCGACTTCAGGCATGATTGATCTTATGCTCGGTACCAGGATTGGATATAACGGAAACAAAGAGGCTAAAGCAGGAGACGAGCAGATGTGGCGCCAAGGATTCTATGCCTATTGTCGTGAGGGGTTTAAGGGCTATGCTGAAGTCTTAACTGAAAAGCCATACATACTTGACAAGAATAGAGCCTGGGGATCTTATTATAGACTTTTAAATGAAATTAATCCAGATCCTAAGATCGTATTTATGGTGAGAGATTTGAGGTCAGTATTTACTTCTATGGAAAAAAAGTTTAGAAGCAATCCTGACACAGACGATGGACTTTTGGATAACGGTAAGCTAAAGAATATAACTACTCATCAAAGAATCGAGACATGGTCTCAAGGTCATCCTATAGGATACGCTGTTACAAAGCTACATCAATCAATTTTAGACAAGACAGCTCAAAAGTTTCTTTTTATAAAGTATGAAGATTTTTGTGCCAATCCAGATCCTCAAATAAAAAGCATATATCAATTTTTTGATCTTCCTTACTTTCAACACACTTACGATAGCATTCAGCAAATTACTATAGAAGACGATACTGTACATGGTATATATGGTGATCACACTATTAGAAAAAGTTTGGGAATGCTTCCAGAGGATTATTATGAAATTCTTGGAGAATACACATGTAATTGGATCTACGAGACCTATAAGTGGTACTATGATATATTTCAATACAAAAAATAAGATATGATAACCGTATTATTTGGTCAACCTCATTCAGGGAAAAGTACTATCGCAAAACAACTAAAAGGTCATAATATAGACGGAGATAGTCTAAGAGATTTATTTCTAAATAAAGATTATAGTAAAGAAGGTAGAATAAAAAATTTAAATAGAGCAAGCGATATAGCAATATATCTAGATTCAATAGGGTACAGTGTTATTCTCTCTTTGGTATATCCATATAAAGAAGCCAGAGACTACTTAAATAGTCTTTGTAATGAAGTTAACTGGATATATCTTACTTATGATAAGCAAAGAGGTAGAGAATCTTTTCACGTAAAAGATTTTGATAATCCAATTAAAGAAAATGTATTACATTTGAATACAAGTAAATTATCTATAGAAGAATGCGTAAATAAAATAAAAAGTATATGAAAAAATATTCACTATTTATCGGAAGATGGCAAAATTGGCATAAAGGTCATGAATGGCTAATCAATCAACAATTAGAAAAAGGAAAATCAGTTTGGGTTGCTATTAGAGACGTTGAAATAGACGAAAATAATCCTAATAACGCTCAGACTATATTACAAAATCTTAATAAAGAAAGTTTCTTTATAGAAAACAAAGAAAAAATACTTATTTCCATAATTCCTGATATAGATTCAGTTAATTATGGTCGTGGAGTTGGATATGATGTAATCTATCACGAACCACCAAACGATATCTCAAATATTAGCGGAACTAAAATAAGAAAAGGAATTATAGACAATGAAGGTAACAATAAAGAGACACTTGGCTAAAGCCATATCCTATCGATGTATAGGAACTTCTCAAACTATGATAATTAGCTATATACTTACTGGAAATATTGTGATAGCTTCTTCTGTAGGAATAATAGAGTTATGTGTAAAACCGCTAGTATATTTTTTACATGAAAGAGTGTGGTATAAGTGGATTAAATTTGGATTGTCTAAAGATTAGATCTATTTTATCGTTATTTACAGATATTTATAAATAAAAAAACAATTTATGACATTATTAATTTTAATCGTAGCTGTCATTATAATAGCAGCTGTAGTTTACAAACTAGAAAAATCAAAAGTAAAAATTACAGATTTAGTAGAATTTACAAAAGATCTTAATCTAGACAAACTTGAGTCAATGGTTGAAAATGCAAAACTTGAGACAATAGTAGAAGACGTAAAAGAAGAAGCTCCAAAAAAAGTTATTGAGCTAAAGTCAAAGACTGAGAAAAAAACCACAGCTAAACCTGAGACAAAGGAAAAAGCTAAAGAAGTAAAATCTAAAAAAGCAAAAAAATAAGATAATGAACAAAGTTACAGAAACAGAACTAAAAAGAATAGCAGCAATTAAAAAAGATGCTCTAGACGTAGCGTCAGCTCTAGGAGAACTACAGTATCAAAAAGAGATTATCGAGCTTCAGATGGAAAATCAAAGGCAGAAAATAAAAGACATTAGAAGCCAAGAAGACAAGCTTTTTGTTGAACTAAAAGATAATTACGGAAACATCAGTATCAATATTGAAACTGGAGAATATACTGTAGTTGAATAATATTAATTTTGATAAAAGTTTCGATATTTATTGCTAGATAAAAACATTATAAATGGCTGAAACTCTCATATCTCCAGGTGTCTTCGTATCGGAGAACGACTTATCGCAAATAACGCAAGGACCTATAGCTGCAGGAGCGGCCATTTTAGGTCCTACTGTAACTGGTCCGGTTAATTATCCAACTCGAGTTACTTCTTATTCTGACTACAAATCAATTTTTGGAGCGGCTTTCGTTTCTGGAGGAGCTCCTTATGAATACTTAACTTCAATCGCAGCTCTTAATTATTTTGAGCAAGGTGGTAATTCTCTTTTGGTAACTAGAGTAGCTTCAGGATCTTATACCTCAGCTACAGCTTCTATAGGAAGAGTTACAGACACAAAATTTACTTCTTCTTTTGTATTGGAAACAATTACAGAAGGTATAGTAATGAATAACAACGGTCAAGTTAATCAAGCTGTAGATGGAGCGTTACCTTCTGGATCTTCTGCAAATATTAGATTTGAAGTAGCTAACGTAGACACCGGATCAGGTTTATTTAGCTTGATCATCAGACGTGGAGACGATTATCAAAACAGCAAGACAGTACTAGAATCTTGGAATAATATATCTCTTGATCCAAATCAAAATAACTTTATTACTTATGTAATAGGTGATACAAAAGAAACTCCAGTTTTAGAAAACGGAAATTATTATTTACAAATTACTGGGTCTTATCCTAATAAATCAAGATACGTAAGAGTAAAACAAGTAGATCTACCGACTCCTAATTATCTTAACCAATACGGTCAAGCTTATCCACAATATACAGCTTCTATTCCGGTACAAGGATCAGGATCTCAACAAGGAACTTTTGGAACTGCTACTGGAGCTCTTTGGGGATGTTTTAATAAGTCTAAACTTAACTTATTTGAAGGTATTAAGATCAATAACGCTACAGTAACAACTGACGCAGCAAACGTTCAAGGAGTATTTATAGAAAACTACGCTATTGGACTAAGTCTACTTAAAAATGCAGACGCTTACGATTTCAACGTACTATGTGTTCCAGGAATGAACGATCAAAATGCTCATTCTTTAATAACAGATGTAGTAGCTTTAGCTCAAAATAGGGGAGATGCTATCGCAGTAGTAGACATGAGTTCTTATGGTCAAAATATATCTACAGTAGTAGGTAAATCACAAACTTACGATAACTCTTATGGAGCCACATATTGGCCATGGGTACAAATCTCTAGCCGTGAAACTGGTAAATTGAATTTTGTTCCTGCTTCTACTTTAGTACCAGCAGTTTACGAATACAATGATAAAGTAAGCGCTGAATGGTTTGCACCAGCAGGTCTTAACAGAGGCGGAATGTCAACAGTTCTTAGGCCAGAAAGAAGGCTAAGCGTAGATGATAGAAATCAACTTTATCAAGGTAAAGTTAATCCAATCGCTACTTTCCCTGGAGTTGGAACGGTGATCTACGGTCAAAAGACTCTACAGTCTAAAGCTTCTGCTCTTGATAGGGTAAATGTAAGAAGGTTGCTAATCGCGCTTAAGCGTTATATCAGAGAAATTGGAGAAACTATCGTATTCGAACCAAACACTCAAGTAACAAGGAACAGCTTCTTAAACCAAGTTAATCCTTATCTTGAAACCGTACAGCAGCGTCAAGGTCTTTACTCTTTCCAAGTTGTAATGGACGAAACCAATAATACTCCTGATGTAATCGATAGGAATCAATTGGTTGGAACAATATATCTACAGCCTACAAGAGTAGCTGAATTTATCCAACTTGACTTTAACGTATTACCAACAGGAACTTCTTTCGGAGGATAAAATAATAAAATAAAAAAAACATAAAATGAATCTCACAGAAAATACAAAAGTTAGGATTAAGGTACCAAAACACCTTTACGAAGCGATTCAAGCAGAACTTGATAAGAAACATGGAATGGAAGAGGCAGAATCACAAACTGCTTCTTTGGAAGAAATAGCAGCAGCTATGGATAAGGCTCTCGCATTCGCAAAAAAATTAGGAAAACAAATCGCTGATAAGAAAGACGGTAGCTTAACTCAAAAAGATCAATCAAGACTCGTAGATAATTTTAGATCTAAAGTTAGAGAATTTAGTCCTCTAAAACCACAAATGGATGAAAGCTACGAAGATACTATGGAAGAAGGCGAAGAAATGAAAGAATACGTAGGTATGAGTCCAGATCAAATGCAAATAGTTGATATTCTTGGACAACTAATAGCTGGCGGAGCATTAGGGGGCGCAGTTCTAATGGCAGCTAAAACATTATATAGCTTTTTAAAAAATAAAAAGTCAGCTAAAGTTCCTGCAGAAGAATCAGTAGTCGAAGAAATTGAAGAAGCTTTTGATTTTGAAACTTTGATGGAAGCAATGAAAGACGCTTCTAAAAAGAAAGCCGAAGACAAAAAGAAAATGACTGAAGCTGAAGCTAAAAAGAAAGTAGAAGACGAAAAAAAGAAAAAAGAAGCCGAAGCTAAAAAGAAAGCTGCAGCTGCTAAGAAAAAATAAGTTCTGCATATTTATAAAAGAACAAAAACGTAATAGAGATGCCAGTATTGGATCCTTCAGAGATAATGTTTACAGCCTTCGAACCAACGGTATCGAATAGGTTTGTAATGTACATAGACGGTATTCCTTCTTATATGATTAAGAAAGCGGATGCGCCAGGAGTAACCTTAGGAGAAATTAAACTTGATCATATCAATGTGTATCGTAAGCTTAAAGGAAAAGCAGAGTGGAAGGATATGACTCTTTCTCTTTACAATCCTATCTCTCCTTCTGGTCAACAAGCTATTATGGAATGGGTACGTTTGCATCATGAGTCTGTAACCGGTAGAGATGGATATTCTGACTTTTACAAGAAAGATCTTAACCTTTCTATCATAGGACCAGTTGGTGATATTGTATCTGAGTGGATCATAAAAGGCGCATTCATTAAGGAAGCCGCTTTCGGATCTTACGATTGGGCTACCACAGATCCTACAGAATTAACTTTGAGTATAGGCATGGATTACTGTATTTTGAATTATTAATAGAAAAATAAAAACTAAGAGAAGACTGCTTTACGCGGTCTTTTTTTTGTCTTAAACCTTTAATCTGTATATTTATAAATAAATAATTTATGTCTGAATCAAAGTTTACAGTTCCTACGGAGATGATCGATCTCCCTTCAAAAGGATTACTCTATGCAAAGGAAAACCCACTATCTTCTGGGGAAGTTGAAATGAAATACATGACCGCTAAAGAAGAAGACATCCTCACAAACATTAATCTTCTTCGTCAAGGTCTAGCTATCGAAAAGATGCTAAAAAGTCTAATTAAGTCTCCTATTGAATATGAAAGCATGAGCTTAGGAGATCGTAATGGACTTCTTATCGCAGCTAGAATTCTTGCTTATGGAAAAGACTATACATTTAAGTACAGGAATCCAAATACTTCAGAAGAAGAGCAAGTAACAATAGATCTTCAAGATCTTAAGTATAAAGAAGTAGACTTTACTAAGTTTGAAAATAAAAACGAATTTTCTTTTGTACTTCCTCACTCAAAAACAGAAGTGACTTTTAAAGTACTTACGGTAGGCGATGACAAAAAAATAGATGAAGAAATCAAAGGAGTTAAAAAGTCTTTAGGACAAGATCAAGGACTTCTTAGCACAAGACTAAAGCATCAAATTACTTCAGTAAATGGTGACTTATCAATTAAAACTATCAGAGACTTTATAGATGGTGGATACTTACTATCTAGAGATTCTATAGAGTTAAGAAAATACATATCCCAAGTCACACCAGACATCGATACAGCAGTCCAATTTACTCTTAAAGATGGAACAGAGATAAAGACTGATATGCCGATGGGAGCGGAATTCTTTTTTCCCGGGAGCGGACTATAGAAAGGAGTTTATGACCGAAGTCTTCGAGCTTACCTATCATGGTGGCGGAGGCTTCGGTTACTTCGAGGTGTGGAATATGCCGGTTCACCACCGTAGGTTTAACCTTAAGAAGATAAACGAGTACTTAAAGCATGTACAACAGATGCGAGATCAGAACCAACAAAAGGTGACTGAAAGCACAGACATGTCTAAATTTAAAATACCAGAACACGTAAAACAAGTTTCTAAAGATTACGACTTTGTTTCTAAAGTAAAATCTAAGAAGTAAATATTTATCTTTATAGATAAACTAAATGGCACTTTTACAAAATACTCCTCAAGGCGGAACACCTCAAAATAAAGTCGAAGCTAAAGATACGATATTAGCTTTAAAAGAAGCTTTAAAGATTCAAGGAGATTATAATAATCTATTAAAAGATAGCGTAAGAGAACTAGAAAAATCTATAAAATCGTATGATAAGCTAGGAGCAAAACTTAGTAGTATAAATAAAACTACTATTAATATTAAAGATGTAGAAAAACAAATAAAAGAGAATCAAATAAATAGATTCACTACTACTCAAAAATTAGCAGATTTACAAGAAAAACTAAGTGATAGCCAAAAAAGAGAATCAGACCGGTATTTAGGTGCAATAAATGTAAGATCTAAAAAAGAAAAAGAGCTTATAGAAGCTCAAAAAAATGGAAACGCAGCTCAAGTTACGCTATTATCATCTGCTATACAAAGTATAGAGCGACAAATAGAATTAAAAAGCGCTACTTTAAATATAGATCAATTATCTTATGCACAAGCAAAAAAGTCTGATCAACTTTATGAAGAGACAGAAGGAAGATTAAAAGAACAGTTAGTTACAGAAAAAAAGATAGGTGATTCTATTGGATTTACAGGAAAAACTTTTAAATTATTTGCGGATAAGTTAGGATTAGGAGCAGATTACTATGAAGATATGGTAGTAAAAGCTCGACAATTGGAATTGCAAAATAAAAAACTTTCTTTTGGCGATAAATTAGGCGGTCTAGCTAAAGCAGCAGGAGGAGGAATAAAAGAAGCTTTTTCTGATCCTCTAACTTTAATTCCTATACTAGGCGGAGCTATAGGAGGATTAGTATCAGGACTTAAATCAGTTTTCGATTATATTACAGGAATTCAAGACAAGACTGTTAAGTTTGCAAGAGCGATGAATATGTCTACCGAAGAGGCTAGACAGCTTAAAATGGAATTTGCGTCAGTAAACGTAGCAAACGGAGATCTTTTTGTAAATACACAAAAACTAGTAGAAGCACAAACTGAAATGGTTGGTCTTCTAGGAGTGACTAATCAAATCTCTACTCAAAATTTAGCAACAAATATAAAGTTAAAAGATATTGCAGGAGTAGAAGCAGACACTATTGCTTCTATAACTGAGTCCTCTATAATAAACGGAAAATCTAATGAGTCTATAGTAAAGTCAGTATTCGCTCAAGTAAAAGGTCTAAAACAAGCTACAGGAATACAATTCGAAAATAAACAAATATTAAAGGAAGCTTCAAGTCTTGGCGGAGTTTTAGGACTCCAGTTTGCAAAGTATCCAGCTCAGTTAACTAAGTCTTTATTGACTGTTAAAGCTATGGGTATGGAATTAAAACAAGTCGATGCAATGGCTGATTCCTTTTTAGATTTTGAATCATCAATATCTAAAGAATTCGAAGCTCAACTATTGACAGGTAAAGAAATCAATCTTGCAAAAGCTAGAGAATTATTCTTAGACAATGATCTTGCAGGAGCTGCTGCTGAAATAAATAAGCAAGTTGGGTCTACGGCTGATTTCTTGAAAATGAATAGAATTCAGCAAGACGCTTTTGCAGGCGCTATGGGAATGAGTAGAGATCAAATGGGTGATATGTTAAAGAAACAAGAGATGTTATCTATACTTGGAGCAAAAGACACAGATAACGCAAGAGAACAACTTAAATTAGGTTTAGCTAAATATAAGAATCAAAAGGCTTTATCAGAAGCCATGGGAGAAGAAAATTATCAAAATTTAGTTAATGCAAGTCTTCAAGAAAAAATTGCAGGTTTTATAGAAAAAATAAAACAGTCTATATCTGATTTTGTAGAAAAAAGTGGAATAATAGAAAAAATTGAAGGATTTATGAATTATCTTTCAAAACCAGAAAATATTAGAGCAGCAATTATGTCTATAAGAGATGTATTTGCACAAATAGTCGATATAATTGCTTCTATTGCAGGTGGCATAGTAAATGTTTTAGATTTTTTTGGAGCGATATCTGATCAAAAAGCCGCAAGTATTCAAGGATTTTTAGGAGGAGCTGGAGATAATATAAGATCTTTAGGCGGAGATTTAAGTATGACCGCGGCAACAGAAAAAGCAGGAATCGGTGGTGGAGGAGGAGGAACAACACAGACTGCGCCATCAACAAAAATGGGAAGACCTTCTGGAGGAACTACAACTATTAACTTTAATGCTAATGGTAAAACACTACAAACAGTTGTTGTAGATAGCGTATCGCAAACTCCCCAAGAAGAAACCTCAACAGGAAAAATTCCAACAAAGTAGAAAATATTAATAAAAACAAATGCCCTTAATAGATCTAAAAACTAATTTAAAAAGCCTGAAATATGGAAATGATCAACCTGGCGGTGGATCTTCAGGGCTTCCTTATATTCAGACTAAAATGCCGCCTACTAATTTAATAACGCTAGCTGGTCCAGGAAATACAAATCCTATTTTTAGACCAACTAGCACAGGAAATTCTGATTTCCCTATTAGAGGAGGAGACATAGATTTTAATATAGGAACTCAAACTTTTACTATATCAAGCAAAGTAGATAAAGAAAGGATTAAAAAATTCATGAAAGACCCTAAAAGAGGAACTATATTTTTAAATAAGCAGATTGGATTAAACTTATCTAATCCTAAAATAGAAACCGGAAACTCTTTTCAAGTAGTGCCAGGAAGCAACCTAATTCCTGGACTCATAGAAAATACGAGAATATATAATAATGGAATAAACACTCTTACGCAAGTAGGAGTGCAAGGAACAGGAACTCATCTTCCAAGACATGGAGTGTTTCCTTTAGATTACGCGTCTAAGTACTATAAAGATATTGTTGGAGCTCAATCTTTACTAAATTCTACAGAAGTAATTAAAATAAATAGACTTTTGATTCTACAAAATCTAAAACTAAATACTTCTGCTACAAGAGCTAACTTAGGAAACATCAACCAGATAAACAAGTTAGGAATTTCTTTAAATAGAAATACTCTTTTTAAGTATCTAGGCGGACCAGGATCTACGTATGGAATAGGAAGTACTACTATTAAAAGAGTCGACGATACTTCTCAAGCTGCTAGAAAATTTGTTGGTCAACAGACTATGACTTATGATAATATAATGGCTCAAAAATTAAATAATACGAATAATGGAAAAAGAACCACCTATATTCAAGACTATAAAACAGGAGCAAAAATAGAAAGCAGAGAACAAATATATAAGTTAACTCTTTCAGGATCAGCAGATAGTATGCAATCATTAAGCTCGTTTATGTTTAACTCAAGTGACAATCCTTGGGATCACGAGGTGTATAAAGATAGTACTAAAGATATAATTAAGTTTGTGTTTGAAGCAATAGAGAATAGCGATACAACAAAATCGTTCGCCTTATTTTTTAGGGCTATGATTAATGGATTCAGCGATAGTCATCAAGCTTCTATAAACTCTTTTAAATATCAAGGAAGAGGTGAAGATTTCTATACATATCAAGGCGTATCAAGAACAATATCTTTTGGATTTAAAATAGGAATTCAATCAGAATTAGAATTTAAAAGCACCTATGCTAAACTAAATCATCTAATTTCTCAAGTTTACCCAGACTATTCAGCAACATACCAAGTAATGAGAGCTCCTATGATAAGACTTACTATTGGAGATTACTTATATAGAGTTGCAGGTATGTTAGAAAATGTGAATATAACAATAGATGATAACTACCCTTGGGAAATTAATAGAGATGATTCAAAACTATTAAAACAACTCCCCCAAGTTATAAATGTTCAGTGTTCATTTAAACCTATACAAGACTTTGTTCCTAGAAGAATAAATATGGCTAATCCAAATGTTCCGTACATGACTAAACAAAGTGAGACGTATCTCGATAATTTAATATTCACTAGACAAGTAGAAACTGTTCCAAATCCAAATGAAGTAATTCCTCAAATAAATGAAGGAACTCAAATAAATCTAGTAGGAGGTAATACAACTAATAGCTTCATCACGAGTTTTAATTAAGTATAATGAACAGATATCAAAATATAACCTTAACGAAGTACAATAGCACTGGAAGTCAGTACTATCTAAACAATATATACCCCGATGTAGAATTTACAGAAGAC
>Ga0181351_1000444_pt1 | contig 11754 bp, 18 predicted proteins | sample Su13VDMM15SD_FD_170485 | JGI IMG/M metagenome (GOLD analysis project Ga0181351, IMG submission 170485) | Freshwater viral communities from Lake Michigan, USA - Su13.VD.MM15.S.D | ecosystem: Environmental > Aquatic > Freshwater > Lake | place: USA: Michigan | collected 2013-07-16 | reverse complement strand
GAGCAAGAAAATTTTCAACAACACAGCAAGCATCCGGTGTGTTAGACATAACTGATCTAATACAAGAGGGAAGCATAGGTTTAATATCTGCTATTGATAGATTAAACTGGGAAACTATTACAGAATCTGAAGATCCAATTCAAACATTGAAATCTTTTTTAGCAAAAAGAATTAAAGGCGCCATTAGAAGATCAATAGACATCCATAGAGGCTCAATTAAAATTCCAGAGCATAAGTTAATTGAAATCAGAAACAATCCAACAGATCACACATTATCAGCATTATTCTTTAACAGTGTATTTTATAGCATTGATGATAAAGTTGGAGTTAATAATGATGAACATACATTTGATATTGAATCTAGTGTAGCGCAAATTGTAGACGATGCACCTGAGTATAATATAGACTTAATGAATAAATATTTATTAAGTTTAATGAAGACTCACTTAAACAAAAGACAATATGATGTATTGCGTTTATTCTATGGATTAGACTGTGATAAAAAGTCTGCTAAGGATATTGCAAAGTACATTAATATAACTGTGCCAACTGCAACTGTAATAGTTTCACAGATAAAAAAGGAAGCGATTGATTGTCTAATAGAAAACGTTGATCCCTCGCAAGTCCTTGATTACCTATAAGTTAGACTTAATAATAATAAATAATACGTAATTATAATAATATGGAAGAGTTCATTATACATACAATAGTACCGGTCTTTTTAGTAGTGCTTTTTACTGGAGCAACAATAGTATTAGGCATTGCAATTACAATGATGCTAAAAGACCTAAAAGATTATTAAACAATTAAATCAAATATATGGCAGAAAAAAAAGAAACAAAAGCGTTAGAGAGAGACTTTACGCTTAATGAAAAGTTAGCAATAATACAAACTGAATTTAAATCTAAAAAATCTAGATTCAATTCATTTGGTAAGTATAACTTTAGATCAGCTGAAGATATACTTGAAGCAACTAAACCGTTTTTATTACGGCTTGGCGTATCAGTAACTGTTACAGAAGATCTTGTGGAATCTAATCAAGGCTTCCCCATCTTAAAGTCTATTGCAACAATTTCCGATGGAGATGGTGCTTTACATGCAGTAGCAATCGTTGGGGTTGATCTTGATCAGAAAGGTATGCAAATGCCTCAGAAGTTTGGGTCAGCATCAAGTTATGGTAAGAAGTATGCATTAGGTAATTTATTCTTAATCGATGATACACAAGATGCAGATCATGGTAAAGCAGAACCTGAAACTAAAAAGACTCTATTAACTATGTCAGATCCAGCATTTGATAAAGCAAAAGACTTCATTGCTAAAGGTGGATCTATTGATACAATTAAAAAGAAATACGAACTAGCGGACAATGTAGCTGAAGCGTTACAATCATTATAATATGACTAAAGAAGAGATCTTAGAAAAATTAAAAGATGATACCCATTACTATGGAGACTTTGGAAAACAATTTCTAAGCAATTCAAATATATCTACATTGCTATCTAATCCGTTATTGTTAAATGAAAAGCAAGAACCAAATGTAAACTTTGCAATCGGTGGTTACTTCCATACAATGATACTTGAACCAGAGAAACTGGATAAGTATAAGATCATTGATGCTACCACTAGGAATACTAATAAGTACAAAGAATTATCTGGCGGAGAGATTTGTTTATTACAGCACGAGGTAGATAAGATAGAACTAATGCGAGATAAGTTAATGTCTAATAAGATCTGTAAAGAATTAATACAAGGTTTCAATGTTGAATATGAAAAGCCTGGCATATCAGAAATAAACAATGTGATGTGGAAAGGCAAGGCAGATATAATTAATCATGATGAAGGTTTAATAGTTGATTTAAAAACAACTTCAGATATATCATCATTCCCTTATTCAGCAAAGAAATATAACTATGACAGTCAAGCATATATCTATAAAAAATTATTTGGATATGACTTAGTATTTATGGCAATAGATAAACAAACAAATCAGATAGGTATATTTGATTGTTCAGATTCATTCTTGAGGAATGGTGAAGACAAAGTTATGAAAGCAATAGACGCTTATACATTATTTTACAAGACAGAGGATTTTGATCCTCAACAATATTTATTAACTAAAACTTTAAATTAAATTAAATTATGGCAAGAACAAAAATTGCAGAGAAAAGCATGAGAACATGCAGCGTTACCGGGCTTGAAAGACCTGAGACAGATTTTTATAGAAACCAATCGCATTTAAAAGCGGTTGATAATTTAAGGCGATCAACAGGCGCTACTAAGAATCAAATGGCTAGATTTTATCAAGCATTAACAAATTAAATAATAATAACCTTACAAACAAATTAAACAAATTATGGCATCAATTATTAAAGCAAGTATTAACTTGAACGAAATCCCTAAGCACAAAATTATTGACGGCAAGAAAGGAAAGTATTTACCAATAACAATTACATTGAATGATGAGACCGATCAATTCGGAAATCAAGGACCAGTAATTGTTGAACAATCTAAAGAGGAGAGAGATGCTAAAGCAGCTAAAGTATATCTTGGAAATGTTAAAGTGGTATGGACGAATGGCACTAATGTTGATGCTGCACCCCGAACTGATGGACAGTCTGCCCCGCAACCAAGAGTGACTGCAACAGTAGAAGATGATCTACCATTTTAATATCATAAATTTATAGAATAGTTAAGCCCCACAAGTTGGGGTTTTTCTATCTATAGTAATAAAATTTACAATCTAAAAACGAATATATTTTGATAATATATTTATAATAAATAAATCAAATTAAATAAATGCAGACAACAGAAATTAATGGTTTTTTGATTGATAACTTTAATCAATATAAACTTGAAGAAGGTAAGTCGCAGGGCATTTGTCCATTGTGTTCTCCTGATAGAAAGCCAAAGAATGAGAAAGCTAAATGTGCATCTTATGATTGGGAACGTGGTATAGGAACTTGCCACAACTGTAGTAAAACTTTTCAACTACATACATATAAACGCAAAGGCGCAAGCGAAAAAGTTTATAGCAGACCAACAGACCAAATCCATGCGTCCCCGCCAAGTTCAAAGGTAATTGAATGGTTTGCATGCCGTGGAATTTCAAAAGAAACACTTAAAGATTTATGGGTAACAGAAGGTCTAGAGTTTATGCCTCAGACTGGCAAGGTTGAAAATGCTATACACTTTAATTATTTCATTGGAGACCAATTAATAAATATAAAATATAGGGATGGCCACAAACACTTTAAGCTATTCAAGGGTGCTGAAAAAATATTCTATAATATTAATAGCATTGTAGGATTTGAATATTGTATAATTGTTGAGGGTGAAATGGACGTATTAGCATTACACGAAGCAGGAATTACTAACGCAATATCTGTTCCTAATGGTGCAACATTGGGCACAAATAATCTTGAATACTTAGATAATTGTATTGATTATTTTGAGGACAAAACAAAGATCATTATAGCTGTTGATTCAGACCCTGCAGGGCAAGCATTACAAACCGAATTAGTTAGAAGATTGGGATCTGAGATCTGCTATTTAGCATCGTTTGAAGATTGTAAAGATGCAAATGAATACTTAATTAAATATGGAAAAGAAGCACTATCCCAAAGAATTTCAAGGGCTAAGCCAGTTCCGCTTGAAAATGTTACAACGTTTAAGGATATTGAAGATGAGGTTACCGATTTTGTTAAAAACGGCTTCAAACCTGGTTTCCAAGTTGGCTTGGATAATTTTGACAGTATTTTTTCTACGTACACTGGTCAGTTCATTACTGTTACTGGCATCCCTAGTTCGGGAAAGTCTGATTTTGTGGATCAAATGATTATTGGTTATAATGAAAAGTACGGTTGGAAGACTGCATATGCTTCTCCTGAGAATACACCAACATATTTACACGCGCATAAGTTAATGCGTAAAACTTGGCAGGGTATGCCTGGAGTTGAAGATATTCATACTGAAAAGTGGAATCAAGTAGCGGATCATGTTAATGACAATTACTTCTTTATTGATATGGAACGTTATACTTTAGATTCTGTGCTTAGAAAAGGAGCTGAGTTAGTTAAACGTAAAGGTATTAAATGTTTAGTCATTGATCCATTCAACAAAGTAAGAGACAACGACGCATCAGGCGATGTCAATGTTTATACATTAGAATACTTAAGTAAGATTGAAATCTTTGCTAAGAAATACGATGTATTAGTAATGGTTGTGGCTCACCCTACTAAAATGTATAAAGATTCAAAAGGTAATATTGAAGAGCCTACTATGTACAATATTAAAGGCGGTGGAGAATGGTACGATGCTTCATATCACGGGCTATTAGTTCATAGAAACTATGAAGACAAAACTGTTAAAGTAAAAGTACTTAAATGTAAGTTTCAAAATCTTGGAGAGAATGGCGCTGAATGTCATTTCAAATGGGATCCAGCTTCAGGATGTTTTATACCTCATGAGCCAGTTAACATTAATAATGACAAGATGCCCTGGGAATAATGGGTAGTGGACTTAAGAATAAAAGCAAAGTTGACATGGGTTTTTACGCTCCTAATGAGTCAGAAGAATTAGCTAGATATTGGTGCATTAATAACGGAATTCATATATCACCTAAAGCGTTTAATACTCTGGAATGGTATGTTTGTATTGTAATGAATGGTAAAGAAAACAAAAGCCCTAAGACTTATAAGAAAGTTGATATATGGAAGCAAATGTATTTATTTTATCTTTACTATTATAATAAATACAATACAGATATAAAGATACAACCTATGCTAGAGGACAAAAAGAAAACAATAAAAATAAAAGAACAATCAAATACAATACAATTATTTTAATATGACAAAATATGAAGCGCAATACAAAGAATTACTATGGAAGTGTCTTGCTAATGGCACTAACCGTAACGATCGCACTGGCATTGGTTGCCGTTCAATGTTTAATGCTAATTTAAGGATTGATCTTAAAGAAGGCTTTCCTTTATTAACCGGTAGAAAAATGTTTCAAAAAACTTTTGATACGGAGTTTGAATGGTTTATGAATGGCGAAACTAATATACAAAGATTCAAAGATGCTGGCGTAAAGATATGGGATGCTTGGGCAGATGAGAATGGAGATCTTGGCCCAGTATACGGACATCAAATGCGCAATTTTAACGATCAAAATATAGATCAGATGCAAATGCTTATTAAAAATTTAATTGAAGATCCAGACAGTCGTAGACACATTATAAGTTTATGGAATCCGGCTCAAACAAATCAAATGGCATTACCTCCTTGTTATTTGTATTTCCAATTCTTTGTTGATGGATTAGATTTGAATATGTTTGTTGTACAACGATCTGGTGATCTATTTTTAGGTATTCCATATGATGTAGCATTATTTTCAAAAATACTTTTGTATGTTGCTGATAAAGTCGAATTAAATGCTAACTTTGTTGATATACAAATTGTAGATGCTCACGTTTATAATAACCAGCACGATGCTATACACAAATACCTTGATCAAGAAACGTTTCAGTCGCCACAGTACATTTACAAAAACGGGGAATTAACCTTAATAAATTATAAACATGGCCCGATAATTTCAGCAAAAGTGGCTATTTAATCCAAATTATGAAAAAAGAAAATGAAATTTATCATATTTATCACGTTTTTGGTAAAAAGATAGGAGTTACACGTAATATTAATCATAGGTTGTCTGAACGACAAGGTTATAGTAAAAATGATTATGAAATAATAGATTCTAGCGATGATATAGATTATATATCTAAAAGAGAATTAGAGCTTCAAGATCAATATGGTTATAAAAAAGACTTAACGACTTATAAACAAGTAATTAAAAATAGAAATAAATCAAACCTAAAATTAAATTTTATGAAATTAAATGTAACTGATCAAACAACAACATTCCCATGTCCGCTCTCTAAACTTAGAGGCAATCTAATGGACAACTTAGGAATAGAAATCACAACTGCTATTGGAAGTTATGCAATTACACCTATCCTTGCTGACTGGATTGTATCTAATGCTAATGTGTCGATGTTTAACCCAAATAGATGTTATGTATATAACAAAGCATTGGAAAAATTTAATACGGACGCTAGTGAATCAAAACAAGAACATACAGAAGACGATCCTAATGTATATGATCTTATTAGACAATGGGCTAAAGAACGCGGTATATATGACAAAGGCGATTTAAAAACACAATATATAAAACTTCAAGAAGAATCTGGAGAATTAGCAAAAGCTATATTAAAAGAGGATAAGACTGAATTTGTTGATGCTATTGGCGATATGGTTGTTGTGTTGACAAATCTTGCTGCTTTAGGCGGTTTAAAAATTGAAGATTGTATTGTGTGCGCTTATGAAGTAATTCAAAAAAGAAAAGGTAAAATGTCTAATGGTACTTTTGTAAAAGATAATAATTCTGATACAGTTACCGGAAGCAAAGGAACAGCAAGTCCAAGAAAAATAAACGCTCACTTAACCTCAACATTATAATATGCGAAAACAAGAAATTGAATTTAGAGATCCAGTCGTGCAATCGGTAGTAAATAAATTTGTAGATCGTTCTGATGTTGGTTTTGCTAAATATGGTAAGACTATGCGAGATGATCAATCTGATGTATTCGTATGGCTCAATCATTTACAAGAAGAATTAATGGATGCTACATTATATCTTCAACGTTTAAAAGAAGAAATATCTACATTGCGTGAAGAAAAAGCATTATTAAAAGAACTGAATGACATTGATGTTATAGATGCTTTTGAATTTCTTAGTGCTAAAAAAAACCAATGGAAAGATTCAAAGAAGCCAAAGAAGTTTGGAGTTGGTCGTGGTGATCATTATACTTTTACAATAGATGATTAAAAAGTCAAGAAAAAAAGGTCCTGTAAAAGCAAAGGTAGTATCGTATAATGGTATTACTTTTGCATCCGGACTTGAGAAGTACATGTATAAAGCGCTTAAAGACAATAAGATAGAAACCGCTTATGAATCACAAACTTTTGAACTGGTTAATAGTTTTGAATTTCCGAATGACTGCTATGAACGGCAGTCGAATGGCAAAGGGGATTTTTGTAATAGAGGCAATAAAAAAGTGCTCAACTTAAAATATACTCCAGACTTTATTGGTTATGATTATATAATTGAAACTAAGGGTAGAGCTAATGAATCTTTTCCTTTACGATGGAAGTTATTTAAAAAATGGCTGCATGACAATAAAGATACAAGAACAATATATAAACCCCAAAACCAAGATCAATGCGACAAGACAGTCCAATTAATACTTCAGAAGCGAAAAGGCTAGCAAGAAAAAAATATGCGGAAAGACAATTCGATCGATGGATTAAGTGGTCTTTTGAAATACGTGGAAAAGTTAAATACAAAGACATCATAGAGATGCAAGAACAATTAAATATTAACAATTAATCAAAACAAATTATGAAAAAAGAAAACAAAGTTGTAAAAAAAGCCGCTCCAAAAGTTGAGCCTGAATATGATAATGATAGGTATTGGAGTATTTCAGTAGGATTTTATCCCGGTATATTATTTGGATTTAGAACTTACGAAGAAAAAGCTTTTAATACGCATGTATTATACTTACCGTTTGTAGATATTGCATTTGAAATAGATAATTAATAATTAAAAACAAATAATGAGTTTAACATTAGATAAGCAAATTTTAAGTGATATAACAGTATACACTAAATACGCTAAATATTTGCCAAACAAGGGAAGACGTGAAACCTGGCACGAATTAGTAACAAGGAATATGGAAATGCACGTTGCAAAGTTTCCTGAAATGAAAGAATCAATAGAAGCCATATATGAAAATTTTGTATTCACTAAAAAGGTTTTACCTTCAATGCGAAGCTTACAGTTTGGTGGTAAAGCTATTGAGCTTAATAATGCTCGCATTTATAACTGTGCTTTCCTACCTGTTGATAGTATTCATAGTTTTTCTGAGACTATGTTTTTACTTCTTGGAGGTACTGGCGTTGGCTATTCGGTCCAGCAACATCAAATTGACAAATTACCTGAGATTAGAAAACCTAATTATGATCGTAAGAAAAAGTATGTTGTGCAAGACAGTATTATCGGATGGGCAGACGCCATCAAAACCTTATTCAAATCATACACAGGAGGATTAACCTCTCATATAGAATTTGATTTGTCTGATATAAGACAGAAGGGAGCGTTGCTTGTAACTGCAGGAGGTAAAGCACCAGGGCCAGAACCATTAAGAATTGCATTAGTTAAAGTAGAATCTATATTAAGAAACAAAGAAGATAGATCTAAGTTAACAGATATTGAATGCCATGATATTCAGTGTCATATTGCTGATGCTGTATTAGCTGGTGGCATTAGACGCGCGGCAATGATTTCTTTATTCGATCTTGATAGCAATGCAATGTTAAATTGTAAAGCTGGAAATTGGTGGGAAAACAATCCGCAAAGAGGTAGAGCAAATAACTCAGTAGTACTTTTAAGACATAAAATTGACAAGAAAACATTTGACAAAGTTTGGGAACGTATTGAAGCTTCTGGATCGGGCGAGCCAGGCATTTACCTTACTAATGATAAAGATTGGGGTACTAATCCTTGTTGCGAAATTGCTTTACGTCCTTATCAATTCTGTAATTTAACAGAGATTAATATGGCCGATATTGAAAGTCAGGAGGATTTTAATGCGAGAGCATCGGCTGCATCATTTTTAGGTACGTTGCAAGCATCGTATTCAGACTTTCATTACTTAAGAGATATATGGAGAAAAAATACAGAAAAAGACGCATTGCTTGGCGTATCAATGACAGGCATTGCATCAGAATCAAACTTAAAATTAAATTATGAAGAAGCTGCAAAAATTGTTAAAGATACTAATAACGAAATCGCACACTTATTACATATTAATCCTGCTGCTCGTACTACTGCGGTCAAACCCGCAGGAACTACAAGCTTGGTGTTGGGTACTTCTTCTGGGATACATGCTTGGCACAATGATTACTATATTAGAAGAATGCGATTAGGCAAGAATGAAGCAATCTATTCTTATCTTGCAATAAATCATCCAGAATTGATCGAAGATGAATATTTTAATCCAACATCGCAAGCAGTAATATCTGTGCCTCAAAAGGCCCCAAATGGAGCTATAACACGATATGAGTCTACATTAGATGCTCTTGAAAGAGTAAAACTAATATCTAAAGATTGGGTTAAGCCTGGGCACATTAAAGGTAATAATACTCATAACGTTTCTTGCACGGTTTCGGTAAGAGATGATGAATGGAAGATTGTTGGTGAATGGATGTGGGCAAACAAGGAATACTATAATGGATTATCTGTATTACCGTATCATGGTGGTACATACAAGCAAACTCCTTTTGAGGATTGCACTAAAGAAGTTTACGAAGAGATGATGTCTACATTAAAAGATGTTGATTTATCTAAAGTTGTAGAGATACAAGACAATACTAATTTTGGAGAGTCTGTTGCTTGTGGCCCTGCTGGATGTGAAATAACTTAAATTTAATAAAATGAAAACACAAAAACAAAGCAGAGCAGATCAATTAGAAAAGAAATTAGAAGCTCAAACTAGAATCCTTCAATTTTTATTAGGGGAAGTTGGTAATATTAAAACATTAGCATTTGGTACGTTGGAAACAATTAAATTAATGCCAGGTTATAATGAAGCAATAGAAGAACTCAAGGATAAAGAATTAGTAAAGTCAACTGCTGATTTTATGGAAAAAGAATTTGAGAATGAGTAAATTCTTATGTTCAGGATGTGGGGCCTGCTGTAGACAAATAGCTACAAAAGGCCTTATGCCCGACAGAGGTGACGGGGCTTGTATTAATTTGCATGAGGATAATAAAACGTGTAACATATATGAGACTCGTCCATTGCTCTGTAGAGTAGATGATCTATTTAGTAAAATGAAAGAATATAAACCAATTTTAGATCAAAAGAAATGGAATATTTACAATACAAAAATATGTCACAATTTAATTGATGAGCATGGTATATCTGAGGAATATAAAATAGATACAGAAAAGTATTAATAAAAAAAGGGGTTCACTAACGTGGCCCCTTTATTATTACAATTCAGCTTGTTTCCCTTTAAAATGAGCAATAATTTTTATGCTCGTATAAACGATTGATGCTATTAATAAAATTATTTTTAACGCTGATTCTACCGATGTAAGTGATACTGCTATTGTTCCCGCATTTAAAAGTAAAAGCTTCATATCGTCTATTAACTGTTTCATTATTATTAGTTCTTTTTATTGTTAAACTTACCGGCAGGATCCGTATTTTTTTCAGGCACTGTTTTTCCGTAGCCGTTTGCGCTTATAGATATTTCCATTCCTTTTGGGAATATAATTTTTGATCTTTTCTCTGTTACTAATCTTGTTATTGGTTTCATTTAGCGTTCTTTTTTAAAAATACATCTAGGTTTATTGAGTCTCTAAGTCTTTGGTTTCTTGCTTTAGTTTCTTTATACTTTTCCTTATTAGCTTTTCTTTTTTCTTTCTCAAGAAACTTTTTTAATGCTAATTCATCTGGAGTCATATTAGCTTCCTCTATAGCTTTCTTTATAAATTTTTCTTTTGACTTCTTTTCTTTTAATAAGTACTCAGCTAAAGATATACTATCTTTCTTTTCTTGGGGCAATGCATCGTAAGCTTCTTGTTTTGCTTTCTTTGTCGCTTCTCTTGTCGCCTTAGCTTTAATCTCTCCTTCCTCTTTTCTTACCTCTTTAGCCTTAGCTCTAATATCTAAATCGCCTTTTGATTCCTCTATACCCACAGAGTATGGTGTAAATCCTAATCCAACTGCAACTCTTTGCCATGCTTGGTTTTGAGAGTTCATTGCTTGAGACACATTCTCAATTTTATTTACAACACGATCCATTGGTATATTTGTAGTAGCTTCAACAAGTTTTCCAGTTACACCATACATTGGACCTAAATGAACTCTACCGTCTTGCATAACATCCCAACCTCTTGCTTTTATAAGATCTCTTTCAAACTTAGTTTGTTGAAGACCTGTATATAATTTTCTAAGCTTTGATCCAATTGGTGGTGATATATTAGCTCCTTCTAATACAACTTTAGCATAATCTGCTTTAAAGTTTTTATCTTTTTCATCCAGATATTTTTTAGTCATATTCTTTAATACAGAAACAACTCCACCTGCAAAACCAGTACCTCTAAGTATTGTATCTAATACACCATCCGCTACATCTATCAGTCTTTCTTCAACTGTTTTCTTTTTGGCCTTTTCTTTTTCTGGATCTAATTCTTCATCCTCATCATCAAAAGCAACCGCAAATAATCCTTGTTGTAATACGGCAAACAATGTATTTTGTACCGCTAAGTAATATATTATTTTTGCAACGTGAGTTTTAGCATCTCCTCTACCGTTCTTAAGATCTAAGAAAGATTTCTTAACAATACGGGATTGTTGCATTGCGGTATTTTGGAATGTTAATAACAATCTACCAGCAGCACTTGCTTGTTGTTTTGATATATCTCTTGGGTCACCTGATTGTTGTGTTTCATCAGATACTTTAGAGAAATCTTCCCACGCAGCCGTTTCTGCTTCCTCTTGGGTTAATCCTTCTTTTAAATAAGTTTTAATTCTATTTCTATAAAAAGGAGCGCCTCCCGATGCAATAGCAAAACTATCTGCTAATTGTGTTGGTGTATAACCTATTTTTAATAAATAAGATATAATTC
>Ga0181351_1000439_pt1 | contig 11839 bp, 20 predicted proteins | sample Su13VDMM15SD_FD_170485 | JGI IMG/M metagenome (GOLD analysis project Ga0181351, IMG submission 170485) | Freshwater viral communities from Lake Michigan, USA - Su13.VD.MM15.S.D | ecosystem: Environmental > Aquatic > Freshwater > Lake | place: USA: Michigan | collected 2013-07-16 | reverse complement strand
GAAGATATGTTATATCACTGGTTAGAAGAAACTAATGTAGATTGGTATAACAACGAAGGTGGTCAAGGTAGTTTTATATTTAATCCATCAGATTCCCAAATTTATTTAAATTTAGAACAAAACTACGAAGAAAATGTTAACGTTCCGATAAACTTTGAAATAAAATTCTAAAATATAAAACCCCCACCGAAGTGAGGGTTTTTTTATAATTCAGGTTGGAAGTTCAATAAGTAAATCAAAAAGAGTTTTAAGTTTTGACAAATTAATTTTGAACTGCTGAATGTTGAGGTTTGAGTACTTTATCATCATCAAAACGTCGAGGACTCTGTTAATAGTTTGTATGTTGAATATTGATAGTCAATATTACATTACATTAAATCCCTCCCGGACACTGAACTATATATTGGTGATTTGGTTATGGTTGTCCAAAATATCTTGAATTTCTTCAATTTGGTTTTCCATATGTTTAACCATCTCGTCTCTTTCAACAATTGAGATTTCCGTCACTTTTACTAATGGTGTCTCACGATTTCTTGAGTAGTAATCTTGAACACTACCTTCGTTACAATCCAAGTTTTTGATTCTTGTAATCATAGATTTCAATTCCGATAATCTAAAAATGTGATTATATACCGGACCATTTGCTCTGTGGATATTTGTTTTAAGTTCCACCAACTCATTACTTTTTTGGTTGATTTGCTCCACACATTCTTTAGCTGAGTATGGTCTAACATTACCAACCTCAACTGAGTTGTATGTCGCCACTCTAACGTGCAAATCTTGAATCTCTTTAACCAATCGGTTTTTCTCTTTTAAAGCTTTCTTTATATTCATCATAAAATTGTTTTGTTCTTTGTTTGTATAGTATAATCAATTTTTCTCGGAAGTCAAATCACCAAACCTCATATGCACAAGTTTTAAACTCACTACCCCTTAATTCTTTAATGGAGTCTTCAATAGGTTTTGAGATATGTTTTTCAAAATCATCCGGTTTCATTAATACCCCCTCCACAAAACCAAATGTTTTAGCAAGACTATTAATTATTGATACCATATTGTCACTTCCATAGTCATCCGGTATTGAATTTGTTAGAACAATAAAATACTCCCTTTCATCAGGATATGCCCAATACAAATAAAACATACGATAGTCAGGGTGTCTCCTTAACTCAGGAAACTCCTTATATACTTCTTTTAATAATAATTGTAATCGTTTAGGATATGGATTCATACGACAAAGATAACGATTTATTTTATATAAACAAAAAAAAGGAACATTTAGTTCCTTTTTTAAAATGAATTACATTATGTATTCCAAAACCCATTTACCATCCCACTTTTTGACTTGAGATTTAGGAACCCAAAATTCCATTTCACCAATCTCATCAACTCTTCTCAAGTAATCCTCACGGAATCTCTCAGCTTGACTTCTATCAGTGATGTAAGAGATTTTCATATGTTTAGCACAAGTTTTTCCAACTCCTGTTAACATTGAAAACTCATCAGTCAATGTTTTAGCACAACACCCACAAACTTTACTTCTACCCTTTGTCATTTTTCCTGAGAACTTGAACGCCTTTGGAGAAACCGCCAACAACTTAGTAATGTCAATAATCATTGGGTTAAATTCTAATCCGTAAGTCTCTTTCATTTGTTGACCAATTTTACGTCCAACAGTTACAGTATCACCCGGAGTAGGAATTTTGAAATTACGAGTATTCTCTTTATCGTTATCCTTTTGGATTTGACTTAACGTAGCGTTTACTTGTTTGTCAGACAATGTTCCGTATTTAAGTAACTTACCTTTGATTTCGTTGATGAAATTATTTGGACCGTCATACTTAGCAATCTTTTGTAAGTTTTCAGACATTGTCTCAACATTAACTGTTTGAATACTTTTAAGTGCTTTCTCAGCAAATTCCATTTGTTTAGGTGTTAAGTTCCCCCATCTTTCTAAAGATGATTTAAGATTTAATAAGAATTTGTTAGAACCTTGATAATTTCTAACTCTTGAAGCGGTAGTAGTAGTGGTAGTTGTCATAGTATATCTGTTTTGTGAGTACAAAGATAATACTTTATTTCATATAAACAAAAAAAAGGAACTAAATGTTCCTTTATTTTTAATCCACTAATTCTATTTCTGTGTTGTCATCCGTTAAATAGTTCGGATAAGTTCTTAATACATCCCATTTAATTGTTTTCATAATATCATTCAACAATACAGGATTGTCTCTAAAATTAGAATCCGGAACCATTTTTCTATCAACCATTTTACCCCCTTTAAGAACTTTGACAGATATTTTAATTTTACCATCAACATCTTCAATATCTTTAATCATAAAATTAACTCTAACCGCATCATTACCAAAACCACCACTAATTAATTTTGATTGATTAGTTACTTTATCTTTAGACCTGACAAAGTTTGAAACTCTATCAGTTTTAACTCTATCAATATTATAACTACCATTTATAAGACGTTCCATTTCACCTTTAGTCACACTCATAACATCTGACTTTAAGTTTGAATCGTATTTAACAGGATTGACCTGACTCATTTGTTTTCTAGTTGAGGACGAATAAGTATCTAATGTTCTATACCATTGGTTATTAACATACAAAAACACCGGATACCAACCATATGACTCAATAACATAATACCAATCATTGTTATTGTTTACATTCCATTGTCCTTCAATGTTTGACCCTTTAAACGGCATCTTAGCTGTCGCATATTCATAGGCGGTATTGTTGGTAACTTTTCTTTGTTTAAATTGTCTGTAGTCCTTAAAATTTTCTTTTGTTAAATTTTCGTAATCACCATCCGGTCTGAAATTAGCTGTATAAATTTCGTAATACATCGTCGCCTCATTTAATGGCATCCCAAAATATCTTAACATCTCCTGAATAAACTTAATCATCTCACTTTTGGTTCCGGCTTTCTGTTTATTATCGTTAATGTATTTAAACAACAAAATCTCCTTCTTAGTTAAGACAGGAGTTTCTTGTTCTTCTTTTAATATACGTTTAATTAATTCTTTCATTTTATTTTAAGAATCTTAATTTGTACAAAGTAGAATAGATTAATTCTTGAATTGTATCAATTTGATTTTGAATATAAGATTCTTTTACACTTTTTCTATTTTTTTCAACCATAGTATCTAACGCTTTAAAGTACTTAATAACTTGTTCAGAACTTTGATAATCTTCAGTTTTGATTGATTTATAACTGGTAAGAACATCATATTTACCTTGATAACTTTCAATTACCCCATCTACAAGAGCATCAATCCCTTCATAATAATTTTGAAGAGCTTTATGTTCTGAATATGATTTTGTTTGTAAATGAAAAATATGTACTTGAGTTTGTGAATGTAATAAAATAGATACCATATCTTGAAAACTTGCGTTATTTTTTGTGTCATCTACTTTAACATCACTGTCATCTTCTTCTTGTTCTCTTAAAAACATATCTCTTTTTTTAAATTGAATTAATTTTTTTTCCATTTTATTTTCCTATTATCAGGTCGTCAAACCCTAATTTATTCATTCCTCCAATTTCTTTATCATCTTCTAATTCGTCATACATATAAGCTTTAACTACTGATGTAATACTTTGCTCCGCTTGAGCTATTTTACTTTCCATCCAATCATCCAATTGTTCGTTCTCATCCTCTTCCATCTTCTCCCACATTTTTTCTGCTAACTTAGCAATAACATATAACTGTTGTTTTGCCATATATGAACCTCTACCTTCACCTTCTTTAATAGTTTTCATTTTGGTAACCAACTTTTCAAGTTGTTTTTCTGTTAATATAAAATCCTTCATACTTAGTTTATTTATAAATATCATATAAAACAAAAAACCCCCACTATTGTGAGGGTTAATTTTGGACCGACATAAAGTCGGCGACTCCACCATCCTATCTTTAAAGAGAACTAGGAAAACTCAGCTGTTGATGATACTCTAAGTCCGTCAACTTCTTTATCATAATACTTGGACATATCGGTGAAAGGTTTATAATGAGCCAATCTACTTTGTTCGTCCATATAATTCTTATCCAACACATAACCATCAGGTTGTCCCCACTCCAAAGCCATCTTAATGAACTCTTCGGTGTCTTGTAATTCACCATATTCGTCCACAACTCTACCTGAACGGATGAACTTAAATAGTTCTTCCTTATTAGTGTAGAATTTATTATCCTGAAAGTTCCATAGGAATTTCCACCCTGAACTTCTCTTTCCAATATGAATCTTTAATCCATCAATGAACACATCCCACGGAGACCATCTCTCAAAACCTTTTTCAATGTCACTAAACTCATTCATTATGTTATCCGGACTCCATATATCCAAATCATTTATTCTCTCAACCAAGTCAAGGTATTTTATTCTAACCTCATTCGCTTTTGGTATTCTGTAGTAATTTGTGCTCATACCTTATTATTGTTTAGTTACTAACGCCTCTACTTTACTTCTCATATGGTCAGCTAATGTCATTTCAAATGTTGATGTAACAATAACCGAATCCACCAAATACTTAAATGGAACGTGAATTAAGAAGTCACTCCCGTTGAAGAAAGTCAAATCATTTTTCAGTTCAAGACAACCCTGAACCATCTTCAAGAATAACTTGAATTGGATTGCATCTACGAATGTTTCGTTTAATAATTTTCCGAACTTCTCGTTCTCAATTTTAATTGTGTAATTTGATGTAGTCATATCTATATGTTTTGTGAGTACAAAGATAACACTATTTTTGATATAAACAAAAAAAACCCCAACAAAATTTACTCTGTTGAGGGTTTTAATAATACCAACCGTAGAAAGGGGTTGTTGGCTGAATGAGATTATAAATATATCGTAAAATTAAAAAAGTCAATCTTTTTTTAAGATTCTTGTAATTAATCTACATAATTGGTCATCTTTATCATCAAATGGTAGATTTTCAACATCAAAATACCCACATTCGGTATGTTCGTCACCATCAAAAGCATTTTCCAAGTCCGGATTAATTCTTTCATCAGTTTCCATTAAAAACACATACATTAACCCTTTCATCTCTGAACCATCACGATTGTATCTCTTAACAAACCCAACTAATTTTAAATTGTTGTCTAAAGTATAATTTGTTTCTTCTTCAAATTCTCTCTTAACACCATCCATCGGATGTTCATCTTTCTCTAAATTACCACCAGGTATACTCCATTGTCCGGGTAAACTACCCGCAGCATTTCTTTTACATAGTAATACCTCATCGCCACATTTGACAATTACCCCGGAATATCGTTTTACTTGTTTCATTTTATATTTTTTTGTGTATTTATAAGTATATGGAATTAACTATAAACAAAAATAAATTCAAAGTCAAAACTGTCATCTCATCCAAAGACACTAGTCAAGGTATGATGAACAAAAGATTTGATGATACCTTTAATGGTATGTTATTTATTATGTCCGAAGGTCAACACTGCTTTTGGATGAAGAATTGTTTGGTGAATCTTGATATAATCTTCATTGAAGATGATGTTATAACAAAAATTCACCACAACTGTCCCCCTTGTAAAACCAAAGATTGTAGAAACTATTGTGGTGAAGGTGATATGATACTTGAACTTCAAGGTGGAACCTGTAAAAAATTAGGTATTAAATCCGGTGATAAAGTTATTCACTACGATTGATTTATCTTCTCCTGTAATAATTTTACAAACTCATTCTGAATCATTTTAGTAAACTTAATATAAGGAGAGTCTTCCGAATCAGGATTGTATTTATAATTCCCTTTTGGTGGACGAGTATTTCTACCCATAAAGTTTAATCCTGATATGTTTGTAATACATTTGTGTCCTCCACTATTTGCCTGAATAAAATCCCAAGCATTTACTTTAATATCGTCCAACATTTGTCTATGTTCTTCTGGTAACTCAGAGAAAGGTTTCTCCATCATTTCACCAATGTGAATTAATTCCTCTTTACCATCTTCTTTATTTTTATATTCCTTACCATACAACGCAACAAAATCTTTGAAAGTAAATCCTGTTGATTCCGGATTAAAATCTTTTGATGATTCTGAAATCCACTTAATAGTTGAAAGGGATATCTCTCTTTGTTTTAATTGGTCCGCCCATTTTGATAATACTTCTTGAGCAATCTCACCTAAGTTCACCCCTTTTAATTGACGTTCACCTTTGAATGGATTACAAGACGCTTGCACCAAACCTAACGGCCAAGCAATAACTATGAAGTCAGCATCAGGATTATTTTTGAATGGTGTGTATCTGTCGTAAGAACCCGGTTTAAACATTGAACCCCCACCATATTGAACAATAACATTACCTAATACTTTAACATTAGGGTTAGTTTGCATTGACGTGACATAGTCTTCTTTATTCTTTTCAAGTTGTTCCGGTTTTGCATAACCTTTTTCAACCATTATTCTTTTAATAGTGTGAAGAATGTTTATCAATGACGGAGTACATTCCATAACCAATGTTTCTAAGAAACCTGGTTTATTTTTAAATGCTAATAATAGTTTGTTAGCAACTAACCCCATTAACATTTTATTTTTTTCTAAAGATTTTTCTTTATCTAATCTAAACAAGTAAGAAATTACTTGGTCAACCGAAATATCGTTAACCGCATAGTTCGCGGAATCTACTGTAGAAATAAGTAATATATCTGAGGATGGAAATAATTCTTTTGGAGAAACAACTTGAGAGATTGTTTCAACATTTGAACGAGAACTTCTAAATGAAGTTGATTTAGTATCTTCAGCACCGGCTTGTCTATCGTGATGGTCTGTATGAATTACAAACATTGGTTTTCCGTGAGCAAAATCAACCAAGACAGGCATCACGTCCCCTTTGGCATCATTCTTCTTTACAGCAAACTCTTTATCACCATATTGGATGATATGAGCATCAATTACATCAATACCATTATTTTTAAGGTATTCTTTCATCGCAATTGCTGTAGTAACACCATCTAAATCTTGGTGAAAATATATTTCAGCCTTAGGGTATCTTTTAGCAAGAGCGTTAATATCTCTTAAACCACTTTCATTTATTAATTTTTTCATATTACGCAGCGGTTTTAATTGCTCCACCAAGTAATGAACTTAACATTCCTGAGAATGGGTCCGAAGATGGTGGTGACTGAGGTTTTAACTGAACCGGTTCGTCAAATTCACCAGATTGATTACCAAATTCTTGGTTATAAAGTTCTTTATTAGTTGGGTCTTGATTAAATTGGTCCATTTTAGCTTGTAAATCAGGGATTTGTTGTTCTAATTCTTCCGGACCAATAAAATTAGCCACCCCAAGTACATCTAATAACTTTAAATACCATTTGCTTCTTCTCATTAATGACCTTGTAGCTCTGTTACCAAAAAACCTACCCATACCACCTGACAAATATTTATTACCAAATGATTGTAATTCTCCAGCATTTTTACTAAAAGACGTTACTTTACCACCCGCATTCATTTCTTTACCCGCTTTAGTAAATATTAAAACATATTCTTCAATAACTTTTATTAAACCACCTAAACCAGGTACATTACCTACAGATTTTTTTAATATTGCCACCAATTTTTGTCCCCAATTTGGAGCAGTTTCAACTAATTTAGCAACAGGACCACCCATAGATTTAGCACTTTTTGCAATTTTAACTGCATCACCACCAATAGCGGCCGCTTTAAACACTTTAGCAGTTTCACCACCAATTTTCATAACACCAACGACAGGTTTAGCAATTGCATCACCTAATATTGGTACTGCAGATATAAACGATAACATCGCAAATAATTTATCCCCTTGATTCCAATAACTAACTCCATTAACCAAATCGACAACACCTGTTGGGTCAAAAATACCAACAATATCACCAACGGTATTATACCATTTGTCTTCATTAAGTTTTAACCTCTCTTCTTCATATATTTGAAGAATTCGTTCTTTTAATTCTGATTCTTTTATAGTCTTTTTCATATTAAAATAAATCTTTTACAAAATTAATTACTTTGTCAATAATGTCTTGGTCTAAACCTAATTTGTGTAACGCATTGTAAGTATCGCCACCTGGAATTCCATCAGAATCAATTTTTTCCATAGTTTGGAATTTTTTAAGAGCGTTAATTGTTGTTGGTCCCCATTTGTCATCAACAGGTATTTGGAATATTTTACCATTAGACATAACTTTCTTCATCTTAAAGTAATCATTAAGAGCTGTTTGTAATTCAAAAACCTCTTGTCCACTTAATTGTCTAGGTTGTTCGTTAATCAAACCATATCTTGAACGAATGTTACTTCTTTCTTCTTCTGAAATTATAAATCTTTTTGCCATAGTAATTGTTTTAGTTATAAATATACAGAAAATAAAAAAGAGGTTATAACACCTCTTCTTTTAATTCTAATTTTGTTTGTTTTCGTTCATCTATTAACACTTGGACTCTTTTTCTTGCTATCTCTGTATAATCTGAAGACAATTCAATACCAATCCATCTCCTGTCTAATAACTCAGCAGCAAAGGCCGATGTCCCACTTCCCATAAAGGGGTCAAGAACAATATCATTTTTGTAAGACAATATTTTAATTGCCTTTGATGGGATGTCCATTGAGAATGTGGCTTTAGTTAATGACCTAGTATCCGCAAAATATTCCCATCTACCAAACACCAAATTCATAAACTCTTTCTTATCTTCGTCCTGATAAACCATTTTGTTTTTAACCTTACCATCTTCAGTAGTAACCTCAGTTGGTGTTCCTAACCATTGTGATACTCCTTTAGATAATTTCTTACTTGTTTTCTTATATGCTAAAATTATACATTCTTTTGGATTGTAAACATAAGGGGCCGAAGCACTCATCCAAGAACCCCAAGCCGTTTGTCTAACTCTGTGTGGACTATCTTCAGTAAGGTCAACTAACCCACTAAATTTAAACCCAACTTCTTTCATCATCATCCAAAACTCAGCAACAAATAATATTCTTCCACCTCTTTCTTGAACATTCAATTCATTCGGAACATTTACCGCAATCCTACCATCATCTTTTAATACTCGAAACGCCTCTCTCAACCAATCCTTTGACCACTCGTAATACTCCTCCATAGGTAAATCATCTTTATGAACATCATAAGATATGTTTACGTTATATGGTGGTGAGGTTACTAGTAAATCAATCGAACCTTCAGGAAATGTTTTCATTACCTCAATACAATCACCATTAATTATCTTTCCTGTCTCTATCATCTTATTCTTTTAATTGGTATTCCCAACCATTTTCTTTTTTAATTGGTGTTATTTCTAAATCTAAAAACACAGCATTCTGTTCATTAGCGTGTAATCCTAATATGTTATAATCGTAAAACTCTTCAGCTTCACCCATAGTCATTAAGTCTCTTTCTTGTAGTATGTTTAATATCCCTTGTTTGGAATATAACATCTTCCTTCCCGGAGAACCAAAGTCCTCCACAATCCCAACGATTGCACTTTCCAATCCATCTAATAGAACCGCACCTTCTGCGTATTCATCAATATCAACTGTTACTCTCAAGTCTTTCAATTTTACGATTCAAATACCACAACGCTTTTTTCATATCCTGAAGTTCTTTATCCGTGTCTTTCTTCCCTGCTCTTGCAACATATTTCACAACATTGAAGATATAAGCGTCTTTATCAAGACCCCAAGCTTCACACACTTTTACGACTTCGTAAATATTCTCTTTTCCACCATAATGTTCCGGGTGGTTTACCATTTCTTTACTCATAATTTTACTATATAATATTTCCCTAACTTCACACTTTTTACATACCCATTCCTAACGGAGAACAACGGTTTTGTCGTAACATTAACACCAATACTATTATTAAATCTAATAGACCAACCTGATGGTGATTTACTGTATAATATTGATTTATTAAACATCTTAATTACAGTCTGACTACATCCATAACCTATGTGATATGTTTTTTTAGACAACCACATAGTATCCACTACTTAATTTACTTTCTTTAATATAACCTTCAGAGATTAAAATATCTAATTGTTGTTTAGTTTCATCCATATCTTTTTTAAGAATATATTTAGAAATGTAATTAATATGGATTGGTTGTCTTAACTTATCCATTAATGATTTTATTTGTCGTTTGTCCATTTTTTAATATTTAAATTTATCCGTTAATATTATAATACATCAAGTTGTCATTTCCTAAAATTTTAATACAACGTATATCGACATTAAAGACTTCAACTTTATTACTATCATTATTTAATTTTACAATTTTATACCACATATGTTGTAAAAAATTATAAGTTTTTTCTATAGTCATCCAAGATGGCTGATTTAAAATTTTTTGTTTTACTAAATCTTCATACATTTTATATGGAAATTTATCAACACATTTATAATATTCTTTCAATTTTTCATCATTTTTGTATTGTACAACAAAAACAGGGTCATCTAAATCAATATTATATTCATCTTTAACAGAATCAAATCTATTTTTAAATTTATATATTGCAACAATATTAAACTCTTCATCATATCTATTTTCATAAGGATAAATATTTTTCTTATTTATTGGGTCATATTGACTATAAGTTGAGTCAAAAATAAAATCACCATTAATAAAATTAAATTTTATAGTATGAAATTCACTAAAAATACCTTTTAATTCTAAATAAATTGAATCTAAATGATTTTTATCATACCTAACAAATCCTGTTACTTTTGAAAAATCCGTAATTTTAAATTTCCAAAAATTTTTTACATTTGTTGGTATTAATTTTAACATTTTTTTGACAAAACTATCTTTAAAATATAAATTATTTTCCATTATGATAATAATTTTCTTGTTGTTTTAACATTCTGATTAACATACGATAATATTTTTCTTTTAAAGATGGGTATTAATGTTTGTTCCAATGGAAATATATCACTACAAAATACTTCAAAAACTGGATAATCTATTTCGTTATTTTTCTCGTATGTTTTTGAAAAAGTAGAGATAATTTCTGGTATTGTCAAATTATCTTGTTGTCCTTTGAAGATTAATTTTAAAGATGTTTTTGTTTGTCCTTTGGTCCTGTATACCTTTCTTGTTGTATATTGCCACACATAAACATTATCAGGTGTTTTATATGTAAAAAACCCTGACTTACTACCTATATTGTTTTTGTTTTTTTTAACAACAACTTCTATTGAATCGTATACAATACTCCAAATAGATTTTGCGTAATTAAAATAGTCGTGTAGTTGTGGTTGACTATTTTTCAATATTTTTTGATACTCAATAACTTCCTCATTGTCTAATACCGGAATATCCTTAACCTTCAAATCCGCCAACACTAGTTCATCATCATTGGAGGTTATTTTTCTATCAACGTATAAGATTTTGTTTTGAGTTAGTAAAGTTTGTATATTACCCAAATGTAATGAAAGTTCAATAAACATTGGGTAGACTTCCATTCTTTCAAGATGTTTATTCATCTTTTGGAAGTAATCTAATAATACATATTGTTTTTGTTCAGCGTCTAAAATGCCATCAAACAACCAATCGGTATCCATTATAAATCTATTCTTATTTTTCTGTTTCATTCCCATATTATATTATTTAAAATATACGGGAAAAGTTTGGAAAAAGGAATAGTTTTAATTAACTCTCATTATGTAATAGGTTACGCCATTAACTTCTTCAGTATCATATTGACCATCATAACTATTCATCATACCCCACCCATCGGAATCAACTAACCCTTGAGCTAAAGCGTCTTCATCTACATATTCCTTGAAGTCTAAACCATAGTTTTTAAGATAATCTAATGGGTCTCTTCTT
>Ga0181351_1000437_pt1 | contig 11862 bp, 17 predicted proteins | sample Su13VDMM15SD_FD_170485 | JGI IMG/M metagenome (GOLD analysis project Ga0181351, IMG submission 170485) | Freshwater viral communities from Lake Michigan, USA - Su13.VD.MM15.S.D | ecosystem: Environmental > Aquatic > Freshwater > Lake | place: USA: Michigan | collected 2013-07-16 | reverse complement strand
GGATGTTGCACGACCGACAGGCGCACTGAAGGTTGGCGGCTGTGTGCGGCCCCTTCAGGGCCAGCGGGACGATGTGATCTAGTTCGGGAGCACGGGGGTCGTTTGTTCCCCTCAATCTCTGGGGCGCGGGTCTGAAGCAGACCTGACATTTCCATCGGTCACGACGCATGATGTCGAGGGGGTCGACAGGCTCATAAGGGACACCGGCGCGCCTGGCCCGCGCCCGATGCGTGGTCGACCCCATCCGGCGACGACTAGCCGCGCGACAGCACCGAACGGAACAGAACTTGCGGCGCCGATGGTCAAGCGTGGTGAAGACGGAGTCGCAATGACCACAGGTGAGCGTCAGCGCGCGGGCGTTTGCCTTTTCCTCCCGCCTTGCCACGGTCGCCGCCCGCGACTGTTCGACCTTCAAGGCGCGGGCTTGTATGACAGCCGCCTTGCGCGCTTCAGCGTCCGCCCTCTGGCGGGCGTGGCTGCAGTTCCGGGAACAGAAGGTCAAGCGGTCGGTGCGCTTAGGATAGAAGGGGGCGCGACACTCGACACAGTGTCGGACAATCTTGCATATAGAGGGACGCATGGGGGCCGCTCGCCTTGGCTTCTATGACAGGCCCGCTTCGGTGCTGATACACCGGGCGGGCCGCCACCCTAGCACATATCCCTATCGCTTAGCGTTGCGGTTCTTCGGCATGATCGCGCCGCTGTTGAAAGGGTTCTGGTCGTCAGTCGGCCAGCCATCGGGGCCGGTCTGAACGCTGAAGCCTCGCGCTTCGTCGGCCTGGGCGACGGAGTCGTGGTGATGTTTACACAGTGACCGAACGGGGCCGGTGAAAAACTGGGTCCAGTCGTCATTGTGCGGCGGGTGATGGTCGACGATCGCCATGAGCCGAGTCACGCCGTCCGCCAGACACAGTTCGCAAAGCGGCTGGGCGGCCCTCTGGTCGCGCTTCCTGACCTTCCAAGCGGGCGACTTATACCAGGCGACCGAAGGCCGGGTCTGTCGGCGCTTGGCATCATAGCGGCGGCGGGAGGCGGCGCGATCGGTCACGGCGTCGGGTCTTCCCATGAAAAGCGCCGGGGCCTTAGCAGTTCGGCGGGCGACACGTCGAAGGCTAGGGCCTTTGTCTTCACGCCGGGGTTCGCGCTGTTGCCCATCATGTCGCCGCCCGTCGCCGGGCCGGTCCTGAAGCCCAGAAGCCGCATCTTGCTAATGACCGCCGACCGCGTCGTTCCGCCCAGGGCCTTCGCGATCTGGGACGCCGACCGGCCCTTCTTCTTCAGGTCGATAAGCTTTGACACCCGCGCCGGGGTCCAGTCTTCCGTATTTGGATTCCGAACCCCGGCCATTAGAGGCCCGCCGCTTTCAGTTCGTCGGCGATCGAAGGCCGGGACGACATGGGGGCGCGATGCCAGTCGGCGGCCTTAAGCGCGGCCTTGCGGCTTCGATAGTTCCGTCCGCCGCTATGGAATAGGCCGTCGAGGGTCAGGACAAATGACCAGCGGTCGGCGTCCTGCGTCAGTTCGGTTCGCCAAGCGTCTTTCATGGTTCAGCCCTCCCGCATCCCGTCAGTCGAACGCGGACACGTCAGGCGGCGGGGCGACCGCGGCGACGACTTCGCCCGCCTCGCGTTCGTGCCGCTCGGCCCAGCCGTGAAGCAGTTCCGACAGGGCGCCACGCGGGCCGGTCCTGGCCCCCGCTGCGACGCGCGACAGGGCGCTGTTCTTGTTCGGGCGAACCGAAATAGGCGGTTCGAACTGGGCGGGGGTCTTCGGGGCTTTTGTCATGGGGCCTATGTCATACAGTTTGAAGCCGGAATGTAAACACTCATTCCGCCACCATCCGAATCCCATGCGACCACTTCACCCCAAGGGCTTCCTGTTCGCGAATATAGCGCGGGTCCATCCTGCAGCCGGGCTTGTTTGGGGCCGGTCCCCAGTCGACGCTGTTCCAGCCGTCGTCGATAATCCATGAACGGGCGCGATCGGGCCAGGGGTCGAAAGCCTGGGCGGGTTCAGGGGCGAGAAACGGGTGAATCGTCGCCCCGACGTCGTCGGCCCAGCGGTCGCCGTTTAGCCACGTCGCCGGATGCGGGACGAACTGACCGTCGTCCTTCGTCCAGTCGCGGGAAAGCTTGGCGCGCTCGAGTCCTTGCATGATCGCCGCGACGTCGGCCCGCTTTGTTGCCTTCAGGAAAGCGGCCTTCGCGGCGGGCTTGGCTTTCTTTTTGGGATAGGCCCGCCAGAAGGCGTCGAAGTCGCTTTCGAAAAGCCCCTTCGTCTCTTCCCCCCTCGGGGGGTTAGGGGGGACTCTATCTAGCTTCTGGCTTCTAGCTTCTAGTATGGCATTGCGGTCGCATTGCGGGGGCATTGCGACCGCATCGTCGCCGCCTTTGTTTTCCTTGTCTTTTTCCCACCTAATCCGCGCGGCCTCCGAAGAGTCTTCCGACGCCTTCAGCCTCCCCTTCAGCATCCTTTCAGCCTTCGGATTCGACAGTTTTCCTTCGACCAGAGTCAGCTTCCCGGCCTCGACAAGTTGTCGGACAACGCGATCGACGACGTTCCGACGAAGGCGGCATCGACGGGCCAGCCGTTCCGGTTCGAACGGGATAGGGCCGCCGCGGTCGTAAATCAGATTCAGGGCGACGACATAGACCCAGCCTTCGTCGGCCTCTAGGTCAGCGACACCGTTCAGGAAGTCGCCAGAGAACCACTTCACCCAGGGCGTCGCGCTCATGGTTGCAACCGCAAACGGGCGGGGGTATTTTCTTCAATAGTCACGACAGGCCCTCCGATGGCCGGTGATTTCAGGGCGGGTTGTCGTTAGCAGCGACACCCGCCCGCCCTTTTTGCGCTGAACCCGGACGACCGTCAACCGAACGGACTGGAGTCCGGGTCGAGGAAGTCCCGCGGCCCTGGCGGCGGCAGTTCGTCAAGGTCGGCTTCGTCCGCGATGAAATCATATTTTGGGAAGTATCGCTGGACGTCGGACCCGATGCCGCCGCCCCGGAACTTCGCCGTTATCACTTCCATTTTATTCCGCATCAGGGCGATTTTCGCTTCCCAGACCTGTTTGTCGACGCCCTTCGGCGGGTCGGAACGCTCCATGTAATAGGCTTCCCGAAACGGAAACATCACGACATTAGCGTCCTGCTCGATCGACCCGGAGTCGCGAAGGTCGGACAGCATCGGGCGCTTCGAGTCCCGGTCTTCGACGCCGCGCGAAAGTTGCGACAGGGCGACGACCCCGCATTCCAGGGCCTTCGCCAGACGCTTCAGCCGCCCGGTTATCTCCCCGATCGCTTCCGTCCGGTTCACGCCCGGCGCGCGGGCGATTTGCATGATCTGCAGATAATCGACGACGATCATCGCCAGCGGGCGCCGCTTCGCCAGGCTGAAGCATCGGCGTTCGACGTGTTCGATCGACAGGGTCGAGGAGTCGTCCAGAATGAAGTTCGACGGGATGGCGGCGCGGGCTTCGTCCAGTTGGCGAAGGTCGGCGTCGGTCAGGTTGTCGCCTTCCATGTCGAAATATGCGATCGCCCGGCCCGACGCGCGGGTCAGGGCCGACAGGTTCCGAAGGCTCATTTCGTCCCGGTCCATTTCCAGACAGAAATACACGACGGTCTTATCGGGGTTTCGCTGGGCGCATCCGAGGGCCGCGGCGCGGGCCAGGGCCGTCTTCCCCATCGAAGGCCGCCCGCCGATGATGTGAAGGCGGGAGGGCTGGACCCCGCGAAGCCGCTTGTCGAAGCAGCGAAGGCCGGTCATCGCGCCTTTCGTCCGACCGTTCGCCTTTTCGTGAATCAGGCGTTCGATCGTCGCCGCCGCCGCATCCCTCGCGCTGACCAGAGTCGTCGTCGCCGGGGCCGCCGACTGAACCATCGCGGTCAGGGCGCGTTCGGCGGTCGACAGGGTGTCGAAGGCGCGGACTTCGGCATTCCCGGCCCCGTCCCGGATAACGCCCGCCAGTTCGACCAGGGCGCGGCGCTGGGCGGCCTCGATGACGTTCTGGGCCATAGCTTCGGCCACGCGCGGCGGCGGGGCCTTGTCCATCAGGTCGCGGAAGAACGCCGGAACGTCGGGGCGTTCAGCGTTCGGATGCGGGGGCGCAAAGGCCGGGTCGGATGCGAACCGGGCGGCGAGGCCGGTCGACTCGGGGATTTCGCCCGCCCTGACCTTGCCCAGCACGACTTCGAAGATTCGCGCGTGAAGCGGTTCCGCGAAGTCTTCCGGCGACAGGTCCGGGAACCGGGTCAGCGTTTCCGGGTCATAGACGACGGCCCCGATGACGCCCAGTTCGGCGTCGAGGTTCTTTAGCGCGGTCATGCGTCACCAAAGAGCGGGAGGCCAGCGCCAGACGCGGCGGCGTGTTTCTCGGGCGTGTCCAGCCGGGCGACTTCCAAGGCCGTCAGGCGACCCTCGCCCTTAGCCCATGCAAGCTTTCGAACGATGTCCCCGATGTAAGCGCCTTCCCGCTCTATCAGGACGCAGCGCATTCCCTCGCGCATTGCCCCAAGGCCGGTCGAACCGCTCCCCGCGAACGGGTCCAGCGTCAGGCCGCCGGGCGGCGTCACAAGGCGGACAAGATAGGCCATCAGGTCGACCGGCTTCACTGTCGGGTGTTTCGACCCCAGACGGTCTTCCGCGTCCGCCTTGGCGCTGTAGAAGAACCGGGCGGCGGAACCGCCGCCGTCCTCATGGCCCGCACCGACGAACCCAGCGCCCGCGCCATAGATACCGCCAGACGATGACCCAAGCGACGTCGTGTTATTGCGCGGCGCTCCGCTACTGGCCCCCGTCTCAGGAAACGCCCGCGTCACTTCCTCGCTTCCGTCGTGAATGACGTTGGCGGGCCAGCGGCCCAAGTCGGTCTGTCCCGCGTGTCGGGAGCCGTTAAGCCCGTCACCGAAAACGCCTTGGCTTGCGTCCGACCGGCTTTCGATCAGCGGGCGGCCCTTTGCCTCTATCCGGCCCGCGTCGATGTTCAGCGCCCCGGTTCCGTGCTGTAGGACATTGGCGGCGACGGTTCCGGTTAGCGGCTTTCGCGCTAGGACGATCGGTTCCAGCGCGGGCTTAAGGGCCGTTCCCCAGCCTTGCCACTGGCGCGCGGCGTCGGTCGCGGGTTCGTCGCCGTCCTTTTCGTGGAATCCGTTCGCCATCGCCGCCTCGCGCCAGGGCCTATCATTTGCGCCGGAATGAACGCCGCCCAGCATATTCGGCGGGTTTTTTAGGTCGGCGGCGTCGACGCGAACCTTCGCCCGTTCCGCGCCCGCCGCCTTGTCGATTCCCTTGCTGACGTCGTGCGACTTCGGGAATCCTGACCCGTATAGCCAAGCGACCATGTCGCGGATTTCGAAGCCCGCGTCCTCGATCGCCACGGCCAGCCGGTGATAGGTGCGTGTCCCTGAAAAGGCGATGACGTGGCCGCCCGGCTTCAGAACCCGCATCACTTCGGCCCAGAAGGTCACGGCGAAGGCGGTTTCGCCGGTGTCCCATTTCTGGCCCATGAAACCCGCCGACGCCCGCGCATAAGCGCCAGACGCGCCAACCTGGGCCGGGGCCGCGTTTTCCGCTCCGAACCGTTTCGTGATGCTGACCAGCGCGTAAGGCGGGTCACAGACCACCGAGTCGAAGTGCGCGTCCGGGAACGCCTTCAGCACGTCGCGACTGTCGCCATGAAACACGCGAACCGCGTCGGCTTCGGTCGTCAGTTCAGACCAGGTTTCCATCATCAGCCCTTTTGATCTTCGCCGACCAGTCGGGCCAGCGCGGGGAATAGTGTTCGACACCGACCAGCCAAGCGGCGACGGCGTCGGCTTCGTCGTGGTTCTGGACGTCAACGCCCAGTCTATGTGCGGCGAGTATCATCGCCGGTTTCTTCGCCTGACCGTGACCGGCGAGGGCCTTCTTCAGCGTCGCCGGATAGGCCATTGCGACCCGGATTTTCCGTTCGACGCATTCCATTTCAAGGATGCCGGGGAGGCCGTGAAGTTTGACCTGAAGGGCCTGGTTCTCGACCCTGACCGGCGCTTCATAGACGACCACGTCGGGCCGGAAGCGGTCTAGCAGGATGCGATAGAACGCCCGCGCCTCTAACAGATAGGTTCCGACGTCCTTCCCCGTCACGGGAAGTTGGAACGACCCGAAGGCCGGAAGGCGCGCGGCGTCACCCGCGCACCATCCGACCCGCGAAGCGTTGTCGAACCCGAGAATCACCGGCTCAGTCAAAAGCCCCGGCCTCGCTGGAGGCGATCGGTTGCGCCATCATGGCGGCGGTCGCTTTTTTCGGGTCGCCCTTACAGAAAACGAGAATGTTTTGGTGCGTCTTTCCTAGCTTCCGCGAAGCCGCGAACTGCTTCCCGGTTCGCATCGGAACCGACCCGGCAACCGTAATGAGAACCGCTTCGTTATAGAAGCGCGCCCCGGCATCTTCGAACGCCGCCACGGTTGCGCCGGGGAAGTTCGCCAAGAATCCGCGTTTGTCGCGATAGTCGCCGACGACAAAACAGGCGAAGCGGTTTTCTTTCAGCGTCGCTATGGCGGCGGCAATAATGGCGCGATAAGCCGACAAAAAGTCGGCGGGCGTCATGGCCGAAATGTCGGCTGGATGGTCGCTATAAACTTCCAAGTCGCCATAGGGCGGACAGGAAAAAACGAAGTCGGCCTGACCGTCACGACCGGAAAGCGTTTCCCGACTGTCGCCCGGCGTCCAGGAGACAGGAAGGCCGGGCGCAATCTCAATTGCTTGTTTCCGGTTCGCCTCGACCTGTTCGGCCCGAAGCTCGAATCCCTGATATTCGAACCCGAGAACCCCGGCGACAATCCCGCGGACGGAACCCCCGGCGAACGGGTCAACAATAACGCCGCCGGGGGGGCAAAACCACCGACAGCAAAGTTCGGCGAGAACGGGGTCAAAGATGGAAGTTCCGGGGGCGACCCCATCTTCGGGCGGCGCGGCGCCTTCCCTTTCCCTCATATCGCCGAACCCGACGTTAAAGGTCGCGCCCGCGTCGCGCCCTAACTCCGAACGCATTCCGAGACTCAGCCATTGTTTTTTGCGCTCTTGCCACCACCCGTCACGGGCCGACAGGACGCTAAAGGGGGGGTATTCGAAGGTTCGGGCTAAAACCGACCCGTGCGATGGGCGTGATGTGACGCCGAAGAGATCAACCGTGTCCATAGCGAGTCCTTAGCGCGGCCTTCGCCGCCTCAATGATTGCGGCGGGGTCGCGCCCTAACTGTCGCTGAAACTCGGGCCGTTCGAACGCTTCCTGACCGCGAAGCACAGCGTCGCGGGCCTCGCCGAGTCGGGCGAACTTGGCGGCGATACGAACGGCGAGTCGCCAATCGTCCGCCGCCATAGCCGCCCGCAGCAGTTCGATTTTCTGAACGGGCGCGGCGCCTGATTGTCGGGGTTCGTCGGTCACAGCTTCAGCCTCTTGTCGTGGCGCTATCCGCGGCGCCGTTCAAACTGTATGACAGTGACAAACGACCGGGTCAAGGCACTGTCATACAGTTTAACTAGGGCGTCAGTCGAAGGCGCCGACGTCGGACGGCGGAACCGCCTTCAGCGGGGCTTTATTCGTCCCAGCCGCCTTGTCCAGTTCCGCCAGCATCGCGTCGAAAAGCCCGGCGTTCGTGTCGGTCGGCGGACACTCCCGCCAAGCCTTGATCTGGCGTTCGACGCGGTCCAAGTCCGCCCCTTCGTCGAGGCGGCGACCTAACCACGCCTGAAAAGACGGCCCGGCCTTCACTGGAACGCCGAGTCGTCAGCTGGCGGGGCGAAGGTCATCGCGCGGACTTCTTGCGCCCGGTTCCAGCCCGTCAACCAGTTCTGGGCGCGTTCAGGCGGACATTCGGACGGGGCCGACCCGTCTTCGCCCAGCGCGCCCGCCGTATAGCCGCGCGCCTCCCAGTCGACTTCTTCCGCCGCGCCGGTCGGGAGGCCGTCGAAGGCCGAAGACCAGTCCGCCTTCGGAAGGCCCATCGTCTCGCGGACGAAGTCGCGGGCGCGCTCCTTTTCCGCAAGGTCCGTCCGCGTATTGTCGGCGTCTTCCATCGCTTCCTTGACCAGCGAGGCCGGGAGGCCCGCCGCGCCCAGTTTGGCGACGACCGCCTTCCGATCGGCTCGCAGCGTCTTAACCTTCGACATCGCGGCGGCGATCTTGTCGTCGAACACCCGAAGTTCGGACAAGCCGGTCAGAAGCTTTGACCGAAGCGCGGCGACCTGGTCTTCGTTCGGGATGGGCGCGAACGGGACGACGTTATTCGCGGCGGCTTCAGCGTCGCGTTCGGACTTGGATTTCTGGCGCGGCTTCTTTGCGGCGCCCACGGTTTCGGCCATGCGTCGGCCCTTTCGATAGCGGCTGAACATGGGATTAAAGCGGCGTCAGCCCGTCGCCGGTCGGAATGTATGACACGCGCCGGGACGGGTTAAAAGCCCCGCCAAAAATAATGTAAACAATCGACGCCGGGGCCGTTGACCTTGTCGGCGGCGACTGTCATACATTGCTGACGGGGCGCGGAACTCCCCGATTGAAAGGCTGAAACGATGATCATCACCATTGAAACCGTCGCCGCTCTGGTCCCGAATACCGAAGCGTTCGAAGCCGCCGTCGAGGCTCTGTCCGACGCTTGCGAGGCTGGCGACAAGGCGGCGGGCCGGGTTCTCATGTTCGCGCTTCAGCGGAACGAAGATTTCCTCATCCGGGCCGCTCACTAATGGAACCCGCCCCCCTTCTCCCCGACGACCACGCCGACACCGCCCTAGACGGATGGGAACCGTTCGAAAGCCGCCGCCAGCCCGCGACCTGGAACCGCTGGGACATGGTCGGCGCGATTGTGGCGGTCGTCGGGGCCGTCATCATGGCGGGCGTTCTGTGACGCGCCGCCCCCGACTCCTCGACCTGTTCTGTTGTGCTGGCGGCGCGGCCTGGGGCTATGACCAGGCCGGGTTCGATGTGATCGGCGTCGACATCGACCCGCAGCCGCGCTTCCTGTTCGGGTTCCTTCAGGCTGACGTTCTGGCCCTCGACGTCCGGTTCCTTCGGTCGTTCGACGCCATTCACGCTTCGCCGCCGTGCCAGTTCGCGACCCTCCTTCGCCACGCCCCAGGCGGGAAAGAGCATCCGAACCTTATCCCCGCGACCCGCGACCTTTTGGAGCGGTCGGGTCGGCCCTACGTCATCGAAAACGTCGAGGGCGCCCGCGAACATCTTCGCGACCCGCTGACCCTTTGCGGGACGATGTTCGGCCTTCAGACCGAAGGTCACGAATTGCGCCGACATCGCTTGTTCGAAAGTAACATCGACCTAACGGCGCCGGGGCCGTGCGCTCATAGCGACGGGCCGGTCGTCGGGGTCTATGGCGGACACGCCCGGCGCCGGTCGGCGAAGCATGGCGGGCGGGGGACGCGCGACGTCTGGGAAAACGGCCACCGCGGCGCAATGGGCGAGGCGATGGGGATGAACTGGGCGACCTGTTCGGAAATGTCCGAGGCCATCCCCCCGGCCTACACGCGCCACCTGGGCGGCCTGTTGCTGCGCCACCTGGCGACCGTTTCTGACGCAACCACCACCGACAAGGGCTGACCATGACCGACCACCCAGACGCCGCAATCCTTTCCAGTATGGCCGAAGACGTTATGTGCCATGACAGCACGGTCCGCGCCGCGCTCGCCGCCGGGGCCGCCGCCATCCGCGCGCTGGCCCAGTTCCGGCCCCGTCACCCCGCCGTCGTCGTGGCCTCGACTTATGCCGTGTTGCACGTCCCCTTTGACGCCGTCCTGAAGGCGCGCGAGGCGCTGGGCGACTTCGATCTGGGCCGGTTCGACGTGAAGGCCGCCCAGGCCGACGTTCAGCGGGGCCGTGACGCCTATAACGCGACCCTGGACCGCGACGACGTCCGCGCGAAATGGGGCCGGTGATGCAAGTTATTCAGTGGAACGGAAAGCCGGTCAGCCGCCCCGGCATTTATCGGGAAATCCCGATGCGGAACGACGCCGGGACCGGATACCATCAAAATTGCGCGGTCGGCCCGTCTATCAGTTCTAGCGGCGTTCGGACGATCTTCAGCCAATCCGCCGCGCATTATTTCGCCGGGTCGTATCTGAACCCGAACGCTGAACCGGACAAGGAGTCCGAACCGCTCCTGTTCGGTCGGGCCGCTCACCATCTTTTGCTCGGCGAAGCCGACTTCCAGCGACATTTCATTATCAGGCCGGAAACCTATCTAGACGCCGAAGCCCGGTCGAAGCCCTGGAACGCGAACGCCGGGACGTGTCGCGCTTGGCTGGCGGAAGCGAAGGCGGCGGGTCTGTCGGTCCTGACGCTGGCCCAGTTGGCGCGCATCCGCGGCATGGCCGAGTCCCTGAAGGTCGAACCGCTCATTCGGGCCGGTATCCTGAACGGGTGTATCGAACATTCGATCATCTGGCGCGACGAAGAGTCGGGCGTTTGGCTGAAGGTCCGCCCCGACGCTATCCCCGCCGTCGATATGTCGTTCGCCGACCTGAAGACGATCGAAGACATAACCGACGACGGAATCGAACGGGCCATCAGCGACCGCGACCTTCACGTTCAGGGCGCCCTTGTCGGGATGGCGTGTCGGGCGGTCTTCGGGCGGGAGATGGAATCCTTCTCCCTTGTCTTCGTCGAGAAATCGGCCCCGTTCTGTGTCCGCGTCCGCGAACTGACGCCCGCCGACCTTGAACTGGGCGAGCGCCAGATTCGCGCCGTCCTCCCGATCTTCGCCGCCGCCGTGAAGTCGGGCCTATGGCATGGGCCGGGCGGCGGTCAGGTCGACGCCCAGTTCGCCGAAGTCACGCCCTGGCGGCGGAAGGCGATCGAACGCCGACTCCAAGTTCTCGCCAGCGAAGCCTCAATCTGAACCCCTGAAACCGAACGGAAAACCAGACATGACCGAAACCACCGCCCTAACCACCGAAGCCCGCCCACGCCCGTCTATGGCGGTCGGCGGGAACGTCGGCGCGCTTATCCCCCAGGACATCGAACAGGCGTTCCGCATCGCTTCCGCGCTGGCCCAGTCCGGCATGACGCCGAACGGGTTCAAGACTCCCGAAACGTGCTTCGTCGCCATCATGGCCGGGGCTGAACTGGGCCTTCCGCCGTTCCAGTCGCTGCAGTCGTTCGCGATCATCAATAACCGCCCGACGCTCTGGGGCGACGCCTTGATGGCCGTGGTTCGCACAAACGGGTTCAAGGTCCGCGAATGGATGGAAGGCGAGGGCGACACCCTGACGGCGTTCTGTGAAGTCACGCGCCCCGACAATGGCGACACCGCCGAAGCGTCCTTCAGCGTCGACGATGCGAAGACGGCGGGGCTTTGGAAAAAGGGCGGCCCCTGGACGTCCGCGCCGAAGCGGATGCTAAAGATGCGCGCCCGGTCGTTCGCCATCCGTGACGGCGCCGCCGACGTCCTTCGCGGGTTCCAGATTCGGGAGGAAGTCGAAGACTACGGCGACCCGCTCCCGTCCGACAATGCGCCGAAGGCCGGAACCGGACTCCTTGCCCGGCTGGAAACGACCCAGACGCTCGCGACCGAAGGCTTCGGCGTTCGGAACCTGACGACCGAAGCCGGGGAAGCCGCGCCCGCCGCTGAACCGGCCCCGAAGCCGAAGCGGCGGACGAATAAGGCGATCGCCGACGAAGCCCTGGCCGCCATCGCCGAAGCCGAACCGGAAATCGTGGCCCAGGTCGTCGAAGACCACGCCGACGACGCCTTCCCCGGCGACGCCCCCGCCGACCCCGAAAATCTGCCCGCTGACGCCCAAGTCGAAGAAACCGCGCCGACGACGCCCGCGACCGTCATCGACGGCCCGGCGCCCGCCGACACGCTTTATCC
>Ga0181351_1000436_pt1 | contig 11872 bp, 13 predicted proteins | sample Su13VDMM15SD_FD_170485 | JGI IMG/M metagenome (GOLD analysis project Ga0181351, IMG submission 170485) | Freshwater viral communities from Lake Michigan, USA - Su13.VD.MM15.S.D | ecosystem: Environmental > Aquatic > Freshwater > Lake | place: USA: Michigan | collected 2013-07-16 | reverse complement strand
GTACAAAAAGAAGTCAAAACAAATCTATTTATGGTGAAATTCTTACCAATATTGTAAGAGCAGTAAAAAACCCAAATGGGGGATTATTGCCTGAATCTGGAGGTAGCACTATGCGTTATATGATTATTGGTCAAAAGGCAGCCAAAGATGACCCTGAATTAAAAAAAGCAAAAGAATTATATCGTTCAGGTAACAATGCATATAGCATCTACTTGGAAACAGGTTGGTTTTTAAACAAGTTTGACAACAAGTGGCGTAAAAAAGTTTCTGACGATACTTTTGAATTTGATTTAGGAGTATTAGCAAATAATGGGGATAAGGTATATGTGTTACCACAAGGGTATACAGAATCTGAAATAAGGGGGATTGCAGAAGATTTAGCAGAAAGTAAAACTTCAATGGCTAAAGTTATTGCAGGTACTACAGGAAGTACAAGTCCTGATACACCCAATTACAATGTAAGATTAGGGGATTTTGTAAAGTTTGAAGAAATTTATGCTTACTACCCTGATTTAAAAAACATATTTTCATTTCTTGCAGTAAATATTTTCCCACAAGGGACATACGCTTTTTATTTTAGTCCTGAAACACCATATTCATTGGTTTTAATTTCTGGACAACAAAACAAATTTGACCTTGAAAAAATTAAGTATGTAGCACTTCACGAAATACAACACTATGTACAACAAATAGAAGGATTTGGTAGTGGTGGTAATGATACTTTAGCAAATTTGGTAAGTTCAGTAGGTGGTAATGCAGTAAGGAACTTCTTTATATCATTGAGTGCTTTTCAAAAAAGATTTACCGAAGTAGCCACTTTAGTTCCTTTAGAATCATTTCAGAAGTTAGTTAAAGAACTAAAAGAAAATAATGAGTTTAAGGATTACAAAATAAGATACAAGGCTAAATTCATCAATGTTTCTTCATACTACAATAGTATGTTATTAAGTTTTGACAAACTAACAAAGGATAAGGAATCAATACAACAAAACGCATATTCCATTAGTTACTACTTACTTACAATGTATTCAATGATTGAAGAAACAAATGAATATATTGAAAAATTTATAATTGATAATGTGGGGTCTGTATACATAGACTTCTTTAAGCAATCACTTCAACAAAATAAAAAGACTGTTGAAAGGGATATGCAATTGAGTAATAAAGGATGGTCACCATACGACTTGTATATTTTAAATTTCCAAGTCTATGAATCATTGATTGGGGAAGTTGAATCCAGATTTACACAACAAACAACCCACATACCAAAAGAATTAAAAAACTATTTTGAATTTTATACTTCTGAAACCATTGATAGCAGTAGGGTAAATGTAATTAGTAATAGTCTTTTAAACGATGAAGGAAAAAAGGTTGCTGCTGGTATAGAAACATTGGATGAAAAATATATCATACACTTACCTGACCAATTTAGTAATTCAGTTACTTTATTGCACGAAACAGGACATATTTTATTTGATACTGTATCAGAACAGGTTTACGCAAACCCTGATTCTATAACAAGTGCATTATCAAAGAATTATGAAAATGTAGAAGAATATTTCTGTGATTCATTCGTAGACTACATACAAAGGAAAAAAATAGACCCTTCATTGACTGAAGATTTGGATTCTGAAAGGGAAGTAACTAATTACACAGAATTTGATGGAATTTTTGAAAGTGTGTTTTATTCAACTACTGCAGTTGACGAAGCGGGGATTTTGAAAAGATTAAATTATGTAATGAAAATATTAGAATAATGGCACAAGATGAATTAGAAGATATATTTACTGGTGAAATACAAGTAGGTTCATCTGGAACAGAAGGTTCTGGTAAGGGTCAATCTGCGGGTGATAACAAAGGAAATGAAGGTGAAGGTAAGGGCGAAGGTTCTGGTAAGGGCGAAGGTAAGGGTGAAGGTAAGGGCGAAGGTAAGGATGAAGGTGAGGGTGAGGGTGAAGGCGAAGGAGAAGGAGAAGGTGAAGGTAAGGGTGAAGGTAAGGGAGAAGGTAAGGGAGAAGGTAAGGGAGAAGGAAAAGGAGAAGGAGAAGGCGAAGGAGAAGGAGAAGGCGAAGGTGAAGGCGAAGGAGAAGGTGAAGGAGAAGGCGAAGGTGAAGGTGAGGGTGAAGGAGAAGGTGAGGGTGAAGGAGAAGGAGAAGGCGAAGGTGAAGGCGAAGGAGAAGGTGAAGGAGAAGGCGAAGGTGAGGGTGAAGGTGAGGGTGAAGGTGAAGAAAACCTTGTAAGATGTTATTCATACGAATTTATTGCAGAATTAATACCAAATGCTAAAACAGTAAGCAAACCATCTTTTCTTTTGAACTTGGATTGGTTTTTTCCACAATATGTATTTGATGAAAGTTCTTATGTGCTTTTAGCTTGGTTTATGAATTACATATACAAAAAGGACAATAAATGGTATTTTACAGAAGAATTTTTGTATGACAATTATACTGGTAATAGAAATGAAGAAGAAAATGGGTATCCAGAACTAAAAGATGCTGATGCTAAAATATTGAAATACACTATATTAAGACTTAAAAACAACCCAGAATATTTTAAACCAGATGGATACAAAAGATATTTTTACGATACTATGGGTAATGTTTTGAAAACCATACTTGCGACTGATAATGTTGTAGAGGCTACCTATAGGGGTGGTTGTAGAGGATTTGGTGTAAGTGATAACCAAATACAATTATATGGGGGAACAAATGGTCCGAATGGTAGTCAATTTAAAAACCCTTGTTTAATTACAATAGAAAATGGGTATTTGGAAATGTCAGATACAGACTTTGGGGTTAAGTATCTTGGCAAACTAAAACACGAAATTGATGATATGGTTGAAAGCAAGGGTGAATATAAAAACGAAAACACAGAAACATTTAAAGACATTTCCGAAAAAATGCTCGGTTTTGTACGAATTTTAGAACAATAAAACTTATTTTATTAATAAAAAAATATAATTTTGGTATATGGCATATAAAATACAACCACTTGTTGAGGCTGGATACGATTTCAAGGCAGTCTACCCAGAAAAACAAAGAACAGTCAGGGAAGCCACTAACTTGGACTTTTATCTTGACGGAATCGTACAATTCTTACAAAGAACTACGAACAATTTTACTATTGAGAATAGCATCGCCCACGACTTGGATGATGCCATTTATAATATTGTAGAAAAGTACAAGGGAGAAAATCCATCTAAAGATGAGGCAAAACCACAACCATCAGAAGAAGAACAAAAGGCTGAACTTATGTCTGCCATTGAATTATTAGAAATGCTTGGTGATGACATTGATGATGAAGCCAAAGAAGCATTAGAAATCCTTAAATCACTTGTGTAAAAAAATATAATATGAGCAATCAAGAAATTTTAGACCAAATCGCCAAATTTGAAAAAGGCTTGTCTAATCCTAATATCCCTGAAAGTACTAAAAACACTATCAAATCCAAGATTGAAGGATTAAAAGGACAATTGGAAAAGGTAGAAGAAAAAGTTGAAAAGAAAGAACAAAAGTTAGAGGCAGAAGAAAAAAAAATTCAATCTGAACTTGAAGATAATATTGCCAAGTGGGAAAAAGGATTAAACAATCCAAACATTCCTGCAAGTGCTAAAGAAGCTATTAAAAAGAAAATAGCTGCTGCTAAAGAAGAAGTTGCGAAACAAAAGGCAGAAATCAAGGAAGATAAAAAAGAATCAGAAACCGAAAAAAAAGAAGTTAAGGCAGCAGTTAAGAAATTAGCTGAAGTTGCAAAAAAAGCAGGAAAGGTTAAGACTAAAAGAAAAGTCGTACCTAAACCTGAAATAAAGGAAGATGAAAGGGAAAAAAAGTCTGAAAAGCGTCAGTCCAAGTTAAAAGGAATGATGTCAGAATTAGAACTTTTAATCAATAAGAATAAGTATTTGAAGTCTAAATATGAAGGTAAGGGTGTAGACTTGGAAAGGGATGCATCAAGACCTGCTAAACCATTTGGTTACAGGTTTACTGGTAAAGATAATTTTGATGTACCTACCAAAGAACAAATCAAAAAAGGTTTGAAAGATGGTTCAGTAGACTATGAGGGAAGACCTAATCGTTCTGACAAAACACCTAAAAAGCAATATAAATTAGCACACGGAGGTGATGTAGATAACGAAAACGCTGAAATGGTATTAAGTAAGGCGAAGGAATTAGAACACCACGCTGATGAATTAAAAAATGTGGTAAAACCAAATTCTAAAGTAGAGGCTTGGGAAGTTGCTAAAATGGAAAGAGCTGCTACTGATGCATCTGATGTAACCCATTATGAAGATGGCAAGAAGATGTATATGAAGAAAGCTGATGGTGGTATGATGGCTAAAGGTGGGATGACAAAAAAAGAAAGAGATTTAAAATCAAAAGAAGAACTAAAAGAATTTATGAAAGAAAAAGGCATAGAGAAAGTAGTTTTTAAAAACAATACAGTTTCAGTAAAGCCCTATGCTAAAGGTGGGATGACAAAAAAATCTTACAAAACTCAAGGCTATGATGACAAAGAAGATGAAAGACTGGCTATGAAGCACGGCAAAATGGCTGGTAAAGATTTAAAAAATACACGCGCAAGAAGGGATGATGCAAGATTTGAAGAAAGAATGGCTAAAGGTGGCATGGCTAAAGGAGGCAAACTTTCAACTAAAGCAAAATATATTCCAAAGCGTGACATTGAAGAAGTAGAAATAGACAAAAATGGCAAGGAAGTAGAAATTGATGGTGCAGACCTTTTAGACGGCATTTATGTTAAAAAAGCATCTTATAAAAAAAAGGTAGAAAAAAAGGCTTCAGGGGGTCAACTAAAACCAAAACCAAAATCTAAAGCTAAAGGTACAGTTGGTGGTGGAAAGTTAGGCAATAAAGGGGGTAATTTAGCTAATGTAGTTAAGTTGGCTAAAGAAATGAGAAAAGATGGTGAAAAATGGACAGACGCAGTAAAAAGAGCATCTGCACAATTAAAAAAGGATAAATAATTATATAACAAAAAAACCAAGAAAAATTAAATAATATGAAATTAATCAATGCGACATTACACGACAAGCAAATTAAGTCATCCGAATTATCTGATGATATTAAGGAAGACTTACAAGAACTGAAAGATTTGGTTCTTAAATTTAATGCGGCAGTAGCGGAATACAATACATCTGAAACGCCAAATAAGGCTACAGAAGGAAAGTTAGATGCTATGGAAGATAATATTGCTGATGTAGAAAAAGAAATTGTAGAAAAAATAAAAGCATACGAGAAACCCGCACCTGCACCAGACCCTGCACCTGCACCAGACCCTGCACCTGTTCCTGCAAAGGAAAAGAAGGAAGATTCAGGGATTGGTTGGTTAGTGTTTAGTGCTGTGGCATTGGCGGTTACTTTAGGTGCTGTAAACCTATTTAAAAAGAAAGCATAAGCCTTCCCCCCAAAATAGAAATTAGGCTTGTAAAACAGCCTTTTTTCCTTTTAAAATTGAAAATATGAATACTTACAGACTTTTAATGTCATTTGACCCACTTGAAGAAGATGGTTTTAATGAAAGAATTATTGTAGTTAAGGCAGAATCCCCAGAAGCAGCAGCCCAAAAGGCGCTGAATCGTTATGAAATGTACTACAACAACTTACAAATTGTGAGTGTTGAAGATTACGCTATGGGTGGTTCAGTAAAATACAGAAAGAAGTCTTTGGAAGAAAGGGCAGAAAATTTGGTAGGTAGTTCAACTTGGCACGAATTGGGGAAACTACAAAAAGCCGAAGTTATTAGCGAATTAGTAGTTGAAGGTGTTTTACCTAATATGATGGCAGAGGGTGGAATTGCCACATCGGAAAAATTTGCAGTAAAGTACACATTAGCAGATGGTAAAATGGTCGAAGTAGTATACAATAGCAAAAATGATATGGATGAAGGCATAGCCGAATTCTATCTTGCTAATGATGTAGAAAATGTGGAAGTTCAGGAACAAAAGAAGAAAAGCCTATTCGATATGGCTAAAAAGACCGATACCCCTAAATCCAAGAGTAAGGCAAAACCTGAAGTAAGGGTAGTGGGTATTGAATCTGAAATTGCCAGATATGATGAACTTAAGGAAATTATCAACAATGCAAAGGCAGAACAAGAAATTATTGGTGGTAAGTTAAAACAAATTGGAAAGGAACAATTCCTTGAATTATATGAAGAAAAAGGTGGTAGGCCAGATAACTTCAATTTGGCTGATGGTGACGAAGAAATACTTTTTATAGTAATGGACAAGTATAAGAAGGTAGAGCCTGAAAAACAGGCTATTCTGGACCAATACAAGGGTCTTTTGGAAGTAGTTACCACTTATTCTTTTAATCCTGAAGTATTAGACAGGGTTGGTGAAGTCGTTAGCAACCTAATCTTGGAAAGTAAGGATTTATCAGACGATGACAAGAACAAATTGATTATTAAGGACACGACAGTCGCTATCAAGAAGGGTACAATAGACCGATTATTGGATTATGAAGACCCAGAACAGATTTTTGACTTGGTTGAACCTATTTTGGCTTTAAAATAAAATTAAAAAAAGAGAAATTATGAACTACTTGGCAACTGCAAAAGAGAGAAATTTGGATTTGGCACAATTACCAAAGACATTACAAAAGAAGATTCAAGAATTAGAAGGATTAAGTGTAGACTTTTTGAAGTCTAAAAGAAAAGTTTCTAAAGAAAAATTAACTCCTAAAGAATTAGAATCATACAAGCTAATCGAGGAAAAAATTGAAGAATTAGACGCCTACTTGGTTAAAAAAGTTAAAAACTTTGATGTAGCTAAATATCAAGCAAGACTTGATAGTTTCAACAAAATGATGGCTAAAAAAGCGGAAGGTGGTATAGATGCGATTATTGATGATGGTGGAATTGCCGATTTGAAAGAATCTGTGCAAATTGAACCTGAAAAGTTTGAACCAGAAGTTGCAGAACCAATTCAAGTTATTGGTCATATGAATGTTCCAGTTCAAGAACCAATACAGGTTAGAGAACCAGAACCAAGACCAGAACCACAACAATTCGAAGAAGAATACGAGGTAGAAGAATTTGAAAAAGTAGGTGATGCTAAACCTAAAAAAGTAGTAAGCAAGGGGATGATTTTAATGGGAGTAGGGTTTCTTTTATTAACTTGGGGTGCAGTAAATGTATTTAAAGACAGAAGGGGATAAATATGGCATACACAATAACGACATATACTAAAGAACAAGCAAGAAAGCACAATGTAGTGGTAAAGCCAAGTAATGTTAAAGGCAAGAAGATTGATGTTTTTAATAAAAAGGGTGAAAAACTGGCATCAATAGGTGCATTGGGATATTCAGACTATCCTACCTTTAAAAAGGAAAAAGGACTTCTTTATGCAAACGAAAGAAGAAGGTTGTATAAGGAAAGGCACGAAAAAGACAGACATACAAGAGGTACGGCAGGATATTGGGCTGATAAATTATTGTGGTAAAAAAAATTATATATGGCAGTAGACATTGAAACAGTCAAGTTGAAAGTAAGCGAAGGCAACAAAAGGCTTTTAGAAATTGGTGGTATTGCTATTGCTATTACTGGTATTGCTGGTATCTGGAGTTGGTATTTAAACCATTTCTGGAAACCTGTAGTTGTCGTACAAAAAGTTGACTTTAAGAATGGTAATGCCAAAATAAAGGTTGGTACTAAAGATTACGAGATTTACGGAAACGCAAATTTTTCAATTAGCAACTTTGGTGATTGGGGAGTAAGATTTGGTACTTCAGAAATAGATGGGAATATGTTGTATGATAGGATAGAATTGACCAAAAACAACTTGGTAGTTGAATATTTACAATCACAAGGAAGTGCTATAGTTTAAACTAATTGATATGGATTTAGGAATTCAAAAGGTTGTAAATGAGGGGAATGGCAATACGATTCTCTATACTGCATTAATTGCAGGTGGATTCGTAGTTGGTGCAGTCAATAAAAATATTGAAGTGAACAAACAAGCAGAATTGAAAAAACAACAAAAAGTTTAATCAAATGGAAATATTAGATTGGGCAGAAGGTAACGCAGAAAAATTGGTTCAAAAATATTTGGATGTAGAACCAAATGAAGTATTCAGTCAAAATGAATTGAAGAATAAAGGCGACTACTATATTGGAACTGAAAGTAGTGGAGATGGACAAACTATGTTTATAAATGTGTGTTTTGGGGATGAATTTGAAAAACACGATAATAACCTTGAAAAAAATTACGAATACTTCACAAGATATGCAGAAGATATTAGTGATAATATGAACTACGATGTGACCGTGATGACCAATAGTGATGACCAAACTATTATGTTTCAGTTTACAGATTGGTTTCCAGAAGAAAGCGAAGAACCAAAAGAAGATTATGCTTCAGGTGGTAAAGTAAAAGAAAAGGTATTTATAGAATACTTGAATAAGAGCAAGGGTTATAAAATGGATAGAAAGTATTTTAATTCATATCAAGAAGCAGAAAGATGGGCAAGAGATAATTTTGATAAGTTTGATACTGACTATATTAGATACGAGTATGGTCAAGGTGGAAAACTAAAAGAAGAAGACTATGTTTGGAATGCTTTAGGCAAAAAATTAATTGTAAATAAAGTTACCGATGACGAATATTATCTTACTTCATTTGGTCAAGCATCTGCATCACCATTTAGTAAGAAAAAGGTAGATGGGTACATAAAAAGTGGGGAGTGGAGTTTAAAACCTAAATATGCTAAAGGTGGCAAAGTAGACTATTGGGGTGATATTGATGTAGAGGCAAGAAAAATATATAAACCAATTGGAATATATAGTGATGCAGAAAAAGAAGTAGGTGCTTTTAAAGAAGGTTTTATTTGGGGAAAAGGTCAAGAAAAATACGATAGAGATTTAGCAGAAAATGAAGGCATAAAAAAATATAAACCTGTTGGATTTAGAAATGTAGATAGAAAACAAGCAGTTGCTTTTTGGGAAGGTGCAAGGTTTGCCGATAGTGAAAAAGGTAAAAAAATGGCCGAAGGTGGTGAATTACAAGATGAAGATTCTTTAGACTACAATAGTATTAGTGATTTACAAAGTGAAAGAAATAGACTTGTTCGTTGGAGTAATCAATATGGTAGCAAAGGTGCTGATTATAAAATAAAAAAATTAGAAGAAAGAATTGAGTATTTAAAATCAAAAGATTCTAAAATGGCTGATGGTGGTGAATTAGAAGATGACACCTTTGTAATGCTATTTAAAGGATATGGATTTGTTGAAAAAAGAGGTTCATATGGTACTAAAACATTTTATAACAAAGAACATAACGCATACATATACTACGACCCTAAATACCGAAGTATTTCTGGTTATGTAGGTGGTGGCGAAGGTAATGATGAAGTAATACCTTATAGCGTTGAAGGGGTATTAGACTTCTTTATAGAACACGATATTACAGAAAGCGAATCAACACCATTTTCAAAAGGTGGTAAAGTGATGGCAGATGGTGGTGGAGTTGGAAGAATTGTAATGATACCAACTTATGTAGTTAAGGAAATAAATGATAGTGTGAAAATGGGATATGATACGCTTATGGAGGGATTGATTGGAAGAAAAAGAAAAGGGGTTATGTTAGTAAACAAAGATTTTGAAGTAAGAGGTACTTACGACATTGGATTAAAAGATTCTATTCAAAATATAATTGATAAAGTTAAGTTGGGAACTTTTGAAGTGGATGCAATCGATGTTCCGAAAATGGCTAAAGGTGGAGAAGTTAAAAACCCAGTCCCAGATTATCCAGATTTTGTTTCTATGCAATATGAAAAAGGTGGCTATATGGCTAAACTTGTCCCTAAAATGGATAAAGGTGGAAGCGTTCAGTCAAAATATGTAATTACATATGATGACGGAGATGATATATCAAGAGTTTGGGTTTACGCCAGAAACGAAGAAGATGCTCAAGAACAAGCCTTCGAAGAATATTCGGATATAAAAGAAATTATTTCAGTCGAAAAAATGATGTCCGATGGTGGCATGATGGCTAAAGGTGGAGAATTAGCTACATATAAAATTGTAGAAAAGTATAAGTACGCTTTAGGAAAACCAAAATGGGAAGATGAAAAATTTCAAACTGGTGGTAGAGAGTTTTTAACTTTTAAACAAGCTCAAGATATTAAGAAAAAGCTACAAGGAATGACATCGAGTTTTGAGTATAAAGTTGTAAAAGTTGAATATGCTGATGGTGGCATGATGGCTAAAGGTGGAGAAGTGACTTTTGACGACAAAGTACAGGCCATTTCCAAGAAATTAGTTGGTAAACCAGTCCCTGCACCTTACAGGAAGGAATATGGTAGTAGATACGATAAGGAAGATGCCCAAGAAGCCGCAAGACGCATTGTAGGGAATATGAGAAAATTATATGGGGAATAAACAAAATTTATTAACTTGCATTAGGAACACACAAACAAACAAACATGAACAAGCAATTAATTTACGCAAAATCATCTTTTAAAGGATTCGTGAATAATGACGATTGGATGGAAAATAATTTAGTTCCATTTAGCACGACTTCTACTATGACAAAGGATGAAGTATATACGATAGCTAATAAAAATAGGGATAATTGTTCTCCAGTTTTTGCAGATGATAGCAAATACTTGCCGACTAATGTCGTTTTAGGGGATGCAGGGGCACTATTAGTAGATGCCAACATACCAGCACCTAACACTGTTCCTGTAACAACAAAATCAACTATTGTAGATACATCAATGCCAGATAACAAACAGCTTATTAATGGAGTATTAATTGGTCTTGGCGTACTTGTACTATTCAAAATATTAGCATAATGGAAGAAAACGCATCATCATCAGCTGCGGCAAACCCAAGTCCAGCACCTGCACCAGCACCTGCACCAGCAGCAGCACCTCCAGTAGCACCTGCAGTACAAAGTCCTACACCTGCACCTTCTACGGGTGGGGGTAGTTTTATGGATATGGTTAAAAAAGAGGCAGTACCTATTTTATTTGGTGGTGTAGGTCTTACGGCATTATTCTGGGTTATTTGGTATTACAGATTTAATTTGAATACGGCAAAGGGGTATCAAACTTCTTTCCAAAATCAATTAGATGAAATGAAAATTGAATTATCAGACTTTAAAAGTGTTGATAATAGAAAATCTTCAGGATTATTAGTAGAGCAATTTACATAGTATATGTTAACATATGGAAACCCAAATAGGGCTTTATTGCCTTTTATCAAAAAAGAAAGTTTTTTAGACTCTCTGTTGACTGAACTATATTCTTATCCCTTTCCAGACAATAATAGCCAAGAAGTAGTTGATGAAATAAATCAACTTATAAGTCTGACCAATTCAATATCATCAAGTCCTGAATTAGTAGAAAGATATAAAATCTACGATGAAGACTTTTTAGGGTATTTAGTAAATGTTCTTGCAAATACGGGTATAGACAGAAAAGAAATAGAAGATTTAATAAATTCTATGGATGAAGACATCAAGCCTATATGGGTAAAACTAAAGTATTATTATCAAAGAATTAGACCAAATCAATTGGGTCATATGCTACAAATGAGTCTATACCCTTACGAAGCAAAGTCTGCAAATACACCTTCATACCCTTCAGGTCATACATTAATTTCTAAAGTTTATTGTAAAGTTTTAGGTAATAAATACCCTAAATTCTACCAACATCTTATGAGTTTAGCACAAGATTGTTCAGATTCAAGAATGTATATGGGCTTACATTACGCTTCAGATGCAGTATTTGGAAGTTATGTAGCAGATTGTATATTAGAACACCCTGAATTCAAGAAGAAGTACAAGTTATAATGGGTTTACACATAAGCCAATTACCAAAAGAAGTTAGGGATAGGCTAAACCTTAAAGTTT
>Ga0181351_1000433_pt1 | contig 11910 bp, 5 predicted proteins | sample Su13VDMM15SD_FD_170485 | JGI IMG/M metagenome (GOLD analysis project Ga0181351, IMG submission 170485) | Freshwater viral communities from Lake Michigan, USA - Su13.VD.MM15.S.D | ecosystem: Environmental > Aquatic > Freshwater > Lake | place: USA: Michigan | collected 2013-07-16 | reverse complement strand
CGAGAATGTGTTTGCTACGTGCTTTGCCGGTGGCGAGATTGCTAATGAAGCTGAGATCATCACGCTTGATCTTGAGCGGATCTACAAGACGAACATCAAGGCACTAGCCGATATCCGCAAGGACGTGTTTAAGTTGAACGCGACCGACTACAAGGCCCTCGTAACCGACTTCTACTACAAGCACCACAGCGGCTTTTTGCGTTTTGACGATAACAAGTGCTTGACCGACAACGTTTACGGCACGATTGTGGGCCGGGTTGAGGTGCATACGGGGCTGCAATTCATTAGTTCTGACGCGCTTGGACGGTACTTGGCCTCAGACGGCATTCAAGTCAGCGTTGCTGCAGCCGAGAAGGCATGGGAGAAGCTTGGCATTTTAATACGGCATCCGGATGGCAAGGCAACCAAGAAGCGTCGTTTGACGACGGGATGGAAGTCCGGCACCGGGGCGCAGGCAGGCGTAGCCTGCTACGTATTCAAGACGGAACTGCCTGACGAAGTAACGGAAGATGACGCAAAGGTTTGAAGAACCTGAATGGGTCCTGCCGTTCGAGCATATGCGAGTGGGCGAGAGTTTCTTTATACCCACGCTGCGCCCGGCAGATATGACCTATGTGATAGACACGCGGGCCAAGGTAGCAGAGGTAAGGATTAAGTCTTACCCCGCCATCAAGGATGGCTGCCTTGGCCTGCGTATCTGGCGGGTGCGTTAATCGCGAGGCGAGACGTAGGGGATCGTCGCTTGACGGAGGTTCTTTTCGATGTACAGACCATCGACGGACTCTGCATTGCGACGGTCCCGCTCCTTGAACGACCGCTCAATTGTGTCGAATTCAATCATGATGCTTGGGTTAGCCCGGTTGAACTTAGCGATGGACTTGCGTGCATCCCGCACGGCATCACCGTTTCCTACCGACACTCCTACATACAGTTGAGTAAGCAGAGCAGTACGACGCTGCCTAAGTTTCTTGGTTATCTCGAACTCTGCATTAGTGCGAGCTTGTGTAGTAGCGAGGTCCGCCGGAGCGAAACCTAAGACCTGCATGGCCATGTTCCACTCATTGATATCATCCTCAATGAGGACACCGTTCTTGGTCCTTGCACCCTCTTCGACTACATAACGTAGGGCCTTTGAGGCGTTGCGGGCGGCGGCAGGCATTAATGCTTCCACGCCACGCTGAGTATATCCGTCTGCTATCAAACCAAACCCGCGCTGCCAATTCATGGCGTTTGAGAATGTCGGCCCTGCTAACTTTTCAAGGCCGAACGTGATGTAGCCTACTTCAGCAAGCCGCTGAGGGTCATCCCGCCACAGCACATCCGTGAAGCCAGTTCTTGACGCTACGTCCAGATTGAAGAGCGCGTTGACCGGGCCGTTTAAGCCCAACTCGCCAAGCACCTCCATGACCTCTTCTTGCAGGTCGTAGGGTTCATCATCCTCGCCCATCAACATGGCGGCCAATACTTCAGCAGCACCAAAGAGCGGCATACCACCGATGCCTGAAACCATGTACGCGCCTGCATAAATACCAAGCAAGCGTTTGCGGGCCATAGTACGAAGAAGTTTTTGCTTGGCAATGGACTGCGCTTTTTGTGCAGGGCTAGCGGCCTGATCAAGCGGTTCTATTTTGGCAAGTGCTTCCTTAAAGGTACCAGCAACTAAGATCATCGCGTTTAGGATGTGCTTGCGGAACGTCAACAGAACACGACCAACACCAGATTGATAAAGCCGCGAGTCCGATGCAGGTAGCGAGGCACCGTTAACATCGCTGTTGTCATTAATTGCCTCTTCAAATGCGTCTGTAAAGTTTTTACCCTTCTCCCGTGACAGCATAAACGAAGCAAGCAACGTCACCTCGCGGTTGAACCGCTCGGAGTTTTTCATGACGTAGCCTGCGAGGTAATTGACCTTGTCGCCAAGGCTTTCGTAACCCGTTATGCCTAGACGCTGAGCCTGCATCAGTTCCTGCTCCGATGCTGCGCCGATTACGCCGCGACTGACAAGTTTCTTAAAGAACTGCTCGTACTCACCTGTCGCACCGTTTGCGATGCTCCAGTCACCAATCCGCACCCCAAGCGCCTTGAAGCCACCCTCGGTCGGTGCCTTGGCAAACATAGCCGATGCACGCCCAATCGCACTAAGCGTAGGCGCAACACCATATTTGGCAGCAAGGATAGGGATAGCCAGAAGCGGAATAACAGTCGTATTGATAAGTCCCGACGATACGTTGGCTGCGATGCTTAAGACATAGTTGCTCGTCGTGAAGGCGTGGACCCACGGGGCGTAAGTTGGACTGTACCCGAAGTCAACACGCTTGCGGATGCTGTCAAAAGCTTCGTTGACCTGTTCCGGCGGCATATCCAATCGGTCGCGCATAAAAGCCGCGTTACTGCGTCCGTCATTGTACTGTTTTCTTTGCTCGTCTAACTTACGCACGGCGTTTTCGATAGGTAGCACCCAACGGAGATTGTTTAACTGATAGATGATGCGCGGCGTTTCTTTAACATAAGTCTCAAGGAAGTCTTCGTTAAAGCCAAACACACCAAATTGCTTAAGTCCTCCCCCAAGGTCAAACACTTTACGACTGCTCAGTTCCTGTCGCAGGGTGTTCTGAGGCATGTAGTCAAGGAAGATGTCGTAAACTTCGCCAATTAAATCTTTCTTGGCTTGGTTTACTAAGACCTTACCTCCGGCGGTGGTCATGGTACTTGGAATAGCAGTTTCAAGCATCGCTACAATCTCGCCCAAGAACCCAACAGGCGGTTTACCGCTGTCTTCACCCTTAATATCGCTATAACGCGAAGACTCTGTAATAGTTCTTTTATCAACCCCTTGCGCTTCTATTCGTTGTTTAAATGCAGCGCGTTCAATAGGATTACCAAAACGTTTGCTAACTACGTTATTGTTTACATCGACATATTCCAGCAGGTACACGCCCTGATCACGACGCAGCGGGATGTAGAACGACAGGTTGTTCTTTGGGTCATTGAACTCTTGACGCAGTCTAGCGATGTCAGACAAGGGCATTTTCTGCTTGATCCAGTTCCGGACCATCGCCTCAAACTTCTGCCGCCTGTACTTGCGATACTCAGGGACAATGCCTGACTTGCCATCATCGCTTATCAGGATGCCGCGCAGATCTGTAGGCAGGCTGTAGTACATCTCCGCAATTTCGTATTGCATCTTTTCCATTGGAGTAAGCTTAGCGATAGCATTACGGTTACCACGCACCCGGTTGTAGAGGTTCTTCACGACATCGCTTGTCGGGTCTACTTGATAGAGCGTGCCCAGCGTAGCAACCTGTTTCAGCTTTTCCCATTTAGCCTTTGAGTGACGGCTAATGATGTTCCTATATTTGGACTGGTTTTCAGCAACGTGCTGTAGTTCTTGCGAAGTTTGGGCAGCGCGTCTTCCGTTGACCTTCTCTAAGAAGGACACACCCGGCATGATAGTAGACAATAGCTGCTTCATCTGCGACAGCGTATACAACGCAAATTGAATCTTTCGTTTACTAAGTGGAAGGTTGCCCAGCCAATCAATAATCTTTTGACCGTAACTATCTGTGTAGTTTGGACGATTCACAATCGACTGCGTCACGGAGTTTAGTGCAGTTTGTACTGCCTGCCTGACCTGACGAGGCGTGGTTGGACGAGGCGGAGTTGGCAGAGTCGGGGCAACACCGCTTGAACCGCGAGGCGGCGGAGTTGGGGGAGTTGGCGAAGTGGGAGCAGCACCGCTTGGACCGCGAGGCGGCGGAGTTGGGGGAGGAGCAGCAGGCGGAGCCGTCAGTGCAGGGGATACATCCTCTTTTCGTTCATCAACCCGCTCAGCAACACTGCCAACAGACTCCACTCCTGAAACTCCAGATTCTGCAGCTTCTCGTCCTGCGGGGACTCCTCGTTGTACAGGCAGTGCAGGGCTTCCTGCAGTTGCTCCAGCGACAGCTTCTCCAGCACGGGTTGATACGGGTTCACTTGATGCCTCCGGAGGCGTGACTTTAGTTATTTCGTTACCAAAGTGTACGGTTTTGTTGTCGCCCCAGTATTCAACAGGGGTTAGCCCGATAGCGGGGTCTGTCGCAAACTTGGTAACAGTACGGCGTTCAACTTTTCCTGCGCTTTTCCCGTCGAGATACCCAACCGCCACGCTATTCGTAGCATCGTCAAAACGCAGAGTTTTTCTTGCCCCGCCCTGAGTTTGAATTTCCGACAGCCTTTCAGCACCGTCTTTATCGACGTATACCGTACGCTTTGATGTAGGCTGAAGACCTTCTTCGCCGGGTTGTTCGGGTCGCGCCGCTTTGCTGCGGGTTGTAGTGCCGTCGTCGTTGACGGCATACGTTGATCCTTTTGCCGTTGTGAACGTAAGTCCACTTGGAGTGGCAACTTTCTCCGCCGGAGCAACAGGGGCAGCAGCAGGATCAGCCTCTACCGCAGCCTTCGCCTCAATCGTCTCCGCAGGCGTAACCGGAGATAAAGTGGCTGTTTCAGTAGGTGCAGCTGGGGGCTTAAGTTTTTCTCGTAAGGATTTAACGGTGCCTACTGGATCAGTCCTTAACCCCGCGTTGATTATATTTATTTGAGCCGTATCAAGTCGAACGCCAATCTCTGACTGAGCAAAATTTTGCGGAGTAAGCCGTCCACGCTCAGCCTGCTGCTGCAAAACTTCAAGCTCAAAATCCGCGTCTTCCGGAGACACTGCTTCCAAATCGTAACTTGGTGATGTAAGTATGGTGTGACGAAAATCAACAGGCGCAGTAAATTGAGGTATAGCTGCATCAACAGACGTAGCGGGGAGAGCAGCAGCCACAGGCGGCGGAGTAATTTTAGGCGAAGCTTCTATTGGGGCGAGGTCCCCGCCAAAGTCAGGGTACCCGGTGGGGCGGTCTGCTCTGTCAAGCCGCATCCGGTATTGACTACCATCCTGACGCTCGTAAAGCTGCTCTCCGGCGGCGTTCTGCCCGACCACTTTATCTTCAGCCGGAATGATGGTCTCACGCGGAGTTACCGCCATACGCAGCAACGGCTCAATATCTACCCGGCCCACGCCCTTCTGCGGGATGTTCTCATAGCCAAGCTTCTTGGCGATGGACTTGGCCTTGAACAGATTGAAGTTCTTACTGCCTTCAGGGAACTGCGCAACAAACTCAGCCGCTTCCTGCAGCGCCTCCGGCGTCGGCTCCTTGATGCGCTCAAACACCATCGGCTCACGAGGTTCAACCGGAGCCTTTTCTTTCCGTGCCTTTTCCGGCACAACAGGCGCAGCGGGTAGCTGCCCGCGCAGCTCATCCAACGTCTTAGCACGGACAGGCGAAGGCCGAGCAGCACGACCCGTCTTGGGAGCCAACTGCTCCGGCGTAAGATCTTCTTCAGTATCCGGAGCCTCTTCAGGCGGGGCTTTGGGCGCAGCTTGTTCACGGTCACCAAACACTTCTCGCGCACCCTGAACGCCCGCACCCAATCCACCGCCCACAATTGCGGCTTCAAGCGCCGTCATCCCCGCTGTGCGTGGGTCAAACCCTGCTTGGGTACCCACCGTCTCACCGGCATAAGCACCGACTTCTTCAACGGCTTCAGTACCAGCCTGTACCCCTGCCTCTTTCCCGATACGTCGCGTAGCTGTAGCAGCTTCCGCACCTTCCTTGACTAAGCGCCGTGTAGCAAACCGCTCCAACGTACCTTCAACTACTGCCGCACTTGTTGCAGCCGCTACATCACCAATTGTAGTTTCCGACAGTGTTCTGCCGTCGTTCTTCAACCGCTCATTCAGGATCTCGTTAGCGCGAGTTGGAATATAAGCAGGTAGTGCAGCCGCCGCTGCAACCATGTCCGGAGACGAAGCGATGACACGCTCGATGATGAACGGCACCGCGTTCAGTGGGTTGTCCGCAAGATCGCCTAACTTGGTGCTGGGTTCGTAGTTGATCTCACGGCCCCAGTTCCTAAAGCTATCCGCCCAATTTTGCATGTACTGTAACTGATTTTTATCGCGGATATCTTCTTCAGTCCGGCGCTCAAGGCGAATGCCTTCCCGGTCAACCATCAACCGGGTATCAAGGATCGGTGCCTTCTCAGCGATGACATCGCCAATCGCTTCGCCAGCACGGCCTAATGTCTCAATACCCGACCCAAGAAGCTCTGCTCCACGGGCCACGGCCCCCATGAACGGGTTGCGTGTAACTTCAGGCGTGGCCTCCGCAGCCGCAGCAGGGGCACGTTCAAGATGCCGGATCTGCTTGCCCTGAAAGTCACGACCAGCCCGAGCAGCAATCTGTTCAGGCGAAGCATCATCGGGCGCGCCTTGATACTCGTGCCTTGAACCGTCTGCAAAATAGACGGTTACATTTCTAGGCATTACTGGTTCCAGCCGCTAACCGAGTACGGTCCACCAGACATCCCTACATCTCCTAATGCCTGTTGTTCCAAATCACGCATAGTTTTTTGCGCCCTAGCACGTTCTGCAGGATCCGTAGAAGTTTGCGCTATGCGAGAAGCCCTTCTGTATAGGGTATTGTTTTGACTAAGCTTAGCTACGCGCTCATCCGCTGCGATTTGTTCTCTTATATCTGCGCCTAAACCTGTTGCAGTCGCAACACGAGTAATTTTTTCCACCGCCTCCATCCGCTTTTCATAAGCATTTTGCATAATCTGCCGTTTGGCCGGATCAGGTTCTATCTGTATGGCGTCATACATATCTATTAATTGCTGAGCCATGCTCCGGTCCTGCGGCCTGTTTGAAGCACGCAGCTTTTCCAAAGCAACGTTGTGACTACGATCAAGATTTTTCTGTTCAATGGCTGACCGAGCGGTTGCAATAGAAAGATTAGTAGCGTCGGCCTTTTCATTAAGCCTATCTACGCGATCTTGATCCGCTTTAGATCCGGACTCCATCGCCTGTTCCTGAGCACGACGAAGCTGAATCTCCTGCAGCCGAAGCGACTTAGTGTCGTCCTTAAGCTGCTTAAGATCGTTGACAAGACCACCGTAGTTGTCCCTGATGCTTTCACCAAGGCCCTGCAGGAAGTATGGGCTCTTGTTCGCCATCAGCGAAGCACCGGCCATGACCCAGAAGTTGCGATAAGCTTCCTTGGTATCGCCGCCCTGCGCTTTCTGCTCCTTGACGTACGCAGCAAGGTCCGCGTCAGCCTGACTAAACTCGCCGGTCTTAGCATCACGCTGACGCTTAATACGCGCAGCACGCTCTGTATCCACATCAGTCGTGGGACGCTCAAACTGCGTGAACATGTCGTCCTTAGGCGCAGTAGGTACGACCGCACGGGGCACCGCAGAACCTTGATTCCGACGCTCCGGTGCAGCAAGATTGGCATCCGGAACAGTAGCCGGACGTTCCTGAATACGGCTAAGATCCTGTTCCTTTTCAATGAAGTTCTCGGGGCCCCGCCTGAAAGCACTGGGATCAACCACCGCAGTAGAGTCTTTAGCAGGGGTAATAACAGGGGTAATAGCAGAAGCAGGAGCAGCGTTACGAGCTTTCAACGTCTGCAACGATCTATATGCTTCCTTATAAGCGGGGTCAAACCGCTTCAAGACTTCTTGTTTTTCAGCAAAGCTGAGTTTGTCATAGTTCGACATTTGCTTGCGCACGAAAGATTCGATGTCGGTCGTATCAGTCATGAAGCTCGGTACATTGCTTAGCAAGTCGTCGTTAAACTCGTAGGAATTATTCCCTCTAACAAGCGAGCCATCTTCGCCGCTAAACGCCACAATGCCACCACCAGCAAACCCACGCTCCATGGCAGGATTCGGCATAGCGGCCACGCCAGCGGCGGCGGGGGGCATCTGGGCAGGGGGAGCCATCGGGGCCTGCGGCATTCTTGGTGCCTGCTGTTGAGCAAGTGCCGCATCATACTGCTGAGCTACGGTCGGCGGAGCAGCGGGGGGCTGCTGAGCCATTTGCTGCTGGGTCCTAGCAGCATTTTCAATACGAAGCTTCTTGGCAATCAACCCTGCAAGTTGGGGTTCGCCACGTGAAACAAGGAACGGAATAATGTTTGCACCGTTTACCTTATCCTTCTGCTCAACAAAGTTTTGATAAGCAGAAACCGTAGGAGAGATCGCAGTCAATCCCGCAAGTGCATTTGGGTTGTTAGCCATTATTGACCCCTCTGAGCGCCGTAATACATTGCACCCAGACCCGCCACCGTATTGAGCGGACTTGGCTGAGCGCCGTAGAGAGTCTGGACGCCACCGGCTGTGGGCGTACCGCGAATCAAGTCTGACATAAAGCCAAGCTGCTGATACGGGTACCGCTGACGGTTAAGGAAGTCATCGTAAGACATCTGCAGACGCTGCTGTTCAAGTTGCTGCATCTGCCCACCGGCTTGCTGCTGAGCCTGCGATGCCAACTGCTGTTGATTAAACTGAGTCTGGCCCAACTGACCAAGCGTACCTGCGGCAGCCAACTGCTGCTGGAGACCTTGCATGCCAAGCCCCGCACCAAACTGCCGGGACTGCTCCATCGCCTGCTGCGCGGACTGATTTTGACCAAGCGCCTGCTGCTGAGCTTGCAACTGCGCGGCCTGATTAAGCTGTTGCGACTGAAGGCTTTGGTTTGCACCTAACTGTTGAGTCCCAAGCAACGCTTGAAGATTAGCCTGCCCAGACGTAAGTCCGGCTTGTTGATTAGCCATTGCCGCTTGCATCTGAGCCGCACGATCCGCACCAAACTGCTGCCCTGCCTGCTGAAACGCCTGTTGCCGACCGGTAGCCTCGATGCCCTGCAACTGGCCCTGAAGGTTTCGATTGGCCTCCGACTGTAGCAACGCTTCACGGGTACCGCCACGCGCACCGGCACGGATACCCTGCGCCTGAAGCCCCGGCATCTGACGAGCGTAGTCCTGCATCGCGCCGCGCTTCTGCTGCTCAACCACACCACTCATATAGGGTGACATGTAGTCCTGCATGGCCTGCGTACCGAACCGTTCTGCACCGACCTGCTGAGGCCCGCCCATTTGATACTGCTGCAACTGCGGGGCTTGGGTGCTCGTGTACGACACGTTGGTTGGTTGATACTGCATTGGTTGATAGGACAACCCCAACTGCCCTGCCTCCTGCCCTACAAGTCCAGCAAGACCCGAGGCTTGTCCAATCTGCGAAGTGGGACCAAGCGCAGCCGTGCCTCTTATTCCCTGTTGCTGAAGCGGGTTAAATCCAGCAAGCCGCTGACCCCCATAAGTCTGGTAAGGCTGGTTATATGCAAGATCTTCCGCCGTGCCGAGGGTTTTCTTGGCATAGGGCATCAACTCAGGTGGGATCGTTACCTGAGTGACTGTTTGTGAAGTAGGTTGTGAAGAACCGCCGCCGCTGCTCATGATTTTACCTCGTCAAAATGCTTTTCATATATCACCGTCTTAACGGTGTAATTGCGTTTTTTAACATGCGGCTCCCAACCGGGGCGACCGTAGAATTCTATGCCTGCACAACCGACATCTTTAGCAAACTTGTCCGCAGTATTGTGCATGATGTCATCAACGTACTTCATGTGGTTAGGGTCCATAGCACAATACTGAATTATTAACATTTTAGTTTGTGGGTACTGTTTAATCTCAGTCATGACGTACCCGTGGATAGCGTCATTATTTTTTGAATCAAACACCACCCATAATTGCATTTGTCCAGTTAAAGCAAAACGAACAATATCGTCAACACTCGCACGGCCCTTGGTCCAACTTTCAGATTCTTTAAAGTATTTAATTAAGGACGGGACTAAATACGTAATCTGACCATACGGCACAAGTGTAATGTCAAACTTCATCTAGGTAAGTACCTATCAACATCTACCTGCGGGGACTGTTGTGCCCGTCCAGTACGAGCCTTACGAACCTTTGCCATCATATCGTAGAGTCTTTTGGACCCAGCATTGGTAGAGCCATTGCCGAGGTGAGAGACTACATCAGCAGGAATAACAAATTCGCCATCCGTTAACCGGGCTTCCTGCTTACCACTAATATTGGCCTTGATGCTGTCAGACATGCCGTCGCCTTTACCGGTGACCAACTTGCCCCCAACAAGCCGCTGTTTACGCTTACGCTTGGCTACGCCACCCTTGGCAAACCCAAAGTTGTACTCGTTACCAAACTGATCGTAGTTCTGGTCAAACTGACCAAGCCCGTATTCCGTGGGTTCCTGAGCAAAATCAGGCTGTGCGTAAACCTGCTCTTCCTGCGACGGAGAAACCTTCTGGGGCGGTTCTCTATCGGGCTGAACTTGTCGTTCATAGCGACCATCATACGGACTGATGGGATTTCCCTGCGACAAAAGCTCAAATGGAGATGCAGACGGATCTGCTCGTTCAACTATAGGTTTTATATTGCCAAAGCTCCCGTAACCAAACCCCGGCGGTAGCTCAGGGCGCATCGAAGGCGTAGGCTCTTCCTCGATGATACGAGGCGAGTACGGAGTGGGGTCAGGTGTAAGTTCACGAGGTTCGTTAAACGGAGTCGGGGGCTGATACGGATTGTCCTGCATATCACGAGGATCGCTGAACGGAGTCGGGGGTTGATACGCCGGTTCTGAAGGGTAGTACTCGCGCTCAATTGGGCTAATACTCACCATGTCGTCCTGCATATCACGAGGATCGCGCATGTCACCCATTTCTATCCGTTGATTGCCGGTAGTTGGGCCATACATCCCGTCTCCCATCGAGGTCGTTTGCGGACCACCTCTACTACCCATGTTGCCGCCCATGTCAAAGTCGCCACTGCTGCCGCCCATGTCAAAGCCGCCGCCATAGCCGCCCATGTCACTGTCATCGCCGCGAACAGGTCGGCCTGAATAATTAATCGGGTTGTACGCAGGGGGCGTAGTGGCAGGCGGAGGCTGTTGCGACGTGCGCGTGCCCGGCTTAGTAAAAGACCCAGTGTCCGGGTCCCACTGCATACGGCTATCGTTTCCTCGATAATTGTTGCCCATGATGCCAGCAAGGCCGTTCATCCCGCCGCCCATAAAATTCCCAAAATCAATACCAGAAAAATCAACGCCGTCAAAATCATCCCTATTTGGACGACCGGGGTTTGGAGGCGGCGTAGTAACAGGCGGGGGAGTCTTTTTCGGCGGTGCAGCAACAGGAGACGCAACAAACTTATTCAGTTGCGACATGTAGTCTTCAAGGTTAGCCGCGGTGCCAGCCGGAGCCTGCGGAGGCGGGGGTTCATCCTTCTTTACATCACCGCCCTCAGCATAGCCTTCCAAGCCGGGATAATCCTTCTTCCACTCACCACCAAGGAACTTACCCTCATCGGGGTCATAGCCATATGACTGATAGTACGACGTGTCAATGGGTGAGTTTTTAGGTCGTTTCATTTCAGGAGTAAGCGCACTGATACCGGCAGAGGTAACACCTGCCTTTTGGGCCAAATTTGCAGTGCCCAGTGCAGACCGTGCTACGTCAGTGCCGCTAAGCCCCGCGAGTGAACCAGTGCCTCCAGATTTACCAAATATTTGACCAAAACCTTTACCAATGTTAGAAAAAGAAACATTTGGAGTGGACGCAAACATTCCCGGTCCTTTAGCAACAGCGGCCTGAATGCTTTTTGTCCCTGCCTCTCGTAAGGTTTGTTGCTCTAGTGCTTTCTGAGCGGCTGTCTTTGCAGCTTCTTTTGCAACTTCTTTTGCAGCTACATCAGCAGCGGCAGTAAAGCCAGCTTCAGTGCCAGCAGCAGCAGCAGCGCCAGCAGCGCCAGTAGCGGCAGGAGCGGCACCAACAGCGGCAGGAGCGGCACCAGCAAGACCGGCACCAGCAAGAGCGGTACTAAGACCTGCGCCACCGTATGCGCCAAGGCCAGCCATGAGGCCCTTACCAATGTCACCGGTACGGACACCCTCAACGCCACCAACAAGCAAGCCAGCGGTTAACGGGTTGATGAGACCGCCAGTAAGCGGAGTAAGGAT
>Ga0181351_1000432_pt1 | contig 11959 bp, 5 predicted proteins | sample Su13VDMM15SD_FD_170485 | JGI IMG/M metagenome (GOLD analysis project Ga0181351, IMG submission 170485) | Freshwater viral communities from Lake Michigan, USA - Su13.VD.MM15.S.D | ecosystem: Environmental > Aquatic > Freshwater > Lake | place: USA: Michigan | collected 2013-07-16 | reverse complement strand
ACTTGTATGGGTGGAAAAGGGGTCTTTGATAAAGACACGATTAGACAATACGAAGATTGGTGTAAAGGTAATGGTATTACAAAAATTAGAGCATATGCAAAAGATGCTCAAGCAAGACTTTTTAAAATGAAAATGGGACTCAAACCTGTAACGCACGTAGTGGAGAAAACTTTATGAAATTATTAAACTTGTTTAACTGGGTGGAAAGCTTAGTAAGCTTTTTCACATTTAATATAGGCGGCTCTAAAGGCGGCGGTGGTGGTGGTCCACAAACTACTACTTCATATTCTACTAATTTACCTGAATATGCTAAACCTTACTATGAAGAGCTTTTAAAACAAGGCAGTCAACAAGTTTATAGTACAGATGCATCAGGTGTTGTTACAGGTGTTAAACCATACACTCCATATTCAGGTGAACGTGTTGCACCATTTACTCCAGAACAATTAAAAGTTCAATCAGAAGTAGCTGGCATGACAACACCAGGCGGTTTTGCTAAAGCTGGTACTGGATTAGATATTGGTCAAACTATGGCTTTTGGCACTGGACTGACAGGTATTGGTCAAGCATTAGGATATAGACCTGGTATAGAAACAGGAGGTACATTTACTCCAGGTGCAGCAGCATACTATTCTAGTCCATATCAAACAGCAGTAACAGATGTTGCAGTTCGTGAAGCTGAAAAACAAAGAGACTTAGCTAAAACTGCAGGTATGACAGGGGCTATTGGTCGAGGTACATTTGGTGGTGCTCGTCAAGCTTTATTACAAGCTGAACAAGAAAGAGGAGCTAACCTAAATATTGGTGATATTAGAGCTAAAGGTGCTGAATCAGGTTACCTAAATGCTCAACAAATGTTCCAACAAGATCAAGCGCGTCGATTACAAGCTGCTCAAATGAATCAACAAGCTCAGCAATATCAAGCTGGGTTAGGTAAAGATTTAGGTTTAGCTGGGCTTACTACAGGTCTTGAAGCTTCTAAAGCACAAGCTGCTACAGCTGCTACAGAACAAACTAATAACTTAGAAAGATTAAAAGCTCAAGCTGCATCTGGTGGTGAAAAACAAGCATTGCAACAAGAAATTGATAACATTAAATATCAACAATTTATGGATCAACAAAACTACCAAAAACAACAACTTGACTACCTTAGTAATATTCTTAGAGGTAATGCAGCTGCTCTTGGTTCAACTCAAGTATCTTACGCTCCAGCACCAAGCTTAGCTTCTCAATTAGGTGGACTTGGTTTAGCAGGAATTGGTTTATATGGTATGTTAAATAAAGGATAATTATGTTTACACGAGTAAAAGAAATTGAAGACCTTGCTTTAAACTACAGTAAAAATCAATTAGCTAGTTTATCTCAACAAGGATTATTACCCGCTCAAACAGCCGTATTAGCTGGCATGATGCAAGACAGAATGCAGGCGGCTTCAATCCCTGCGCCTACAGCTACAGTTGCTGAAAAAATATTAGGTGCTAGTCCTGCACCTACTCAAGGCGGTATTGCATCTGTTGCCCCTACAAACATAGCTAGCGTCGCTCCTCCAACAGGTATTAATCAGCCTATGCCTTCAAATATGCCTACACAAGAAATGGCCTATGGTGGTTTAGCTGAATTAGATACAAATGATATGTATGACGAAAATAGCTTTGCGGGTGGTGGTATTATTGCATTTGCTAAAGGAGATTTAATAGAAGATCCAAATGACCCATATAGAAAACAAAGAGGTTATGATGCTGATACTGGACTAGATGCATATGGAAGAATGATTAATAAACAATTAAAAGAAAAAGCAGCAAGAGGTAAAAAAGGTTTAGCTGGTCTTGAAATTGAAGATACTCCAGCAACTAGAGGTTTAATGCAATCTATATTTGGTTCAGGTATGTATGGTATTGATTCAACTGGTACTCCATCAATGACACCTGCAGGTGAATTATCTGTTGAAAAAGCTAGACTAGAAGAAAAAATTAAAACTCCTAGTGCCTCTACTTATGGTGATATTGAAAGACTAAAAGAAGTAGAAGCAGGTTTATCTGGTACTAAAGGTGGTTATAGCCCTTCTATAGAAGAATTAACCTATGGTAATCAAGGTAAAGGTGCTGGTGCTGGTAAAGATGCTGGTAAAGGTGCTGGTGCTGGACTAGGTAGTTTTGGTATTAAACCATATGCAGAAAAAACACAAGAACAAGTTATGGATGAAATTAATAAGTCTAGAACATTAGCTGGTGTTGAGTCTACTGAAGATTTTAGAAAACGTAAAGAAGCCGAACTTGACAAAGAAAAAGCAGAGGTAGGTGGACGTAGAGGTGAAGCATTTAATACATTCTTAGCACGTAGCGGGTTTGGTATGCTAGAAGCATCAACGCCTAAACGTGGTGAAGCTGCCCCAGGATTTTTAGGTGCACTTGGTTCTGGTGCTAAAATAGGGTTTGAAGGTTACGCACAAGATATTAAAGATGTTAGAGCTGAAGAAAAAGATATACGTAAACGTAATGACGCTGTTCAAGATGCTATTCGCGCAGAAAAACGTGGTGATGCTGATACTGCATTAAAGAGACGTGATGAATCTATTGCTATAAATCGTGATATTCAATATAAGAACGCAACACTTAATCTTGGTGCAAAGAAACTTGACATCATTGAAACTCAATATAAGAATGCTGATAAAGCAACTCAAGCTAAAATTATAAATGCACAAGCAATAGCTATGAAAAACTTACAAGGCGATAAAGCCTACGCAGATCAATATAAGGCTATCAAAGAAGAGTTTGTAGCTAAAGGTATTCCATTGACTGATCCTAAGTTTGTATTTCGAGTCACTCAATTACAAAAACAAATGCTTGGTAATTTAACGTATGATATCTTACAAAAAGATTCAGGTACATCTGCTAGCGACGTTACTAGTGCAAGACTAGCTAGAGACTTAATAGCAGACTAAGATGATTATTAATTTACCTAAGCTAGGTCCTGTCAAATTTGATGACGACCTAACCCGTGATGAATTTGAATCACAACTTAAAAAACTTTCTACTAAATTTGACTTTGAATTAGCTACACCTGACTATGGTGTTCTAGGTTCATTTACTCGCGGCGTTTCACGTGGTGCTAAACGATTAGGCGCTGAATTTGGTGATGTAATACCTGCTATGGTAGGTAGTGCATTAGGTGCTGATGAATATGCACAAAGACAAATGGGCGAATATGCTCAAACTCAAGAAGAAATAGAACGTCTCAATCCTGCTCAATTTCAATCCCGTAAAGATGTTAAAGGTCCATTAAGTGGTTTAAAATATGGATTAGAAACTATTGGTGAACAAGTACCTAATATTGGATCAGCTCTTATTCCAGGCGGTGTCGGTAGAGTAATTGGTGGTGCTGCAGCTAAACGTGCTGCCTTAGCTGGTGTAGAAGAATATGCTGCTCAAGAAGCTGCTTTAATGGGTGCCGCTGAAACTATTGCTGCTAAAAAAGCATTAGGACAAAATGTAGGCGTTTACCTAGGTTCTTATGCCATGAATGCACCTGAAATATTTGGTAACATTTATCAAGCTACAGGTCAGTTTGAACCAGGTGCTGCTCTTCTTGCAGGCTCTGTTAGTGCTGCCCTAGATTCTGTATTACCATCTGCTATATTAAGTAGACTTACTAAACCTGCAAAATTAGGTATTGTTGAAAAGATACTAGAGAAATCTGGTATGCAACCTGGTTTAATTCGTAAAGTAATAGGTGCTGTACCCGGTGCTGCTGCAACTGAAGGCCTAACAGAAAGTGCTCAAGAAGCTATTAGTATTGCTGCAGAGAAGTACATAAAAGGTAATCCACAAATATTTAACTCAGAAGACTTTGAACGTATGATTGAGTCAGGTGTACGTGGTGCTATTGCAGGCGGTGGTATTAGTGCTGTATCTGCTATACCTGAAAGACTTGGCGAACGTGCACAAGAAAGACGTGAGCAAGATGAAAAAGATGTTGTAGAACAAGAAAGAATTAGAGCAGCCGAAGAACGTAAAAAAGTTATTGCTGATCAAGCACAGCAAACTCCGATTCAAGGTCAGTTATTTCCAGAAGAACAAGGACCTCCTGCATTTCAACCTATATTTCCAGAAGAACCCGTACCTACAGAAGCTGCACCTACAGCTCAAGGACAATTATTTCCTGAAGAAGCTGCATCAATACCTACAGCTCAAGTTGAAACTACTGAAGCTCCAGAAGCAAAAATTAAAACAGAAGCGGCCCCAGAAGAAGTTCAAGAACCTATAAAAGCTACATATCCTACAGGTGTGCTTACTAAAGACGCAGAAAGTTTATTAGACTCTGTAGATGCTGGTGGAGTGCCAGCTATGATGACTTATAATTTACGTAGGATTGCAAATGAAAATGGTATTAAAGTATCAAGCAAATCCACACCAAATGAGATTATAGATGCATTACGGGTTAAACTAGAAGGAGTTAAAGATGAAAGACTTAAATCCACAACAACTGGAACTAGCAATGAAGTTCTTATGGGACAAGAAGATGCAGTTACCGAAGGAGCTGGAAGAGATATCGGAGCTACAGTGGATGAGTATACGTCTGATATGGGACCAACTGGAGCTGGAGAAAAAGGACTCGGTTTTACACTAAAAGACCAAGCTAAACCAGCTGCTAAACAATCGCCTATCGCAGGTTGGAAATGGGAAGAAAAGACTAACCCGGATGGTACTGTTACTTCAGGTTTTGAAAGAGATACAGAAGCTGAGGTTACTACTGAGGGTCAACCTACTATTACTCCAGAAATGGAAGCTCAAAAAACTGAAGAAGTTGAGAAAGCCAAGCAAGCTGTCTATGATGAGTCTGCCGCTGATGCGTTTGATAACATGCATTCTTTTACTGACTATGCTTACGATACTCTAAATATTAAACTTCAAAAAGAAGTTAATAGATTAAAAAAACAAAACAAACTTAATGATCAATCTGTACAAGATATTCTACGTAGTGAACGTGCTGAAAGACAAAGTCAAATAGGTAAACGTTTATTTGAAGCGGGTCAAAAAGAACAAAATATTAATCTAGAACAATCAGTAAAAAAAGGTAAGGAAGCTGAAAAACGTATCTTAAAAGAAACTGTTCCGTTTGTAACTCCTGATGAAGTAGAGTTATCTTCTTTCCAAAAAGAACTTAAAGACGCTAAAAATGTAGGTGATGCATTAAAGATATTACTTAAAAAGAAACTAAATGTACCTCAAAAGGCTTTAATAAATGCCTTGATGCGTATACCTGGCGTCAAAGATTTAGACTTTGCTGTACTTAAACATCCGGATGCAAGATTAAGAAAAAGCCGTTTAACACGCTATGAACAAATTACTGGCGATATAGATGGTGAGTATGATGAAAAAACTAAGACAGTTAAGATTTACCAAAGCGGTACAGTTAATACTTTATTACATGAAGTTGTCCATGCTGCCACAGCTAAGATTATTAATAACCATGTATACTTTGAGACTGTAAATGGAGTTATGCGTGGTGTAGGTGTAACACCTCTAGGTAAAAAACTTATGCGTATGTTCGATGCAGCTAAAGCAGCTGCTGGTAAAAAGAACATGGTATATGGTCTACAAAATGCACATGAATTTGTTGCTGAGGCATTTACTAACCCTGACTTTCAAAACTTCTTACGTAATGTAGAAAGCATTTCTAAAGGTACTGTTAAAGGTAAACTATCTTCTTTATGGTCTGACTTTATAAATTCAGTTAAAAACATGCTTGGTATACCTGATATTGCGGATACCTTACTAGAAGATGTATTAACACTAGCACCGCAAATGTTTAAAGGTCCACTAATTGAATCGGTATCTAAAGGTGAAACTGTACCCCTTTACGCTATGACTTTAAATAACACAGCTAATGAGTCTGATGTTGTAGGTCTTATTAATTCTAGTGGTGTTTTATACAAAGATCTTCCTAGCTTTAATGAAGGTGTAGGTGAAAAGATATTTAATGTGATATCTAAATTTACAGGCAGTATAAGAGCATACTTCTTAGGTTCAATGTCACTAGAAAACCTATATGAACTTTATAAAAAACAATTTCCTAACATAAAATTCTTAGATGATATAGTTAAATTAAAAAGTAATTATCATTCTATTATGAGAAAAGATATTGATAATATTGTACATAAAGGTATTGGAATGTTACAAAAATACCCACAAAACATTCAGAATAAATTTAATAATGTAGTGCTTGAAATGTCTAGACTTAATATAGATCCTAGAAAAGCTGAAAATAATAATGATTCATATGTTGTACAATTTAAATCTTTACCAAAAGAACTCCAAACTTATGCTATACAAATGGTTGAGCAGTATGAAGCCTACAGTACTGAAATGTTAAATTCTATAACTGCTAAATTACCTAACGATAAAGCTGCTCAATTAAGAGCCACATTTGAGTCTAATAGATTACCCTTCTATTTCCCACTTGTTCGTAAAGGCAATTATTGGTTGCAATATACAGACCCTAATGGTGAGATTGTATCTATTGCTCGTGACAATCCTAGAGAAATTCAAAAGATTAAAGACTTTATATTACAAAAAGATAAAAATTCAGATGTAAGAACTTATACTAAAATTACTGAAATTAGTCACACAAGCGCACCACCGTCAGGATTTGTTGCAGACATCATTAAAATTATGCAAGCAGCTAATGCACCTGAAACTGATATAGATAGAGTTTATCAAACTTACCTTTCATTATTCCCTACAGAATCTATTAGACAACAGTTTAGAGAGCGTCGTGGTGATCCAGGTTATATTCAAGATGTAATTCAAGGCTTCTCACAAGTAGCTCCTAGAATGGCTACACAGTTAGCTAACCTTAAGTATAATCCTAAGATAGGTGAAGCTTATTCAGCTCTTGAGGAAGACTTTAATAAATCATCTAAAGATAAAATGGCACAAGATGTTATTAATGAATTGAAAACAAGAAAAGGTTTTATTGATAATCCTGTAGCAGAAAACTGGGCATACTGGCTAAGTAATGCAAACTTTGTAATGAGTATCGGCGGTAACTTATCATCTGCTCTTATTAATACAACTGTATTACCCATGGTTGTATTACCTAAATTAGCAGTAAGTTTAAGAACGGGCAAGTTTGATATAGATAGAGCCTATACAGCTATGATGGATGCTAAGACACTATTCTTTAAAGGCGGATATGATGATAGTAAACAATATTTAAGTAAAAGTCTTAAAATTAGAACCTTTGGTATGAACCCGCAAGTACAAGCTGGCGCTACTGAACAAATGCGTAATTTAAAAGATTTATATAATAGAGCATTATCTAGTGGTGTTTTAACCTACAGTGTTGGTCGTGACTTAGATGATATATCTAAAACATCATCTGATAAATACTCTATGCTCATGAATAAAGGAAGTACTTTATTAGGATTATGGTTTGAAGGTACAGAGCGTTTTAACAGAGAAGTTACGTTATTAGCTGCATATGATTTAGCTAGAAAAGATGGGTTTACTCATAGTGAAGCAATGGATAAAGCTATTACATTAACTTCTAGAATAAATACTGAAGCAGTGCCTGAAGCAGGTGCACGTTGGTTACAAAAGGGTATACCTAAAGTAGCATTAACATTTAAACGATTTGTCTTAGCTCAAATTCTTAATATGGGCATGATAGCTAGAAATGCATTAGCTGGTGAAGATCCTATTACTAAAACAATAGCCAGAAAACAAGCTGCTGGCATAATTGGTATGACTTATTTATTTGCAGGAATTAAAGGTCTGCCAGGTTATGGCGCAGTCAATGTACTTGCAAACTTTCTTGCTAGTGATGATGATGAACCATTTGATTTAGATCAATGGATACAAGACTCCGTAGGTACTGTGGGATTAAATGGTATAGTTAATCAAATTACTCAATTAGATATGGCAGCACGTACCGGTTTTGATAATACGATATGGAGAGACGATCCTAAGAGATTATCTGAAGTTGGGTACCTAACTTATGCTTTAGAAAAATTTGCTGGACCTACGTTTAGTACGTCTCAAAACTTTATTAAAGGTGTTCAAGATCTTAATGCAGGTCAGTATGAACGTGGTTTAGAAAAGATGACTCCATCATTTGCTAGAAACTTCTTAAAAGCATACAGATATGGTATGGAAGGCGCTAGAGATAAAAGTGGTGCTCCAGTAGTAGAAAATATAAATGCCTACAATGTATTTATGCAAATCTTTGGTTTCTCACCAACTGAAGTAGCTGAAGAATATGCGCGTACAGGTGCCATGAAACAAATGGAACAATCTATTTTAAATAGAAGAGTGTCTTTACTTGACTCTATGTATCTAGCTCGATCTAATAATGATAGTGATGCAATTGATGATACCTATAAACTTATAGATAAATTTAATGATAAATATCCTACTATTGCTATTTCAGAATCTACACTTGATAAGTCATATAACGCAAGAGAAAAAGCTATCGAACGTAGTGTGGGTGGTATGACATTTAATCCTAAATTATTACCAGAATTAGAAGATAAGTTTGGTCCTCAGTAACTATCTAATACGCCAAGCCCTTACCCCTAAATATCCATCTTTTGTAGTAACATAAGCCTTAACTTTAATCTCAGCTCGTTTAGCCCCACATTCAATAGCATATAATAAGGGTGAGGTTTTTAACGTAGGGATAAAGAAACTATCCCCAACGTCCATAGCGTCGAATGGAAATAACCATTCAGGTTCTTCATGCAGTTTCAGTTTGAATAACCTTTATAGTATCAGTAGAGAACTTATCACTAGGAAATACATAAGCTTCTACGTTAACTACTGACGTTGCATCTTTCCATCCTGATCCCATTTTTTTTCTCTTCTCTGTAACTTCTATACCAGCTTGTTTCATTTGATATAAGAACTCACGAGTACTTACTTGTTTTTCAATTAAGAACTTACGGAACTCAGGTTTAGCAATAAAGATAATATTATTATCAGCCTCAGCTCTAATGACAAGTGATGTCCTAGGTTCCATAGCAATCTTGTTATCTTTAAATGCAAGAATACCTGTTTGATGATTATTAATAAATTCACCGATTAGTGACTCATAATCAATACTGTTAACCTTAACAACATTGTCTCTAATATTAATCATTTCACCTGTAATGCGTTTGTAGATTTTTTCTAAATCATATTCTAGAATACCCGCATTCACTGCTATTTCACCTGCCGTCATTGTGACTGCTACTAAGTTTTCATAGAATCGATACGCAGTATCTTCTCCAAAATCATTTTTAAACTTAACGATCCAGTTATTCATCATAGCTGATATGTCACTGTGGTGGTATTCAAAGAATACTTTAATAAAGTCTGGGCCAGCCCAACCATAGTTATATCTAAATACATCAAATACAGCCCTACCTAACTCAGGATTATCTATAAGCATTTTAGGTTTTCTAATAGATAACTCAATAAGTCTTGCTACTTCACCAGATGGGTCTTTCTTAATAGTAGTTAACCTATCATATAAAGAATGATTAGAAGTAAAGATTGCAATTAAAGATGCTGACATCTCATGGTCTCGTTCTGCATTTACAGATGCTTGCATTCTAATCTTTGACTTACCTTGTGATATCTTATGGATAAGTTGTGATAAGTCTTTAGCTTGAATATTACCTACTTCATCTAATCCAAATGGAATATTATGTAGGCCTAGATATCGTCCTGTCATACCGTTAGCCGTAGCTTCTAATATAGATAAGTCTTTAGGATTACCCCATACGCTTAGTGCTCCATATAGTGCCCCTGTCTTAGCCGCACCTGGTTCACCTGTTAAAGATATAGTGACACCTGATGTAGAAGATAAGTGCATAAGTGCTGAACCAAACCCAGATAATAAAGTAAATGCGTGAAGCTCCATACTAGGTTTATTTAAATAGTTAGCGGCTTCCTTCCATTTATCATAACTACCTTGTGCAGTTAAGTGTTTAGCAATACCTTTACATAGTGCTGACGTGGGTGAAGATAAAATCCTACCATCCTTTGTAATTTCTCTGTCTCCAATAACAAACGCTTCGTTATCTGGAGTCCAACCCATTTGCATTCTCATTATCTCTGCGGACTGTTTGGCGACTAAATATTGTCCCCAGTTAATAATATAACTCATTAAATATGCTCCTTGTTTAGTGTTAGGGTCTGGATAGATACCTATACTTGTTATTATTTCTTTAAATTTTTCTAGTGCATATACATGCTTCATCGGTAAAATAAACTCACGGTCAGGATCATTTGGTAATATTGCCTTCATAAGTAAGCATTCACCATCGACTGTACTAAATATTCTTTTCGTAGGCCATAAATCATATGGAGTTACTAATACCGGTGGCTTGGCTGGAAGTGGTTGTCCATCATCATCAAACACTGTAGGAGGCTGGTAATATATCCCACCATTTAAACCATACGCAAATGGACTAAGTTCTTTAGGTAATCCTGGCAGACCACGTTTTAACGACGGTAATACTGTACCACTTATTGAAACTTCATTAGACGTGGTGTGCTCAACAGCACGAGCTATTTTAAATACTTTTCCAAGTGCAAGAGGGTTAGTAATTTTACCGCGATGAGGACAGCTACCACATATACCAGGATTGACATTGTTAAAAGTTTCGCAAGAGTGTGGTTTACCTTGTGTTGCATCTGCTTTTCTAATGGTCGCTTCTCTATCATACCCTGGATACTCCTCTGACATTTTATGGATGGCTTCTTCTCTATCTACACAGTGTTGTGCAATCGATAGACCTGAGTACCAAATAGGTTCAGGCAACGTTTTGGCATTTTCTATGATGTGCCTAATCTGATTACATCCGTGACCATCTAAACTTTTTAATACTAAATCTGTAAAGTTAGATTCAAAGTTATCCGTCTTATGCATAATCTTTTCTTCATCAGTTAAACCTTTAGGAACAGATTGTAGGATAGACTCTAATGACTCTTCAAATTTAACTTCGCCTAGGAACTCTTTAAACATATTGTAGTCATATACAACTATGTCATCTATAACATTCGTAGGTGATGGAGGTTCAGTCTTAAAGTTTAATGTATCAGGACATCGTAAGACGCGGGCTAGATCAGCCGTTACTGTAGAATCAATGTTAAGACCTTTAGCAATACATAAGTCTTTGAATTTATCGGCGTAAGCTTTCCACTCATCAGGTTTAATCTCAGTATCTAATATCCAGTATGCGTGGATACCTCGTCCAGAGTCTACTCTAACAGGTGGAGGAAGTTGTGTATCTTGTACGAACGTGGTTAAAGCCTCTATTGCCTCTTCTTTAGTAGGGTACCCTTTACCTTCACCTACATCTAAATCCACAAAGAATGACTTAATTAGTTTAGCTTCTTTAGCCACACGAGACGCTTTATTAAAAGAACTTAAAGCAACAAAGATATGAAACTGCTCTGCTTTTTTTAGTTCTTCTACTTTAGTGTTTAAATCATCAATAGACTCAACCCAATGAGCTCTGACCTTTTTGCTATCTACCTTGTCTATAGTAAATACGCAGTATAATCCAGTACTTGGAAGTACTTGTGAATAAAATTGTTTAATCATATGCAGTCTTTCATTTTTAAGGGCAACAAAATCCCCCCACACCAATGTGTGTTTTTTAAATTTAAATCCGAAACTAGATTATACTACTTCTCTATTATCTCAGGTGTAACAATTTCTTCTAAATAATGCTTGGCTAAGATAGAAGTTATCTTTGGTAAGTGGCCCTCTAATAACCTTGCCTCAATTATGCTATTAAACTTTTGAATCTTAATAACATTTTCTTCTTTAATCTCACTACCCCTAAACCAACTATGGATAGCCATGCGTGATACTTTAAATACATTAGCCACATCTTTAATAGGAAGCCTTGCTTTTACACAAAGCTTCGCCATCTTAATACCTATATGATCAGAAGTATTTTTTTGTA
>Ga0181351_1000430_pt1 | contig 11964 bp, 18 predicted proteins | sample Su13VDMM15SD_FD_170485 | JGI IMG/M metagenome (GOLD analysis project Ga0181351, IMG submission 170485) | Freshwater viral communities from Lake Michigan, USA - Su13.VD.MM15.S.D | ecosystem: Environmental > Aquatic > Freshwater > Lake | place: USA: Michigan | collected 2013-07-16 | reverse complement strand
AAGAGGGTACGTTACCCGGTACGGCACCCAATGTAGCAAAAGTCACGGTGTTCTATGGCTAAGAGTCCAGCATGGCAGAGGAAAGAGGGAAAGAGTCCAACTGGTGGCTTGAATGCCAAGGGACGCGCCTCCGCCAAAAAGCAAGGCATGAATTTGAAACCTCCCCAGCCGGAAGGCGGCTCCCGCAAGGACGCTTTCTGTGCGAGGATGGGCGGCATGAAGAAGAAGTTAACCAGCGAAAAGACCGCAAAAGATCCAGATTCACGGATCAATAAAGCGTTGAAGAAATGGAAATGCTAGATCTTAATACAGTTTGGTCGGCCACTCTAACACTGTTAGTGTCTGTTATGGCCTACATCGTGAATGAAAAGTTTCGCGAGCTGTCCCGTATTACGATCCTTTTAAACAAAACCCGTGAGGAGGTTGCCCGTGATAACGTTACTCAAGCAGAAGTGGATCGCATTACGAACCACATTGACCAGCGCTTTAACAAGCTTGAAGCAAAGATTGACCAGCTTATTCAAGCGGGGCGATAATGCCAAGCAAGAGTAAAGCTCAACATAATTTCATGGCGGCGGTGGCTCATAACCCAGCGTTTGCCAAGAAAGCAGGCGTCCCACAGTCTGTGGGTAAAGATTTTAATGAGGCTGACAAAGGCCGTAAATTTGCAAAAGGTGGCGATATGAAACATGCAGATGTAAAGATGGACAAGAAGATGATGCAGAAGGCCGTGAACAAACACGAAGGCCGTTTGCACAAAGGTCAGCCCATGACCAAGCTAAACATGGGCGGCATGGCTTACTCTAAGGGTGGTTATACAAAAGCTGCTGATGGTGTTGCTACTAAAGGCAAAACCAAAGGCACTCAGATCAAAATGGCCATGGGCGGCAAAGCCTGTTAAGGAGTAGATTATGAAAAGACGTTACCAAGACGGCGGCGAAGTTGACGCAATGGAAGAGGCAAACAACCGATCCATGCTTTCTCCTCGTAAAGTAAGTATTGGCTCTGCCGATGAGGAAGATGACAAGCTTAATAGACGCACAATGGAACGAAGCCGCGATCTGCAAGACAGGATTTCGGCAGGGTCTGATATTGTTGGTAGACCTCAAGATGAGGGATACAGGCCAAATGCAGGTACTGCAAAAGAGCGCGCTATGCTTGAAGGCGCGTATGACTCGGGTAAAATTACTGAGTCTGGAGATCAAGGTTTTGGTGGTCCCGGCTCTAGCAGGGTTGTTAAACCTGCTGCAAAGGCTGCCCCCAAAGCATCTAAGTCAGAAGCCCGTGACACTGGCAGTGATATGGCTCGCATGATGAACCGCGCCAAGTCTGCCGAAATGCCTTCAGGCAAACCCGGCCGTGGTAAATCTGCTGAAATGCCGGCTGACGTATCTAAAATGTCTGCAAATGAACGCATGAAACGAAGCGTTGAAACAAATCTTTCTGGCGCTAGAAGTGGTAGTGGACCAACTGATAAGCGTTCTGCTAATGAACGTATTAAAGCAATGTTTGGTATGAAGTCTGGCGGTATGACTGCATCTAAACGTGGCGATGGTATTGCCCAGCGCGGTAAAACGCGCGGAAAGATGTGCTGATATGGCAACCGTAAAACCAGCTGCTAAAGTAGTTAAGTCTTTAAAAAAGGCTGGGTTTTACGGCGCCAGTAAACCCAAGCGATTGGGTATTATTAACAAAGTTACGACTAAACCCCAGCGGATAGAAATGGTTGACAAATTGTTTCTAGCCAAGAAAGCTAAAGGTAATCCAAAATGATGGCAAGCCGTGGAATGGGTGCAATGCGCGCCTCAAAGATGCCCAAAGGTGTACGCAAAGAGCGTAGGGATGACACAGACTTTACTGAATACGCTAAAGGCGGAGTCTTAAAAGAAGTAGATTCTGAAGATAATCCCGGTTTAGCTAAGTTACCTACAGACGTTCGTAACAAAATGGGATACATGAAAGATGGCGGGCCTATTGGCTTGTATGCCAATATTAACGCTAAGAGAAAACGTATCGCAGCTGGCTCTAAAGAGAAGATGCGTAAGCCCGGCTCTAAAGGTGCACCTACAGCTGACGCTTTTGTTCAATCTGCTAAGACTGCGAAAAAATAATGGCTAATCTATACGAACTTTTAATGGCCAAAGAACGTGGCAATGTTCAAGATGCGCCAAATAAACAGCGCATTGGCCAAGCTCCTTTGAACTTGCGCTCTGCTATGAAGTATGCCGTTGGCGGTCTTACTGACTCAGACATTAGCGCTTATGTCCAAGCAAATATTGGCAACCCAGCCGCTATTGCTCAAGCAGCTCAACAGTATCAAGTAACAGCAGAAGACTTGGCAAGAGCTACAGGCTACAGCCCACAAGAAGTTAAAACATACTTTTCTTCTGCTGGCGTTGGCGGCCCATACAGAGAGCCAGAATCAAGAGAAGAGCCGGTGCCTCCTCCTCCTCCGGGATATGAAGAGCGTCAACCTTTGCCTCCAGTTGAGCCTAGATATAGGCCAGAGCCACCGATGCCAATCGCGCCATCTTATCCACCGAATTACTTTGATCCACAACCAACTGCGCCAACAAATGTTGGCTATCCTCTTGCGCCTCCTGCCGGCAATATGCCCGGAGGCCCAGTGCGAACAAACCCAATGCCACCATCAAGTGGCTTGCTAGGATCGCTTGGTGGTTATGGACTTGGTGCTGGACAATCTTCAACAGGCCAAGCAGGGGGTGGTTTGGGTGCTGGCTTGCCGGGTCAAAGTATGCAAGGCCAAAGTCAAGGGGCCGGCATGGGTCAAAGCTTAGATTCTTTGATTAACTATCTTGCTGATTACCGGAAAAAAGCATGACAACTACAGGAACCACAGCCTTTAACATGGAGTTCACCGAGCTCGCTGAAGAGGCGTGGGAGAGAGCTGGCCGTGAGATGCGTTCAGGTTATGACTTACGCACAGCTCGCCGTTCTCTTAACCTGATGACCATTGAGTGGGCTAATCGCGGCATTAATATGTGGACGATTGAGACAGGGACAATTACTCTGACTCCGGGACTGGCCACATACGCTTTGCCTTTAGATACGATTGACTTGCTGGATCATGTGATCAGAACGCAAGCCAACAACTCGTCAACTCAGGCAGATTTGAGTATTACCCGTATCAGCGTTTCTACTTATGCAACGATCCCTAACAAGCTGGTTCAAGGCAGGCCGATCCAAGTCTGGATTCAGCGTCTTTCTGGTGAAACTAATCCTACTGATGCCGTACTTAGTGGCAACATCACATCGACCGACACATCAATCACGCTTAGTACGGTGGTTGGACTAGCTGGGTCTGGGTTTATCCGCCTTGGCACTGAAGACATTTACTACACCTATATCAGTGGTAATGTGCTGGGCGGTGTGTTCCGTGGCCAGAACAATACAACAGCTGCAGCACAGACAGATGGAACTGCGGTGTTTGTGCCCCAGCTACCCGCTGTAACGGTGTGGCCTACACCTGATAACTCACAGCAGTATCAGTTTGTGTACTACAGAATGCGCCGCATCCAAGACGCTGGCGCTGGTATACAGACATCCGATATGAATTTCCGTTTCTTGCCATGCGTAGTGGCCGGACTAGCCTACTACATAGCCATGAAGGTGCCTGAACTGCAAGGCCGTCTGGATATGCTTAAACGGGTCTATGACGAACAATATGCTTTAGCGGCTCAAGAGGATCGCGAGAAGGCTACATTGAGGTTGGTGCCTCGTATAGCGTTCATTGGTGGTGGTACTTAATGGCAACTCCGTTTGCATCCGGTAAATATGCTATTGCCGAATGTGATCGGTGTGGGCAGCGCTACAAGTTAAAGCAGTTAAAGATGGAGGTCATCAAGACCAAGCTTTATCAGCTAAAGGTTTGTGATGCTTGTTGGGATCCAGATCAGCCGCAGTTGCAGCTGGGTATGTATCCTGTTTATGATCCACAGGCTTTGTATCAGCCACGGCCAGACACAACATATGTGACGGCGGGTTTGAATGCAGCAGGTAATTTGACTGGTGGTTCACGGGACATCCAGTGGGGTTGGAATCCAGTTGGTGGAGCTGGTAGTTTTGATGAATATTTAACGCCTAACTACTTGGTTGCAACGGCATTTGTTGGTACAGTTACAGTAACAGTTTCATAGGAGCTAAACATGGCATATACACGATCAGCAGACGGAGTTGCTAAAAAGGGTAAGACTGATGTTCACATCTTCCCTAACAGCGGTCATTCTGTCAAAGAAACAAAGGGCGGAACAGGTAAGGGTAAGGGTAAAACCAACTCTGACATGAAGACTATGGGTCGTAATTTGGCAAAGATTGCCGCACAGAAGCGAGGCTAACATGGCTAAATACAGCAAAATGATGATGGGAAAAGAAGTTGGCGATGCCAAAGTCTACGCCCCTCCACACACGATGAAGGGTGAGAAGGTTGTTGCTACAGAGAACCCCGGCTCTGGTAAGAACTTGAGCCGTGCTGACACTGTAGAGATGACTGTTGGTAATATCAACAAGTCTAATGGTGGTGAGCCTAAGACGTCCGGCATCAAGATGCGCGGTACTGGTGCGGCTACTAAAGGCTTGATGAGCAGAGGCCCGATGGCATGAATTACGCCGACCTTGTCACGCAGGTAAGCGATTACTGCGAGAACTCTTTCCCAACTGACAACATGAATACGTTCATTCGTCAGGCGGAGCAGCGCATCTATAACACCGCGCAGCCTGCTAATTTGCGAAAGAACGTGACAGGCGTATTGACCACTGGTAATAAGTACCTCCAGTGCCCAACAGACTTTTTGTCGGTGTACAGCCTTGCTGTATACCCGTACAACACCACAACAGCCACAGGAACGTCTGCACAGAAGACTATTGTTGTGGCCAGCGCTACGGGTATTGCAGTGGGTCAGCAAGTGACTGGCACGGGAATTGGTGTTAATGCTCAAGTTAGAAGTATTGCAGGGACTACGGTCACCTTAACTGTTGCGAACAGTGGTGCTGTGTCCGGCGCTGTAGTATTTGAAGGCGACTATTTGTATTTGCTCAACAAAGACGTTAACTTCATTCGTGAGGCTTATCCTTTGTCGGCGCAATTAAGTGAGCCACGGCACTATGCCATCTTTGGCCCACGATCAGACAATGTGAATGAGTTGACGTTCATTGTCGGCCCAACACCCAGTTCGGCCTATTACGCAGAGCTTCACTACAACTATTATCCTGAGTCTATTGTTACCGCCGGCACCACTTGGCTGGGTGATAACTTTGATTCTGTATTACTGTATGGCACTATCTGTGAGGCTTACACCTACATGAAGGGTGAGGCCGATATGGTTAAGCTGGCACAAGATCGTTATGTACAGGCTATTGCTTTGTATAAGAACTTGTCGGATGGCAAGCAACGTGCTGATGCTTATCGTGATGGTCAGGTTAGGACGGCTGTTTCATGAGTATTATTCAAACACAGACCACTAGCTTCAAGGCGCAGCTGTATCAGGGCATTCACGATCTTACGACTGATGTAATCAAGATTGCCTTGTACACGGCCAGCGCCGATCTTAATGAAGCAACTACGATCTATTCTTCAACGAATGAAGTAGTGGCGACTGGTTACACAGCTGGTGGGTCTATTTTGACGCCAATTACTGTGGCATCCTCTGGGTATACGGCATATGTTGGGTTTCCTAACGTATCTTGGAATGCCGCATTTACAGCCAGATGCGCTCTGATCTATAACGTCACGCAGGGTAACAAGTCTGTGGCCGTGCTTGATTTTGGATCTGACAAAACATCAACAACCACGTTTACTATCACAATGCCAGTAAATGGCCCAACCACTTCGTTAATTCGTTCTTCCAACTAAGGAGTCACCATGACTATTGAAAAACTTAAAGCCACTGACGTAGTCTCTAGCGGCCTAACTTGTAACATTAAAGCTGGCGAGGAAGCAAAAGCGACTGGCCTGTTTGAAATCAAATGCCATGATAAAGACGGTAACTTAAAGTGGGAAGCCCAGTCTAAGAACTTGGTAGTCAACGTTGGCCTTCAGTACATGGCTGGTTCTGCTTTGACTTCAGTCACCCAAATTACCTCTTGGTTTATTGGCCTGTACGGTGCTGGTGCTTCTAATACTCCTGCGGCTGGTGACACCATGTCTTCTCACGCTGGCTGGACTGAGGTTGTGGCTTACAGCAATGCAACCCGTGTAGCGGCTACGTTTGCAACGGCTACGACTGCCAACCCTTCTGTAGTGACTAACACGGCTTCTCCCGCTACGTTTAACATCAACGGCACAACAACTGTGGGCGGAGCGTTCCTGACCAGCGGTAGTGCTAAGAGTGGTACAACTGGAACTCTGTTTTCTGCGGCTGACTTTGGCTCACCCGGTGATCGCTCTGTGGTTGCTAGTGATACTTTGTCTGTGACTTACACATTCAGCTTGGCAGGTTAATATGTCAGCGTGGGGTTCCGGCACATGGGGTGAAGGTGGCTGGGGCTTCACGGCTTTTGCAAGCACGGTTGATGAGACTGCGACAGGAACAGATGCGGTAGCGGCGGCGCTCAGTGTTAGTGCCTCGATTGATGAGACTGCCACGGGGACGGACGTTGTATCAGCTTTGGTACAGGTCAACGCGGCGGTTGATGAGACAAGTACAGGTACAGACGCAGTAAGCGCTTTGGCAACGTTTGAGTCTTCGGTCAGTGAGACAGCAACAGGTAGTGATGACGTAATAGCATTGCTCACGATGAGTGCCTCGGTTACTGAGACTGCTACGGGGTCTGATGCGGATGAGGCGTTTGTCAACTTTTTGGGTCAGATCACAGAGACAGCAACAGTTACGGATGATACAAATTCATCGTTTGCGTTCTTGGTCACTGTAGATGAAACGGCAACTGGGACGGATGCGGTAGTCAGTAGTTTGTCTGTTGGGGCGGTGGTTGATGAAACGGCTACTGGGACAGATGCAGTTAATGCTGGTGCTACATTTAATGGCGTGATTGCAGAGACTGCAACGGGTACAGATGTAGATGCGGCGGCTGTGGCTTTCATAGCTTCTCTTACTGAGTCAGCAACTGGGACAGATTCAATCACTGCACTGCCTTTCTGGGATGTAATAGATGACACGCAGACTGCAAACTGGCAGAATATCGGTAACACGCAAACAGCGGCTTGGACTGCTGTTGTAACGAATTAGGAGCATTTAAATGGCTACAGGCGCAACAGGACAACTAGGTTTAGCTCTTCCAGTACAGGGCGAACTATCTGGCACATGGGGCGATACCGTTAACAATGGTATTACGCAGTACACCAACATTGCCATTGCTGGCACTTTGACCCTAACAGGTGACGGCGCAGTAACTCTGGCCAACACCACTGGCGATGCGTCAGCTTCTAACATCACATCAACTCTGGCAGGCGCGGGTACTGTAACGGCTCAGTTTTCGGCTGTTCGGGTGTCTGGCACAACGACTACTAAAGTGGTCACTGGCCCAAGCTACAGTAAGACATATCTTCTTGATAACGCATCTTCTTTTGCAGTCACGTTCAAAGCTTCTGGTCAGACAGGTGTTTCTATTTCTCCCGGCGAGAAAGTCTACGTTTACTACAACGCTACTGATTACGTCAAAGTTGGCGGCGGTGGTATCACATACGGTGCAGTCAAGACAACCACATACACCGCAGTTTCAAACGATGGCGTACTGACAAACACAACGGGCGGTGCTTTCACAGTTAACTTGCCCGCAACTCCCTCGACAGGTACGCAGGTTTTTATTGCTGACTCTGCTGGTACTTGGGGCACGAACAACCTGACAATTGGGCGTAACGGCTCTACGATTGCTGGCTCGGCAACGGACTTGGTGTGCGACATTAACAGTGTGAGTATTCAGTGTGTTTACGATGGCACAACATGGGACATCTTTGCCCAGATCGGCGCTAACGATACGGCTGTGGTGACTTTAAACGGCACACAGACACTGACGAATAAGACTTTAACAAGCCCCACAATCACAGGTACAGGAGCTATTGCGGCGGCTACAGTAACGCTGTCTTCCACATTGAGTGTGACTGGCGTATCTACCTTAACTGGTGGTGCAGTTGTTCAAGGTCTAACAGTAGGCCGTGGTGCAGGTGCTGTGGCTACCAACACGGCTTTGGGCCTTACTGCATTAGCGGCTAATACAAGTGGGGCAAATAATGTGGCGGTTGGAGTTGTTGCCTTGCAAGCCAACACAACTGGTTCGCAGAATATTGCAATGGGTCGTTATGCGTTAGTGACTAACACCACTGGAAATTTTAATGTTGGTATTGGTCATGCGGCTTTGAGTGTAAATTCAACGGCATCAAACAATACGGCAGTTGGCTCGTATGCTTTGGAGGCAAATAGTACTGGTACATTAAACTCTGCTTTGGGTTATTCTGCTCTTGCCGCAAACACCACAGCATCTGACAACACTGCTGTTGGTTATCAGGCGTTAAACAGCAACACCACAGGACAAAAAAATACTACTTTAGGTTTTCAAGCGGGTTATCACATTACAACAGGCACTAACAATGTTCTGATTGGTAATCAAGCAGGTTCAACTTCAACTAATGATTTAGTAACAGGCTCTAATAACATTCTTATTGGTGGGGCTAGGGTATCACCACCGGGTACGGCAAGTAATTCGCAAATTGTTATAGGTACAATGGCAAATGTTGTAGGGAAAGGCGATGACACAGGATTTATTAATCCTAATAGCGGTGGTGTTTATCAAGGTAACAACTCATCTTCATGGTCAACCACTTCTGACCAGCGTCTGAAAAAGAACATTGCCGACAATACTGTAGGCTTAGACGCAATTACTTCTATCCGGGTGCGTAACTTTGAGTATCGTGTTGAAAGTGAAATCACAGAATTGCCAACGTATTGTGTTATTCAAAAGACGGGCGTTCAACTTGGCGTAATTGCTCAAGAGTTGCAGGCTGTTTTGCCTGAGTGCGTCAAGACAGAATCTACAGGCGTTATGTCTGTTGACACCGACAATCTGACTTGGTACTTAGTCAACGCCATTAAAGAACAACAGGCTATCATTACCACATTGACAGAGCGCATCACCGCGCTGGAGGCATAACCATGACAGTATTATCAAACATCATCACGCCCAGTAACGTCTTAACGACAACAAACACGGCAACGGTTACAAACAAGACGCTGACCAGCCCTACGATTACAGGCACGGGAGCAATTGCGGCGGCAACTCTTTCTCTGACTTCTACGTTAAGTGCTACTGGCGCTGGTTCTATTGAGGGTTTGACTGTAGGCCGTGGCGCTGGGGCTGTAGCTACTAATACTGCGGTGGGTGCTAGTGCTTTGGCGGGAAATAGTACGGGTGCGGATGTAACCGCTGTTGGTTCTGGTGCTTATGCGCTTGGAACGGCCGGCTTCAATGATGCTTTTGGCAAGAACGCAATGGGTTCCGGTATTGTGACCGGCACTTCAAATGTAGCCGTTGGACGCAATTCTCTGGCAGGACTTACTAGCGGAACGCTTAACACCGCCATTGGCTCTGCCGCTATGGAAGTAAACACAACTGGGTCAAACAATACCGCAGTTGGCAGACAAGCGTTGACTAGCAACACCACAGCATCAAACAATACAGTTTTAGGTTATCAAGCCGCTTACTCTGTTACGGGTGAAGGCAATGTGGCTCTTGGCGCTCAAGCCATGCAAAACGCTACAACATCAATATATAGTGTTGCTATTGGATTTCAATCACTTAGAGCTTTAGTTACTAACAAGCCAAATACTGCTGTTGGTATTCAAACTTTACTTGCAAACACAACTGGTCAAAACAACGTAGCTGTTGGTGGAAACGATGCCGCAACCTACAATGCAACATTGCAGTCTAATACCACTGGCTCGGCTAATACGGGTATTGGTATGGGTGCTTTAGCCTCCAACACCACAGCATCTAACAATACGGCTGTAGGTTATCAGGCGGGGTTTAGTAATACCACGGGTTCAGAAAACACTTCCATCGGCACTGAGGCTGGAAAGGGAATTACCACTGGCACATTTAACTTGGCTATTGGTTTTAGACCGATGGATACAGGAGTTGTTACTGGTACTGAAAACGTGGCGGTTGGTCGTGCAACATTGCGTAACTTGTCTAGCGGAAATTACAACACTGCTCTTGGCGCACAATCTCTCCTATCCAACACCACAGCATCTAATAACACTGCTGTAGGCTATCAGGCACTATACGCAAATACTACAGGTACAGCCCAAGTTGCTGTAGGAAACGCTGCTTTAGATGCTTGCACAACTGGTAGCAGAAACACGGCTATTGGTGATAATGCGCTTGGGGCTATGACTACAGCCGATAACAATACGGCAGTAGGTCGTTCTGCTGGTTCAAGTCTTACCACGGGCGTAAACAATACCTTTGTTGGCGCATATAACGGCTCAAATGGCGGCTCTGGCCATGAAATTACTACAGGTTCAAAGAACACTATCCTTGGTACATATAACGGCAACCAAGGTAGCCTAGACATTCGCACAGCAAGCAACTACATCGTGCTGTCTGATGGGGATGGGAATCCAAGGGGTTTCTTTGATAACAATGGTAAGTTCACTATTGGCGCAACGGCATCTGGTGTAGACCGACTGTTAGTAAATGGCCCTGTAAAATTTGGTCAGGCTTCTGATACCAATACATACATTGATTTTCAGGGTGGCACTAATTACTTGGGGAGCACTGGAACAATTCGCTTTACTGTTAATAGTGGCGGTGTGCAGTTAACTTCAGGTGCAACGTCTTGGGCTTCTGCTTCTGACGAGCGTTTAAAAGACATCATCGAGCCAATCACAGGTGCAATGGCTAAAGTTAATACGCTTCGCACCGTTATGGGCAAGTACAAGACAGACGCAGAAGGTACACGCCGCCCATTCCTGATTGCTCAAGATGTAATTGCTGTTTTGCCTGAAGCGGTTGACTCGGTAGCTGACACACGCGAAGGCGATGAAACCGAGTATATGTCTGTGCGCTATACCGATACCATCCCGCTTCTGATAGCCGCAGTCAAAGAACTCAAAGCAGAATTTGACGCTTACAAATTAACCCACCCTTAAAAGGAAAATCATGACTATTGAAACACAAACCCCAACCGCAGAGCAAATTGCCAAGCACTACAGCGCCGCAATGGACTCAGTTAACCTCATCAACGGCGGCAAGCCCGAAGGCATGACTGCTGAAGAATGGACTGACTGCGTTGCTCGTAACAAAGAGCACCTCAAGATCATGTTGGATAAAGACTTCTGGACAACTGAAAACCTGACACCACTGCGTACAGCATCAGCATGAACATCCAGTTAGACATCAACGAAGTCAACTTTATCTTGCAGACCCTTGGCGAGTTGCCCAGTAAAACGGGTGTCTGGCCTCTGATTCTCAAGATCAAAGAGCAGGCTGAAGCACAGGTTCCAAAAGAGCCTGTACCGGAGTAAGCCATGTGGGACTGGGCCGAAGCATTTATTGCGGCGGCCTGTCTTGTGGCCTTCGTCATTTATGGCACGTACATAATTGCATGGAGTATGGTGTGATAAATGCGTTGGCTCATACTGTTACTGCTGTTGGGGCTAGTTGGGGCCGTAGCCAAGAGTGGCTGCCATGTGCGCGAGTTCTATGGAATTGGCTACACAATTCACAACCCATCCGAGCGCCATCAGCAAATGGTTGCGTGGCTAAAGAACAATGCACAGTATTGCAAGCCAGAAGACTATGTAGTGATCTGGAACAACCTGCCTATGTGGGCGGGTACAGCAGACTCGGCAGAAGCTCGGTCTTTAATTTTGCGTGGCTATGAAGAAGCGATTAAACGTGAAAAGAAATGATTCAGCTTCGCAAATGGTTTCCGTTTGTGTTCCCCTCTCCATACGATGTTCGGGCAATAGCTTCGGAGCGTAGGGCGGAACG
>Ga0181351_1000429_pt1 | contig 11972 bp, 16 predicted proteins | sample Su13VDMM15SD_FD_170485 | JGI IMG/M metagenome (GOLD analysis project Ga0181351, IMG submission 170485) | Freshwater viral communities from Lake Michigan, USA - Su13.VD.MM15.S.D | ecosystem: Environmental > Aquatic > Freshwater > Lake | place: USA: Michigan | collected 2013-07-16 | reverse complement strand
GTAGAATTATGATTTCAATCATTCCAGATATCGACTCAGTTAATTACGGAAGAGGAGTTGGGTATGAAATTATAGAACATGTACCGCCTACTGAAATTAATGAAATCTCAGCAACCAAAATTAGAGAACAGTTACGTAATGAAGGCAAATTATAAAAGACAAATAGCTAAAGCAATTACCTTTAGAATAATAGGAACAATAGATACAATACTGGTGAGCTGGTTTATTACCGGTAGTTTTAAAGTAGGTGCTATACTTGGAGGTATTGAAGTTGTTACAAAAATTGTACTGTATTTTGCACATGAAAGAGTATGGGACAAATACATTAAATATGGATTAGAGTAATATGAAAAAAGTTACAATTGTAGGAGGTGGAGCAGCAGGATGGTTAACAGCCCTATACCTAAATAAGATTCTACCTGAATCACAAGTAACTTTAATTGAGAGTGAAGCTATTGGTATTCTAGGAGCAGGAGAAGGATCAGTTCCTACATTAGTTGAATTTTTAAGATTTTTAGAAATTGACGAAAAAGAATTCGTAGTTAAAACAAACGCTACTCATAAACTAGGTATTTTATTTAATAATTGGAACGGTGATGGGAAAGACTACTTTCACTCATTCGGAGTACTACATCAGAAATTTAATTATGCTTATGATGATAACGGAGAATTAATAAATGAATTTTTTGGATACCTATATCAAAATAATGCACCTACCATACTTGGAGAAATAAGCGAAATACTAGCACGTAACAACAAATCCCCGTTTATTGATGGAACTATTGACGGTTCAAATCAAATTGCAAACTACTCATACCACTTTGATGCACATTTAGTTGCTAAATTCTTACGGGAAAAAGCTGAAGAAAGAGGAGTTCAACGTATAGAAGGAGTTGTTGATAATTTTATTCAAGACTCTGAAGGAAACGTTGTAAAAATTGTATTGCCTGATACCGAAATAGAATGCGATTTTGTATTTGATTGCAGCGGATTTAGAAGATTACTTATCGGCAACCTATTTAAATCACCGTGGAAATCCTATACAGACCAACTTAAAATTAATACCGTAATTGCATTCCAGCTTCCTCAATTTGAGAACAAAATTGAACCTTACACAAAAGCAGTCTGTATGAAAAACGGCTGGATGTGGCAGATTCCTTTACAGAACCGGATTGGATGCGGGTATATTTTTGATAAAAATTACATTACACCCGAACAAGCTAAACAGGAAGTAGAGGAGCTTTTAGGTCATGAAATAAAAATAGTAAATAATATTACATTTGATGCCGGAGCATATAGAGAGGTCTGGATTAAAAACTGTATAGCAGTTGGATTAAGCTCAGCATTTACTGAACCTATTGAGGCAACCTCTATTTTTAACACTATTAATCAGTTATGGGCTTTAGATGCTTCTAAACTTTTAAATTATAATGAGAAATTTATTAACACATATAATGAATATGTAAATAAAATGAACGATGATGTTTTAGATTTTTTATATTTTCATTATATTACAAGAAGAAAAGACAGTACGTTCTGGAAAGAATATTTACCAACAACAACTATTCCTTCTAGTTTAGAAACTAAACTTATACATTGGGAAAATTCAACATACAAAATAAACGATTTTAAAAATAACCCATTTGGATTACCAAGTTGGTTACAAGTAGGATTTGGATTAGATTTATTTAATAAAGAACCTTTTGTTACTCAACTAAAGAAAACAGACGTTTTTAGAATGTATAAGCATTTACATTACCTCAAACAGTGGGGTGAAGAAATATTAAAATACTCTATCGACGAGAAAAAACATTTAACAAAATAACTATGGATATAAAACCAGTTTTTCCAACCAACCCAGAAATTAACCAAACAAACTATTACTGGTTTGAACAAGGTTTTTCAAATGAAGAGGTTAACAAGATAATTAAATTATCTAAAAAACACGAATTTCAAAAAGCAACCATTATTGGAGACGACAAAGAAGATTCAATCCGTAAAAGCAACATCAAATGGTTACCAGTTAATGAAGATTGGAATTGGGTTTATGATAGAATACTAAACCAAATTGTAGAAGCTAACAAGATGCTATGGGATTTTAACCTTCACACCATTGTAGATACTATTCAGTATACTGAATATGAAGGTAACGGCGGACACTATGATTGGCATTTAGATATTGGACCAACCTCAATCAATCACCGGAAAGTATCTGTAGTAGTTCAATTATCAGACCCAAAAGATTACGTTGGAGGAGAATTAGAATTACATCCAGGCAGTAATTCATTTGCTGTCCCACGCCGGAAAGGAGCAGTAGTGCTTTTCCCGTCTTTTATTCTACATCGGGTAACTCCATTAACATCTGGATTAAGAAGAAGCTTAGTATTGTGGGCAGGTGGAGACCATTATAAATAATTCATATTTATAACATATGGCGTTGCATCATTCCCCTTTAGTTGTTACCGATGGATTAATTTTGTATCTCGATGCAGCTAATCCTAAATCCTACCCGGGTTCTGGGACTACCTGGTATGATTTAACAGGAAATGGTTTAAACGGCTATATCAACAGCGGTGAATTTGTTAGCAGTTCATTTGGAGGATATTTACAGAACACTAATAACCAATCTAACTTTTTTTATATTACTTTTTCAGACTACCAATTACTTTACGACACCTTCTCAACAACAACAGGAGGGTGGACGATAGAAGAAATAATTTGGACCAACTCAACCACCTATCCTGAAGCAGATGCAGGTAGCGTATTTTCAGATTCTGCTTACGGAGCATCACAGACCGGTTTTGACTGGAATCACGGTTACGGAATAACTCAATTTAAATTTGGGCAAACTAGCAATGGCACTAGCGGTTATGAAGATGAAGTTGTTGTAAATACATCTCCATATGATCAATTTAATACTTGGAGAATGAGAACAATGGTTTGGAATAGAAATACTAATTTTAATTCTTTATATTTGAACGGAACTTATATGGGAGGAGGTAGTACACCAAACACAGCAGGAACTGCAGTCTACGATCACGGCACTAGTTATTTAGGCACACTTTACGGATGGAAACATTACGGAAGAAGAGCTTGTGTTAAAATGTATAACCGTGCTATTACCGCTGCAGAAATCACCCAAAACTATAACGCTTTAAGAACAAGATTCGGAATATAATGGCTTTAAACTACTCACCTCAAATAGTAACAGATGGATTAACCATAGCATTAGATGCTGCGGATATAAATTCATATCCAAAAACAGGAGCCACCTGGTACGATGTAAGCGGAAATGGAAATAATGCTTCTCTTGCTAATGGGATAAGCTATAGTTCTGCTAACCGAGGTATTCTACAACTAGACGGTACGGATGATTATATCACTACCAACTCAGTAAATACTTTAGGAGGTATTTCTAACCATGCTTTTGAACTATGGGTAAAAACCCCAGGACTTGGAACCGGACAGAGCATCGGCGGATTATACTGTCCAGATTATGGTATAATAACATACATTGCCGCAGACGGAAATATTGTATATTATGTGTATAATACAGATCAAGGATATCCAGGAACTTATTTATTTAGTTTAGGTACATCCGGAGTAAACATGTTTGATAATAAATGGCATCACATTATCTGTACCCGAGGAAACGGAAACCCGGCAAATATTTATGTGGATGGAGTCTTAAAAGTATCAAGTGGAAATACAGGTACATGGTCTGGATCAACTATTTGGAGTTCAATGCCTACATATATAGGCAATAACCCAAACAATGTCGGTTATTTATTTTACGGTAGTATGGCCGTAGTAAAATTATACAAAAAATACTTAACAGCAGCAGAAGTAACTAAAAACTACAACGCACAAAAATCAAGATTCGGACTATAACATGGGATTATCATCAGGACCAAATAGCGCAACTTTAGGTATAACAGCATCCTTAGATGCCGGAGATAGGAAGAATTCTTTCCTACCTTTTTCAACCTTTCTAAATATGTCAACCTGGGCATTAGGATCAGGAGGATGTTCTGGGTATGGTCAAAACGGTAACACAAATGAAAACGAAAGAGTAACCGGGACTGATCCTTGGAGTAACTCAACAACAGTATGGGAATCAAGACCAACAGGAGATAATTATGCAGACGGCGGTTGGAACACAGATTGGTATAATATAGATAGAACAAAACTATACAGATTTTCAGTATGGGTAAAAAGAACGACTACTAGTTCTGGAGGTACTAGCTATTTCGGATTATATGGAAATACAGGCGGTGGAATTGAAAGATTAGACGGCAACGGGACAGAGGGAAACCCGTATTGGGAATGCAACGGTACTGGAGCTTATACTAAAGACGTTTGGTACCTACTTGTAGGACACTGCTTTCCGTACGGAACAGTGGGTGTTGCTAACAATAAACACCCAGATACAGGAAGATACACAGTAAATGGTAGAAACGGTGATTTAAACTACTGCAATATTGGCGGGGATGTAAAATGGTTATCAGACACTACTCAAACACTTCACAGAACCTATCACTATTATTGCGCAGATAATACAACCAATTTACAGTGGTTTGACCCTAGAATTGATTTATGTGATGGTACTGAACCATTAATTTCAGATTTACTTATATCTGCTCCTAATATTTGGAGAAACGGATTAGGAGGATCTTTAAAAGGAGCATTAACTAACGGAATTTCATTTACTGCAAATAACAAAGGTGCTTTAATTCTTGATGGTACTAACGATTATATTGATTTTGGTAGTGATATTGAATATAAATCAACAGGAGGGTGGACAGTTGAATCTATAGTTAACTACGGTGCAGTTGCTGGAGGGTACAACAACATAACTTCACCTGCTAATTTTATAGGTTCTGAAGCAATATCTTATAACAGCTGGTATTGGTCGGTATTAGACAATAAATTAGCTTTATGGAACATAAGTCCAGGTGTTTGGAAATACGGCTCTACTACCCTACAACCTAATACTTGGTATTATGCTGTTCTAGTATGTAAAGACGGAGGAACTAGTTATCAAATGTATTTGAATGGCGTTGCCGAAACCGGAGATCATACTACATATGTTTGGAACTCCTCATATGCCGGCCTAAAAGTACGGTATATAGGTCGAGGAAATGCAGCAAACGTTAGAGTATTAAATGGACAGATTGCAACTACTAAGATATACACCCGAGAATTATCTACTACCGAGATTGTAAATAATTACATTCAATATAAGACAAGATTTAATTTAACATAATGGCAGTAGGACAAGGATATAGCAAAACAGCAACTAACGGATTAGTATTCGCTTACGATACAGGAGATACCCGCAATAGTTTTTTAGGTAGACCTACAACAAACTTAATGAGTGGTTACGGGCTATCTAACTATAATAACGTTCCCGGTAGCGTAACCACAACATTAAGCCAAACCAGCGACTCGTACAGAGGAACCCCTATTTGGATACAAACCTTAACCCCGTTAGACGGTAGCGGTGTATCTTGGTTGTCAAACGGCAACAACCCGGGATTAGGTGTAGTGAGTAGCGGTGGTGGTGGATTAGCTAATCGCTATACAGGACACAGTATATTCTTTAAGCCCACAGTACCAATGAATGGCTCTCCTATTTTTACACATTATTCAAACATAGCAGGTTGGCAATCTTGCTGCAATTATGAAGATATGGGAGATGGATGGTTTAGAGCAAAAGTACTTTGGTATGATACAACCACAAGAAGTGACGGAAAATACTGGGCTATTAACCCTTTATCAGCTACATTAAATACACCTATTACTGTATACTGGGCAGGTCCATTTAAAGAAGATCTTAATAGCCAGTATATATCGCAATACACACCTACTTCAAGATCAAACACTGGATCATTATTAGAATTAGCTGGAGGGAATAGTATGTCTGTAGCGGATGTATCTTTTGATAGTAATTTGCAAATAACTTTTGACGGAACTAATGATCTAATCACTATTCCAAACAATACTGCTTTAGATAATCAAACATTTACTTTAGAGAGTGTATTTTATACAGATACATTAAACCAGTATGGATTTTTATTTGAAAAAGGAACAGTAAACACTCAATACAGTCATTTTTTTGAAGGAGGGTATTTTGTATTTAGGACAATGGGATTAAGCACTAATGATACACTTATTAACCCCTCTACAAACGCTTTTGTCCAAAGTAGGTATAACCATGTTATAAGTACTTACGAATCAGGAATAAAAAAAATATACGTTAATGGAGTTCTAGCAGCTACAACTACAGGTTTAACAGGCACAGTTGGAACAAACAATGGAGGAATGTCTATTGGAGCATACGGAGGATACAGCGGAGGACATAGTTATTGGTTTAATGGGCAGATACCAGTGACAAAAATCTACAACCGAGCACTCACTGCCGGTGAAATAAAACAAAACTACGGACATTACAAAACTCGCTTTAATTTAACTTAATATTTATAATAAATAAAACTATGGCAATTACTTACACTTGGACCATTTCTGCATTAGATTGCAGAGTATCAGAAGAAGGAATGTCTGACGTCGTTCAGACTGTACACTGGCGTTACAGGGGAACTAACGAAGACGGCGTTACTTACGAAACGTATAGTGCAACCGCTGTTCCAACTCCGACCCCGGAAGCTTTCATCCCTTACCCTGATTTAGATTTAGCTATCGTAACAGAATGGTTAGAATCTATTTTAGACATGGACGAAATTGAAGCAAACATCGACGCTCAAATCGAATTGATCATTCACCCGGTTATGGTAACTTTACCTTTACCGACAGGATCAGTATCATTATAATAGACTATGGATCAGTTTCCAAATAGAAGATGGCTGGTAATTCCAGCCTCAGAGGTAGTAAATGTAAACTTTAGCCAGGTTCTAGATGCAGGACCGGATTCTTTACGTTATTCAATTGATGAAACTCAAACGTTTGTTAAGTATGAAGTACAGGTGCTTTATGAACCTGAAACATACACTTGGATAGACCAAGAGACAGGGCAGGTAGAGACTACCACCATACCGGCAGGTACTTACGGAAGACCGGATATATACAACGGAGTATATCCTGAGTATGAACATGAACCAATGCTAGAATTACTTTCAGGTCCGGAATGGACTAATCCTTTACCAATAGAAGAAGAAGTATAATATGAATCAAGATATAAAAGGACTCGGAGACATCGTTGCTAAAATTACTCAAGCTACCAAATTAGATCAGGTAGCTAAAGGAGTTGCTACAGCAATGGGTAAAGATGACTGTGGTTGTAAAGCAAGACAGGAGTCTTTGAATAAAATGTTTCCGATCAATCAAGATAAAAAATAATGTCGTTTTTTCACTCCCCTAATATAGTTACTAACGGGTTAGTAATGTGCGTTGATGCTGCTAATCCAAGATCCTATCCTGGGACAGGCACCTCTTGGTACGATATAAGTGGGGGAAGTCTCACCGGTACATTGACAAACGGTGTTGGCTATAATTCAAACTACAAAGGAATTTTAACTTTTGACGGTACTAATGATTATGTTTCTTTTCCCAATAGTACTAGTTTAGATAGTCAAACTATCACCATGGAAAGTTGGAGTAATATAAATTCCCTTTTCCAAAATGGTTTTTTATTTGAAAAAGGACAAGTAAACACACAATACAGTAATTTCTATAACAGTGACGGTACTTTTTATTTTAGAACAATGGGATTAAGTAATCAAGACTTAACATTCTATATCCCTAGTTACATCGCTGTTAATACCTGGAATCATATTGTTTGTACATACGGTGGCGGAGTTAAAACAATATATCTGAATGGTGTTCAAATCGCCCAAACAACCGGAATTACAGGAACTATTAGTACAAACGCTACTGGTTTATTTATAGGTGCTTATGGCCCCGGCACAGGTTATTTTCTTAATGGTAAAATCGCTCAATCTAGAATATACAATAAAGCACTTACAGCATCGGAAATACTACAAAACTACAATTCAACCCAGCAAAGATTTGTATATGCATACTCAGAAGGAAACAATGCTGCTCCTTACGTAGCAAATTGGAATAATACAACAACTTTTACTATGAACCAATTTGGGGGATTAGGTAAAGTAAATGCTCACGGTTGGACAACAGGTCCAGCTACTTACACTTTAACATTAAGTAGCTTACCAGTTCATACCGAAGTACGTTATAAAGTATTTTGGCATTTAGTTGATTCATTAGATAACGAAACAAACCAGTTATTTACAATGAACTCAGCCGGAGGTGAAACAGAAAAATTAAGATTTACAAAACAATATAATTTAGAACCAGCTATTAGCGTTCAAGATTCAGGAGTAATTGCATCTTGGAGTGGCCATCAAACATACACTTACCGTCCTTGGGCCGGTGGTGGTTATGGTCAGGACGGTTACCTAAGCATTGATACCGGATGGTATGCCCACACAGCAAATTCATTTACTGCAAGACACGTATTAGGAGCAGATCAAGTTCAAGCCGACGAGGCAGAATATTTATCACACGTACAAGTTTATTTAAGATAATATGGGAAATTTTTACGGAGGTGAGGTTTACAGTAGTGCTTTTGACATAACCGGTTCATCTGGGTTTTATGCAATTAATACACCTGCAGGACCTGTAGTTTCCTATGTAGACCAGGATTATGACGGTGGCGGTTGGGTACAAGTAATGAGCAATACTGCTTATACTGGTGGAATGAATAATTTAAATTACTTTAACGCAGTTAATACTTGTAATTTTAGAAACCCGGGTACCAATAATGGAACAAACACCCCAAGAGGTCCTAGGGGACTAACCGGAGTATCAGGATATAATTCTTGGATTGGAACAAAATTTTGGTCTTACTTAGCCGGTAGAGTAACTTCCGGAAAAGTAATGGTTGTTCAATTTGTAGCAACTTCTGCAGTAGCTTTAGGGTCAACAGGATCTCATACAAAAAGATATAGGTGGAGATTTGACAACTTTAATAGTACTTACGCAATTGTAGGAGCAACAGCAATTGCTGATGAAACATCAACAGGCACTCCCGGTTTCTATAGCTACCACGCCGCAAATGGATTTAATTTATCAACTTACGATAATGACCAAGATGCATATGGTTCCGGAAACTGTTCCACATTTTATAACAATAACCCATTTTGGTACGGAGGATGTTGGTCAGGAAACTATTTTGCAGGTGGAGGGCATGCAGATGCACCATATTGGGATTCATCAGGACCTGATTACCATAACTACGGAGCAGTTTATATAAAATAATATGCCAGGAAATACACAAATAAAACCAATGAAGTTAACTTTTTCTCGAGATGAAGACACTTGGGGAAAGACTGTTGCTGATTTAGACGGTAATATTATTTATCAAAGATTAGGATTAATTTTATTTGATTATCAAATTAATAAAGAATATTTTGATGAATGGGAAGCTCAAATGAGAGCTATCCCTGTTTGGAACATTGTAGAAGTAGAAAGGTTTATATAATATGGCATTTCATTATTCACCTAAAATAGTAACAAGCGGATTAGTACTAGCATTAGATGCAGGTAATTCTAATTCCTACCCCGGATCTGGTAACACCTGGTACGATTTATCCGGTAACAGTAATCATGCTACCAAGAATGGAAACGCTGCTAATCCTGTTTGGAATGCAGCCGGGTACTTTTCATTTGCCGCTTCCGATGGATCAACAGGAGCAAATAATATTTTTACAGTAGCCAACAGTGCAACATTACAAAATCTAACAGATATAACAGTCCAGTTTATATGTGCAATGGAAACAAAAACTCCTGTAGGTAATGATTACGATTGGATGTGTATTGTAACTAAGGGAGAAGAAGGAGGTAATCAAAAACCAGGAACATCTGTACACCAGCTAGCAGGTAATAGGTACTACCATATTGAAACACCTGGCGGAGTTAATTCTGCTGGAGATTTATTTACAAATGCTGACTACACTGGAACCAAATTTAATATGTTCCAAACCAGAGTTTCTAATGCCGGAGGAACACAAGGCTGGTTAAACGGCATTCAAGTAGCAACTGCAGGAAATACTACAACAGGAAATACGACTACTTTGTATATCGGAAGTAATGGATTTTTCGAATTATTTAAAGGAAAATTTGGATGTCTGTACATATACAATAGAGCCTTAACTGATAATGAATTATTACAAAATTACAACGCATTAAGAGGGAGGTTTAGGATATAATGGCAACAGCATACTCACCCTTAGTAGTAACAGACGGACTAGTGATGTATCTAGATGCCGGAAATACAAAGTCATATCCCGGTGCTGGTACTACTTGGACAGATGTTTCTAGAAATGGAAATAATGGAACATTAACTAACGGACCAACTTTTAATTCGGCCAACGGAGGTTCAATTGTATTTGATGGGGTGGATGATTATGCTACAGTGTCTAGTCTAAATTTAACAGGAATTACTGAAAATTTTACATTTATTACAGTAATTAAATTCCCAACATTCAATAACAGTGGTGTTATAGTATGGCAGGCTTTTAGTAGTTATTGGGCTTTAATGACAAATACTAGTTTTGGTGCCGCTAATTTAACTTTTACTACAAGAGGCACCAGAGGGCAAGCTGCGGTATCATCAACTTTAACAGCGAACCAATGGTATTATGTTGTTTGTAAAAGAGAAGCTGGTGTAAACTCTCTTTATATTAATAATACTACATACACATACACTAGTGATGTTAGTTTTCCTGGAGGTACCTTATTTAAAATAGGTACTGATGGGAATAATAATTATTTTTTTAATGGAAACTTAGCACTTATCCAACTTTACAACAGAGCTCTTACTCAAACAGAAATACAACAAAACTACAACACACAAAAAACCCGATTCGGACTTTAATATTTATAATAAATGGAAACTCAATTACAAGAATACGACAACAGAGAATTTATGATATTCAACGTATCAGAATTAGATGAAATTATTTTTACAGAAGTTTTAGAAACCTCAGCCGATACAGTACGTAAATCTGTTGACAGAACAAAAACATTCGTAAAATGGGATGGAACAACGCCTGAGTGTGTTGCTAACTTAACTACAAAAGAAGGTCCTTATACTTACGAGGAAATTCTAGTTATTCTTGCTACACCAGAATGGACTGACCCTAACCCGCCAGTGTACCCATAATGTCTGCAAATGCCGGACCTGATATAGTTGAGGATGGAATCGTATTTTATTACGATACGGGTAATACTGTAAAATCCTATATCGGAGAACCCTTAGTAAACTGTGCTACTGATTTATCCTCCGGTTATAATGTAACTGTTACTGAAGTAACAGATAGAAGTATTACCCCTCCATTTCCGGGTATGAGAGTTTATAAATTTATAACTGCTAATAATTACAACCTACATAGACAAGGCGGATACTACAACGGAGGAGGTTTTGGTGGAAGTAACCCACAACCTTTAATCTTAGGAACAACAACTCCCTCTAACTTTACAACAGTAGGTACTGGAAAGTATAGATTTGGAATGTATATTAGAGGTGAAGTAACTAACCAAGTAGGAGACGGTGTAACTATTGATATTGGAGATCGTAACCAAGTTGGAACTACAGTAGGTACAAATACCAACTGGCAATTAATAGAAACAAACGATACTTTAGGTATAGCAGACTCAAACTACCCTTATGATTTTTTTGATATAGGTGCATCGTTCAACATGACTTTCTACGTAGCCGGGTACGGTATATGGAGGTCTCCAGGAACAGTCACTAACTTACCTTTTTTACAGGCTTACCCTATAAGCACACAGTATATAACTTACGGACAAAGTAGATCAGTAACTGAAGGGCTGCTAGATATGACAGGAGCAGGAACTATTGACTTAACAAATGCTTCCTTTACTTCTAATGCTCAACTAACTTTTGACGGTACAAATGATACAGTCTCTGTAAA
>Ga0181351_1000428_pt1 | contig 11987 bp, 23 predicted proteins | sample Su13VDMM15SD_FD_170485 | JGI IMG/M metagenome (GOLD analysis project Ga0181351, IMG submission 170485) | Freshwater viral communities from Lake Michigan, USA - Su13.VD.MM15.S.D | ecosystem: Environmental > Aquatic > Freshwater > Lake | place: USA: Michigan | collected 2013-07-16 | reverse complement strand
CCGCCCATTACCCAAGCCGCCGAGCTTGAAGGAGCAGGCGCTGGAAGCCGTGGAGAAGATGCAAGACCTTTACCCGCATCTGAACAACGCCGGAATCATCCGCCGCGCCCTGGAGGCCCTGCCCGATGACTAACCCCACCCCACTGCCGGAGCTGATGCAAGCGTTGTCCCACCAATTCCACAATGGCGAAAGTCTCGAAGCCGCATGGGCCAGAGCCTTCCAAGCAGGCGCCGACCAGGAGCTGGAGGCGTGTTGCAGACAACTTACGGATCCCGAGTGGTACGACGAAATCAAGAACTTGCGTGGGCCGTTCCGCGCAGCAGAACTCCGCGCCGCCCGCCGCCCCAAGCCGTTGAGCTTGAAGGAGCAGGCGCTTGCTGTGCTGACGCAGTACATGACTGGTGAGACAATCCTCACCAACGACTCTCTTGACACCATCCGCCGCGCCCTGGAGGCTCTCAATGACTGATTACAAAGCAACGTCCGATCAATGGAATCAAGTTCAGAAATGCGCCGATGTAGTTGGCAGCTCTGATTGCTCTGCAATTCTTGAACTCCGCGCCAGGATTGAAACACTAGAGAATGCTGCTCACAAGCATATCGTTGAAACCAATTCCAACATCGTGGCTTTGGCAAGCCGAGTCGAGTCGCTGGAAGCTGCTGAACGTCAAGCCTCAAAGGTTTACGAAATCAGCAAACCGCTAAAACTCACAGCAATACAACAGGAACAGTTGAACGCATTGCTACGACCTGGCTCCAGGCCATCTCCTAATTCCTCCCAAATTAGGAGTTCGCTGGTGGAGCGGGTAAGAAAAGCCATCTTTAACAATGGCGATGACGATGATTACAACGACGAAGCCCGTGCTGCAATCCGCGAGGTGGCCTTGTGGCTTGACGAAAACACTGGTGGTGACGCCGCTTGGATGCTTAACCAGGAGGCCGAGCGATGACTGAAATCACCCGCTACAAACTCGACGCTGCATTTGCACAGTTGCGCACGTTTGACCACCTTGCCAAGCCCGATGACTTCATCGAAGTGTCCCTATGGCACAACGGCGAAGGCTTCGATGCTCACCTGAGCACCCACGCCGAACAAAGCATCAAACTGTCGTGGGGAGAGTTCAAGGCCCTAAAGAAACTTGTTAAGGAGCTGGATCAATGACTAACCCGATCACCCCACCGCCGGAGCTGGTACAGCAGTGGGGGCACGATGCAAACCTGTTAGGCGTGCCACACAACGATGAAAACTGGGCGTACGAACAGCACATCGCCACCCGCGCCGCCCAATGGGGCGCTGACCAAGAGTTACTAGCTTGTGGAAATTACCTTAAGCAGTGCGCTGCGTGGGAGGAAGAAGATGTAATTGAGTTTTATAACTACCGCCGCCCCAAGCCGCCGAGCTTGAAGGAAAGATTGTCAAAGGCAATCGTCGATGGAGACGAAAGAGAGGCATTGAAACTTCTGGAGCAGCTCGATGCCTGAACCAACAATGGACAACAAAGTTATTTTTCAACAAAACTCTCCTGATGGAATGGAAGAGGTCATCCATTTTGACAAAGAAGGCTTCCACTATCGGGGTCAATTCATTGCTGATGCTGGTGAAGCCCACCGCTTGATGGTGGAGTTCCTCAGGCAGCAGACCGAGCCCAAACCATCAAGCCTAAAGCAACAAGCGCTTGCCAGAGTGACAGAGCTAGAGAGCGACGAGCCTAGGTACAGGACTGGACTTGCTGAAATCCGACGCGCCCTGGAGGCCCTACCCAATGACTGACTTCCGAGCGTTGTGCGCTGAGCTTCATGCCGCGTTCAACACATACGCTGTTGATGAGGCGCACCACGATTTGCTTGTCCGCGCCCGCGCCGCCCTGGCCCAGCCCGAGCCGCAGGGGCCGACGGATGAAGAGCTGGTTGAACTCTTCAATGAGAACGACTGGAACTACGTCAGCCCAGAAACCTTTATCGACATTGCTCGCACTGTGTTGGAGTGCTGGGGCAACTACACCACCAAACCAGATGGACCGGCTGTGCCTCATGGCAGGGAGCCGGCCTCTGTCGCTGACCAGCCTACCGATAAGGAACTGCTGGACCTCATGCCCGAGACCATGCGCGATGAGTTCAGCTATGCAGCCAAGGTCTGCAGCGACGCGACTGGCGGCCAGGTCAAGCCCGGCATCTTCCGTGTGGCACTCAACACCGCTGCACTGGAGTATGCCCGCGCCGTCCTCGCCCGCTGGGGCCGCCCCACCATCGAGCCGGTGCCGCAGCAGGAGGCTGAGTGATGGCTGACCTCTCCCCCGCCGCTCAGGCGGTGCTGGATGCCTACCGCTCATCACATCTGAGCATTAACAACCTAGCCGCCGCCCTCCGCGCTGCTGCGGATCAAGTGGCGCCGCCCGCCCTTGAAGAAGAGTTTCACGACAGAAATCAAGCGTTGCCGTTGACAAAGATGGTGGAGATCCGTCAGAAACTCCTCGCCATCGCCGCCGAGCTGGAGGGTGAGCAATGAATCTAGGCGAGCAACGTTGCCCCAAATGTAAAGGGGTAATGCGGCTGGTAATGCAGGAAACTACCTACAATCGTCGCGCTAAACGCAGAAGGAATGAGTGCTACGACTGCAAGCACCGCATGACATCGTATGTCTTAAACGAAGAGTTTTTTCAACAACTCGTGGCCGCACACGATATTGTAGAGCGGTTGCAGGGGTTCTACTTCGACCACTGCGACCCTGGGGAGGATTAAGGGGAGGTGGCGCCGGCTCTCGCGCCTGCACGCCTCACCGCAGCCTCCCCGCTACGGAATGCCCAGCGATTGAATCGTTGGATTCAAATCTTAACACCGAATTTGAGCTTTAGTTAACTCACCGTGGCCAGCTACTTGACCCGTCGGATGTCCGACAAAGACTACTACTTGTCGCAAGCAACTCGACCTCTCAAAAAAGACGCATTCAGCAAGTATCGCGGTGTTTCTAAAGGTACGGCTACACACCCCTATCGCGCAGCTTTGGGGTACAAAGGACGCCGGTATCACTTGGGCACGTTCGAAACTGAACTAGAAGCAGCTAAAGCTTACAACAAAGCAGCTCTAAGGATTATCGGGGATTACGCCGTAATAAACGAAATTCCTGAGGAACATGAAAGCAAATAATACGCGTTCCCAATTTCAACCGACGCAGTGCCCTGAGTGTGGAGAACAAGGGTTTCGGGTTATCGAGAGCCGTTTTGTAGAGGATACTAAGCGTCGACGAAAAGCTTGTGAAAAATGCGGACACAGAATGACGACGTACGAGGTGTCTCAGAAGTTTTATAAAACTGCAAACCACAACGCCCAGATTGTCGGCAAATTGCGTGTAGCTTTGGGGACGGATGCTTCTGTTGGCAAGCGGCAAAAGTCCGCTACGTGCGACTCGTGCCAGTACATGACAAAAGGTGAATGCTTGTTTGGGTTTCCTGAAGCGGGCGGAGAGTTTGCGTCAGAATGTTCTACATATATTCTGGTTAGCTAAATGGCTGATATTTCTAAATGTGCCAACGGGGAGTTGTGCTCATTGCGCACTCAGTGCTACCGTTACTTAGCGGATCCCGGACGCTTCCAAAGCTACATGGCTCCCCCTGAGCCTGGTCCTGACTGTGAGTACTACTGGCCTTTAAATGAGCATGAAATTCCCGATCGGAACCCACGTGGGCAAAAAGAAAGCGTCTGCCAATCTAAGCCTGCCTAATAAGCACGGCGTCATCATCGGCTACGGCGAAAAAAAGAACGCACGCGGCAGCATCGCTCGTTTCTATATTGTCGAAACAACTCACTCTTCGCGCCCTGAAGAGTGGCCGCCGTCGCTGACGTACTCATTGGACGACGCCCGAGACAACGTTGCTTTTGTTTGACTCGTGTCCTGGGATAGCCGGTTCCTAGAGCAAGCCAAGCTCATCGCCTCGTGGAGTAAAGATCCGTCAACACAGGTTGGCGCGGTCGCCGTTAAAAACCGGCGCGTCCTGGGAACCGGTTACAACGGTTTTCCTCGGGGCGTTGCGGATCTACCGGGTCGTTTGTCGAACCGGGACGAGAAGCTTTTGCGTACCGTCCACGCTGAGGCAAACATCATTGCCCACGCGGCGCGTAATGGTGTCAGTTTGGAGGGCTCGACGGTCTACGTCTGGCCCTTCCTGCCCTGTAGCAACTGCTGCACACTGCTGATCCAAGCAGGGATTACCCGCGTGGTCGCCCCGGACTTCCCGATCCCGGATCGCTGGATTGACAGTTTTACAATGTCCCAGTCCATGTTTCGGGAAGCTAATGTTGATTTGACGCTCCTAGAAGTCGATTTCTAGTTCAGCCATGCTGCACGCTATTGCCGAGATCCTTATTGGATACGTTTTAGTCTGTGCAGCATTGCTCTGGATGGCGTCGAAGATCCTCCCCTAGTCCTGTTTCATGGCGACGTACATGTTTTCGTACGGGCGAATTTCGGCGATTTTGTAGCCTAAACCAGATATATAACTAAACAGTTCTTGTTTTTTCTCGGCATACCAACTGTCGTTGTTGGCTTCGAAGATGATGGGCGGATAGCCGCTACGTGCAATGGTGAGTTCAGCGCCTTTTAGTGCGGCCAGTTCGCCGCCTTCGATGTCGAGTTTGATGAGGCCCACGTCATCGATGCGGTATTCGTCTAGGTGCATGGCCGGCACACGTTCGCTGCTCAGCACAGGCTGCCGGGGGATCAGGACGGTCGAGCCGCCGCCGTCTTCGGATACGACGGATAAGGTCACGTGCTGGTGAGCGTGGACTTTATCGGTTACGGCAATGTGCCTGGGGGTGATGTTGGTTTTCTCGTTTATAAAGATGTTGCCGCATAGCTGAAAATACGTGCGACGTTGTGCTTCGAATGCAAGAACTTCTTTAAATCCGTCTGCGAGCAGGACCGAGTACGCGCCCATGTGAGCGCCACAATCGATGAAATTTTTGGTTTTGTCAGAAAACTGACGAGCCCAGTCGATCAGGTTTTTCTCTGGGATGCCCACGTTGTGCATCTGGCAACGACCGGAGTCATCGTCGTGCATCAAAAAACCAACGTCCGGTGTGGGGACTATTAGTGACTCCTTCGGGCCCCAGAGGAATGTCGTCATAAGTTCGGATTAAGTGTTAGCATGTTAGCAGTTATCGGCCGAAATTGGATACAACGACGCCCTCCATACCCGTTATTGGTACGGCTTGTGTTAACGCACCTCATTGGGTGTACAGGCTGTTCTACAGCATCGATTATCCTGTAGATACTTTTGTTGTTTTTGATAACAACGGGCGAGATCAGATTACGCGCGAGTTAGATCTGCTACGCGAGGTGCCGCATAAGTACGTCAAGAAAGTCGTTGTTTGCCATCTGCCCTCGAACCTCGGGTGCGGCGGTGCGTGGAATTTGATTATCAAGTCGTTCATGAACTCTCCGTACTGGATAGTTACGAATCACGATTTGATGTTCACTCCGGGTTTCTTACGCGCGATGGTTACACACGCTGAGGATGCAGAAACCGGGATTGTTCACGGCGAAAACGGAAGTTGGGATATCTTTCTTATCAAAGATTGGGTCGTTCAGGAGTACGGGCTCTTTGATGAGAACCTCTATCCGGCGTACTGCGAGGATATGGATTACGGAATGCGCTTCAAGCATCGCGAGCTTAAGCGCCATATGTCTGTAGGCGTCCCCTATTACCACGGAGAAACCTGCGGCGACTACCAAGATGGTTCGCAAACCTGGCGCAGTGAACCTGAGCTTGCTAATGGGATTCATATTGCGCACGAACTTAATAAGCATTACTTACACGCGAAGTGGTCACCGGCGTGGCAAGCTCACATTGAAGGGGAAGTTTATAAAGCCCCTTTTAATAATCCAAGCTTACCTTTGGACTTTACAACGTACGATTTACATTTTGTGCGTCAGAAGAATTTGGGGTTCTGATGGAGGACTTCCCCTGTACGCAGTGTGGTGAGTGTTGTCGCCGTATCGGCAACGCTGTGTCGGCTTGTGCGTCTTCGGATTCGCTTGTTTTTAAGGTAATCGGTCAGAGCTTTACTTATAACGTACTCGAGGACGGGTGCTGCGAAAAATTTATAGACGGCAAATGCTCTGTGTACGCTGAGCGGCCTATGTTGTGCCGCATAAAAGAAGTCGGAGAGATCCTTGGCGCGGATCAGCAAGCGTGGTTTGCGTTTAACGCGCAGACCTGTAACAAGATGATTCGGGAAGCTGGCTTGGATTCGAGTTTTTTAATTCCTGAATTTGAAACGTAAACTTTTAGGATCTGTATACTGTCACTATGCCTTACTACTCGTCGTACACAACTTGCGGACGGTTGGTTAACACCCTGCGGGATCTTTTAGATCAGCGTGGGGTTTCATCGTTCAAGCTTAGTAAGCTGTCCGAATTGTCTCCGACGACAACGCGTAAGATTTATGTAGACGATAAGTACATACCCTCTCCTGATGTTCTGGAGCGTATCTGTCTGATTTTAGATGTGCAACCAGGCGATATTTTAAAAATTGCTCCTAAGATAGAACCAGTGGTAGCGATGTGTTCTGGTGTTTGCCCCTCAGGATTATGAACTAGCTGCTCGGCTGCTGGGTCTTCCGGTTCCCAAGACCCCTGCTGAGTGTGCTGCAGCAACACCGATGACTGCTGCTGTGCTTCGTTCGTATTACAAAGCTCCGGCTCCTATGCCGGGTTTTGAGGGAGACGGTCTTAACACTTCTGCTACTCGCTCACTCAATCCCCAACCACGGGTTTCTCAGCCGGAAGCTCGGGACCAGCTTTCGCATCGTTTAACAGCCGGCGTGGTGTCTTCGGAAGATGAAGGCGAAGTCGAGCGTCTGATCGAACTGCTTATCAGCGATCCTCAGATGCAGGAGATGTTCCTGCAGTTTGTTGATCAGATGGTTAGTCAGGCTAACGAGGGCGGCGAGTACTTGAGCCGTCAGCGTCCTGCAGAATACGACATGCCTAGCTACGGAGGTCAGTATTCGATGCTGAATGCTCCTTCTAGCTCTTCGATTCCTCCCTCGATTCGATATCAAGAGCTGGGCTGATGAATAATATTCAGCATCGTTTACTTGAAAACGACGTTCGCAAGGATGCTCCGGATCTTGCGGCTGATGAATTTTTACGACTTTACTTAGAGTCTAATTTTCCGCAAACAGCATCACATCCTTCAGCTGAGCAGAAAGAACAACGAGCAACAATGCAGCCACAAGAGGATGCGATAAACTATATGAAGAAACCCCAATCGGGTACTTCTTTCGATCGGCCTGATCGGTACTAATGGCTATTCCTGCTATCGCCGCTTCTTCTGCCGTTGCGCCTGCTGCTACTGCTGCCGGTAGTAATGCGGTACTGGAAGGAATTATCGCCAACCTTGTGGCTAATGTCGCCGCTCAGGGTGCCGAGAAATTAATTTTTGGTCCTGGTGGAGGCGCTCTAGGTCCCTCTAGTTATCAAACTGCAGACCCTATGGGTCGCAGCAATTACTTCACATCTCCTAGTTCACAGCTTGCAGCTGAACAATATCTTGCTGGCGAGGAGCTGAAGCGCAATTTACTGGGGATGATCCCTGGACTCGGGGATAAGCTTCGCCCTGTTCCGACCCGCGAAGAACTCGTGGGCGGCTTTGTTGATGGGCAGTTTGTTGGACAGGCAGCTCTTACAGAAGCTCAGGCTCAGAGTCTGACTGCACGGGAGATTGCTCGTATCCGTGCTGAAAAGGAATACGATTACGCCGCTCGTTTAGCCGAAGCTCAGGCTAGCGTTCAGCGTGAAAAGATCCGAGCTTTGGCTGACGCCCAAGCCAAAGTCGAATCGCAAAAAGTTTCCTCTTTGGGTGAAGTTCAGAGCCAGCGACTTCAGTCGCAGTATGGAACTGCTTCTAACTTGCTAGATTCGGCCATCAAGAATATTGCCTTCCGAGATAAACTGGAAGCAGCGAACACGCTCACTGAGCTTTCGAGGGCAGTCTGATGGCGGATGTTAGAGACGCACTCCGGTTCGCTGGGTTGTTCAACCCCATGCTGGCTCCGATTGCAGCTGTATCGGAACTGAGCTACGGCATGATCCCTAAGGCTGGGGAAGACAAAGAGAAGCCATCTAGTCGCCCCGTGGGCACAGTAACGTCTATTCTTGGCGGCAAACCTTATAAGGTTTATGCCGGCGAAGATTATGGTGATCAATCTCTGGGCACTTACTTAAAGCTGCGCCAGGCAAACCCCAACAAGTTCCCTGAGATTAAAGGGGCTCCTAAGCCTTCGACTCCTGCCGCTCCCGCTGGTGGGACTGCTGTTCCTCCCGTTACTGCGGATTGGGAAGGCGGAGCTGCCGGTACACCGTCTGCTCCTGCGGGCGGTATTCCTGATGCCACGCAAGGTTGGGGCACTCCTGGAGATATTGCTACTGAGCAGTTTCCTGCGCAAGTTCAAACTCCTGGTACTGAGCCAGGTTTTGAGAACCTACAGAAGCTGCTAGAAAAATCCCTCAGCCCTGAGTTTCTTAAAGGGCGTACGGACGAGGCTATTCGGCAGTTCGTGGCCACTAGCTCGATCAGTCAAGCGCTAGGAGCAGAGAAATCTAAGGAGCGTTACAAACGCGAAGTTGAGCTTGAGCGTATTAAGCAGTGGACTGATTTGCAAAAAGCAACTATGCAAACCAACTTGCTTTCTCAAGCTCTGTTGGGACAAGCTTTTATCTCCGCACAACAGCCTAGTGCTGCTATGGCTGATGTGCTTGCTAAAGGAACCCAAGCTGCTCAGGGTGCTCTAGGCGGCTCTTTCCAATTAAAGGCTTGATATGGCACTCCCTTTTCTTACTGCTGCCGGTTCATTTTTAGGTGGTGCCGGAGCGGCTGCAGGCGGTATTGGTTCCTTAATCGGAGCTTTTGGTGGCGGGCGATCTCAGCAGCCTAGCTTCGAAGATCAAGCTTCTCTGTATGCACAGTTAGCGGCGGGACAAGTTCCGCTGACTATGCAGCAGTACAAATACGGCGCCATGCTGCAGCCGTGGCTCCAAGCGGAGGGTGCTGAGACTCAAATTGCTGGTCAATCTGCTTACGATCAATTTAAAAACGCTCTTCAGAAAGATCAGACCGCTGCTGGTCAGTTAGCGGGTATTGCTTCTCAATACGCAAGCAGCGCAATTGGTTTGCAAGACCTTGCCGGTAAAGGGCGTTTAGCCGCCGAAACGCTGGGTATTGAGACGGCCGGCAACATGGCTAAGAATTACGCCACGGCGGCGTCAAACTTAGCTACCGGTACTTTGAGCGGGGAAGCTGGTCTGCTGAACCCGACTGCAGCTTCTTTGGCTTCTGCAGGTCAGACTGCACAACAAGGTAAGAATCTGCTTGCCACCAGTATTGGCTCAACTAACTTAGGCATCCGCCAAGAGCAAGAGCGTACTAGGAACGAACTGGTTAAGCAGCGTGCTGCTACGGAAGGTCAGTTAGCGCTTAAGCGTTACGGTGCCGGTATGGCTCTGGCTGGCCAGGCGGCATTTGCTTGATGAAAACTACTATTGGGGATCCGACGACGGTTGCCGGTTGGCTTGAGTCGTTAGAGAAATCGCAGAAAGATGCGTTTGTGTTTTATGCAAAAAACGCAACTAGCGACATTGAAGCGTATCTGTACGCCCGGTTTTTAACTCCTGGTTTTGCCGGCAGCATCTCAGATTTAACCGCGTGGGTTCAGGAGAAATACCCCAAGGAAGATCTCCGCAAGATCCTGCTTATGGAGATCGACAGTCTGCAGACAGACATTCAAAATGTCCGCAGCATGACCCTAACTGGGATGCTGGATTACGCCACGGCTGCAACAAAAGTTTCTGCGCTGCAGAAAGAGTTGCGTTCGCACATTCAAGCCGTTCGGTCTATTTCTGACGGTCTGGATCGTCGAGGACTTCTGCTTGCTGGGGCTGACCGGTGCTTAAGGGAGCTAATGCAAACCTTTGACGGTCAGCCCGGAATCCAGGCGCTGCTTGAAGATTCGTCGTTGCTGGTGTGGTCGACGATGGAGCGCGAAGAGAAGTCCTAAGCGACTCGCTCCATCCGACTCATGACAGTTTCGAGGGGACACCGCAGAATCCCCATGAACGCATCGTTGACGCCTAGAGACAAAACAAGCTCTGTGTTTTCGATGTAACCACCAAACGGCAGCATTACGGCAGGTTGATTTGAAACCGGATTGCCTGCGTAATCCGTCCAGATAATCACTTGGTCGTTTAAGGAACCCGTAAGTAAAGGTTTCTTGTCGACGTACAGAACTTTTGTGAAGTCTTTGTCGAGTATGTACGCACCTAAGTGATACAGAAGGTAACTCTGCCCCGTAAGCGTTAGAGCCATATGCTTCCAGTGATAAAACACTAGATGCCCGTATCCCAAATTAATGGGAGGCAGAGAACTGAACGTAGGAGCACCGTTGGTTACTGTCTCCAGTACATCGGTGTTTATCGTGATTGTTTCGCTTGCCTCTTGTTCGATCACTAACGGCCGCGTGGAGTACAAGCAGTTCAGTTCATTGTTCCGATTGAAGAAACACCAGTTCTTTTCGGCTTCGCCTTTGACAAGGTTTTTTCCAATAGGCGGAATAGCAGCTTGAACCGCTTCGAATGTTTCGTCGACTGCGCAAACGACTACCTTTGGGCTGTTGAACAGCTTGTCTGGCTTATTGTCGAACCGACTGGCGTAAACAGATGCGACAAACTGTACGTACAAATTTTTGTCTGGGCCGACAAACAGACGGGGATCCTCGTAACTGAGTCTGTGCCTCTTAGAGCGCAGTTTTTTTGTGCCGACGATTGTGCAGTCGTCTGCTAGCTCACCAATGTAAATATCTGTCGGTTGCCCGTTCAGATAGAAATACTTCATATCGTGCCGGAACCCAAAAGGCTCAGGTTGAGACCGCCACGCGATGTATGTTTTGTCGTTGTGCTTGGCGATGCTGGGGCTGAAATTGGCGACGTTTCCTTCGGGCAATCCGTAGAGGATTCGCGTAAACGACCCGTTCAAACTTTCAGCTTGTGCGTACACACTAGGTACGCCTGTTTCGGAGCGTTTTATCGGGAATAAAACGTTGCTGTATGCGTGCAGAAATCGGTGAGTGTAGTTCATGTATCAAGAAAGCAGATCGTTTACGGCAGCTGAGAACCCTGCCGAGACACTTTCCCAGCGGTATTCAGGACGTTGTGTGACGGCAAAACATGCCGCAGCTACTTCGTCGTATGTCTCTTTGTTGTAATACAGCTCATTCAAACATCGAACAGCGTCTGCGACATCAACTAGCCCGCGCTCTACCCCTAAGTCTTTATCTGTCACCCACGTGGCGATATCGACAAGCAACGCAGCTTCGTCCCAGATATCAGCACAAGCCGTGTGGTTAGGCACGATCTGGGGTTTGCGGCAGCTTGCGTGCTCGAAGCTTACTAAGCCCCACCCTTCCCCGTCTGCTGTGTTGAGGCCCACGTCACACACGTTGTAGATGGTATTAAGTAATTCATCGGGGGGAGCGTCCGTGTAGTTAATTTGCTCCGAAGTCAGAATTAGTCTCCGGTTATCGTCTATTCCGCGACGCTCCATTTCCCTTTTAAATAACGGAATAATGTCCCAGCCCATATCCTTAGCTCCCATGTGGAGATACAACATTGCATCTGGTTTGTCTACAGCAAACTGTGCGAATGTTTGAATCGTTAAGTCGATTCGTTTACGGGGTTGGTTTCTGTTGCCGTTAAAGACAATAAATTTGTCGGTAGGGATTCCAAGTTTTGCGCGAGCCTCTTCCTTAGGCATGGGGCTGAATTTACCTGTATCTACACCATGAGGCAGAACGCCCAACTTTGCGGCAGGAATTTTATGCGCAAGAATTCTGTTGGCACAGCCGATAGTGAATGTTATAGCTAGATCCCAATGCGGAATGTTCCGCAGCATGTCAGGAAAATAGCGCTCACTGTCAATCGGGAAGTATGCAATAT
>Ga0181351_1000425_pt1 | contig 12036 bp, 15 predicted proteins | sample Su13VDMM15SD_FD_170485 | JGI IMG/M metagenome (GOLD analysis project Ga0181351, IMG submission 170485) | Freshwater viral communities from Lake Michigan, USA - Su13.VD.MM15.S.D | ecosystem: Environmental > Aquatic > Freshwater > Lake | place: USA: Michigan | collected 2013-07-16 | reverse complement strand
GAGATGGCTCGACCCTAACCCAAGTGACCGACCCTGACCTTGGGGTGGTGCTGGATGTGGTGTGGGTGGATGGGTATTTCATGACTACGGATGGCGAGTTCTTGATTGTTACTGAGCTGTCAAATCCGCTAGTTGTGAATCCTTTGAAGTACGGGAGTTCAGAGGTTGACCCCGACCCTGTGGTGGCGTTGCTAAAATTGCGAAACGAGATTTTTGCGCTTAACCGCAACACGATTGAGGTTTTCGATAATGTGGGCGGTGACTTGTTTCCATTCGCACGGATTGATGGCGCACAGATACAAAAAGGTGTAGTAGGAACATTTGCTTGCTGTGTGTTTATTGATCGCATAGCATTTTTGGGTAGTGGCAGAAATGAAGCCCCAGGTATTTATGTTGGCGCTGCGGCAGTAACTACAAAAATCAGCACTCAAGAAATTGACAATATTCTGTTGGAATACACAGAAGCACAGTTGGCTTTGGTCAAACTGGAAGCAAGAAACGACAAAAACCATCAACATCTTTATGTGCATTTGCCTGACCAAACTTTAGTTTATGACGCGGCTGCATCCGAAGCATTGCAAGTTCCTGTTTGGTTTACTTTGGTGAGTACCTTGATCGGTCTTTCGCAATATCGTGCTCGCAACATGGTTTGGGTATATGACAAGTGGATGGTAGGTGACCCACAGACAAGCAACATCGGCTACTTGGTGCAAGACACAGGACACCACTGGGGGCAGCAAGTCTACTGGGAGTTCGGCACACTGATTGTCTACAACGAAAGTAATGGGGCGATATTCAACGAGATGGAATTGGTCAGCTTGACTGGCAGTATTGCGCTTGGCAAGAATCCACAAATCAGCACCAGTTATTCTTTGGATGGGCAGGCTTATTCACAGGAAAAGTTTATCGCTGTTGGCACGATTGGTGATCGTAAAAAGCGCCTTACATGGTTTCAGCAGGGGCATATGAGGAACTGGCGAATACAGCGTTTCCGCGGCGACAGTGATGCCCATGTGTCCTATGTAAGACTTGAAGCGCAAATAGAAGCATTGGCATACTGATGGCAACCGCACCAGTTTCTCGTAAGCTGAATCTGACGCGAGACCAGCTTGCACAATTCCTGACTGACCAACAGCAGATAAGGCAGTTTGAGTTATTGTTTGCGACTGTGGATGCGATTGCGCCTGATGTAGTGCTTGAGATTAATATTGCCGCAGGAACAGCCCAGTCAACAGCAAATGATGCGTTGGCGCAGATCATTGCTTTAGCGCAAGAGACTGAAGTTAATGATGCAGCATTGGGTGCAAAGGCACAGAACGCACTTGATAGGATTGCATTGTTAGCGCAAGAAACTGCGGTGACAGTGGCTTTGGCTGAAAACAAAGCAAATCAGGCTTTGGCACTGGTGGACAAGTTGAATAAAGCGGTTGACGGTTTGCAAATGACCCCACCGCCGAGGGAGTTCAAGCGAGCAAGGTATGGGTCGTTTTTTGATACGACCACACAAGCAGCCACAGTAATCAACACAGCCACAGCAATAACATTCAATACGACTGACTTGAGCAATGGGGTATTTATTGGTACGCCCACTTCGCGCATTGTGGTTGACAGCGAGGGTTTATACAACTTTGCTCTCAGCTTTCAAATAGATAAAACATCGGGCGGCACTGCGGAGTTTTACATTTGGTTCAGGTTAAATGGTGTAAATGTTGCCAACAGCGCAGGGTTTATCCGTATTCAGGGAAACAACGCAGAGATTTTCTCAGCCTACAATTTGTTTTTAGATTTAAAAGCAAACGACTTTGTTGAGGTAATGTTTTCAGTCACTGATTTAAGCGTTGAAGTTTTGGCTGTTCCAGCAACAGCGCCAGTTCCCGCAATCCCGTCCATAATTCTTACAGTAAACAACAACATTGAAGGTGTACTATGACAGTAACAGTTAAAGTCCTAATTCCAGCCAAACAAGCTGAAAACGCACAGACCACGCAATACACCGCAACCAATGTCAAGGCGATTATTGACAAATTCACGGTGACTAACACTAGCGCCAACAATGTGACTTTTAGTTGCAACTTGGTGACCAGTGGTGGCTCGGCAGGCGCATCCAACCTAATAATCGACACACGCACCATAGTGCCCGATGAAACTTACACTTGCCCTGAGTTGGTAGGCCAAGCGTTGGAGGCTAGTGGCTTTATATCCACAATCGCAGGGGCGGCAACATCCTTGACCATCCGTGCATCAGGTCGTGAAATTTCTTAAGGAGTAGAAAATGAAAGACTTCATGATAATGCCTAAGGGTTTCATGGGCTTACCAAGCGAAGAGGAATTCTTAACCGTTGCAGAGAATAAAGCCAATTTTCTGATTGCGGTAAAAGATTGGCACTACGGACCTGAAGAACCCAGCAACGACCCAAAGGCAAACCCTGAGTTTTATGACTCACTGGCAGAAGCCATGCAGTGTGATGCAAAGGACGCAAGGCGCAAACATTGCTCGAACTGTGGCTACTACGACAACAGCTTGATGACCCAAGTTCGGATTGAGCGAATCCCGATGGCTGGGTACGACACGGGTTATGGGTATCGTGGGCATTGCGAAAAGCTTAACTTTATCTGCAACGATATGCGGGTTTGTCAGGCTTGGGAAGATGAAGAAGAAGAAGAATATTGACCTTTTGTCAATTTGTGCGAAAATCAATCCGCTGAGTTATGGCATCCAGCGGCCTGCCCTATATAGGAGTTGTGCATGACCAATGGACTGCGAGAGAACCTGACAAAGGTTTTTATGCTGCCCCAGCCAGCCATTGAATGGCTGTTGATGGTGTATGACGCAATCCAAGTATTTGATGATGTAGCGGATGGTGACCCAGTAGAACGCAAAGACCTGAATGCGACAATTTGGAATACGCTGGTGGGTATGCATCAGAACGCATTTTTTATCGCAAATAGCCACCATTTAACCCCTTTGCTGGCGACAATGATTCTCAAGTGGCAAGCCTCAGATACGGCAGAGCGTGAGGGCAAGGCAGATGCCAAATCATTTATATGGCGTGCTGGTTATTACGATTTGATTTTGATGGCCGTTTCGCTTGTGCATGGTGCTGGTTTTGCCACACTACACGGTCATCATGTGATGGCTTTGTATGGCGAAACTTTTGAAGATTACATGAAGGAGTTTGGCAATGCCTGATCCGATAACAGCCCTAACTGTAGGCGGTGGTTTTTTAGCCAGCAGTATGCAAGCTGATGCAGCGACTGAAGCCGCAAGCATTCAAGCTGGCGCAAGTCAAGCTGGGATTGAACAACAGGCTGCTGCAGCCAAACTTTCTATTGAAGAACAGCGCAGGCAATTTGATGCACTGCAAGCTATATTAAAACCCTATGTAGATGTTGGGATACCGGCTATAGAAGGAATTAAAGGCTATGCACAAGCGGGGCCAGCAGCGTTTGAGCAACAACAGGCAATAGCTGGTTTACTTGGCCCTGAAAGACAAAGACAAGCGATTGCACAAATTGAACAGGGTGGTGGTTTTCAAGCATCTGTGCAAGCTGGTGAAGAGGCTTTATTGCAAAGAGCATCAGCAACGGGCGGGTTGAGAGGTGGAAATATCCAAGCTGCATTGTCTCAATTTAGACCTCAAATGCTTCAACAAGAAATTGAACGTCAGTATGGCAGACTTGGTGGTTTCAGTGATATTGGTCGAGAGACGCAAGCAAACTTATTAAAAGTTGGTCAATCTTCTGCTGCTAATGTTGGCGCACAGGGTATTACAACAGGCGCAAATATTGGCAATATTACTGGAACATCAGCTACGAATATTTCCAACTTATTGGCTAACCAAGGTGCAGCCCTAGCTGGTGGTTCGCTTGGTGAAGCCAAGGCCTACGGTCAGTTATTTAATCTGCCTGCGCAAATATTTGGTTTTCAGAGCGGTTCGGGTGGCTCAAGAGTCCCACTTGGCCCTAATACTAATCCGTTCTAAAAGATTAAATCATGGCAACTATCAACCCATTACAAGGCCCAATTAACTACGCTGTAGATGTGCAGAGTCCGTTTGAGGCTGCTATTGGCGGTTTTAAACTTGGTGCAGATGTGGCAACTGTTCAAGCAGCACAACAAAAGCGTGAACTTGAAAACAAGGCATTAGCGCAAGCGCAACTACAACAGGTTGAACTTGCAAATTTATACAAAAACCCCAATGCAACAGCCGCAGATTATGAGCGTGTTGCGGCTTTTTTGCCAAAAGATCAAGCGGCAATCGTAACGCAGGGTTTTGAAAGAAAAACAAAAGCAATGCAAGAAGGCGATTTGAAATTGGGTGGTCAAGTTTATTCAGCCGTTAAATCAGGACAACTTGATATTGCAAAACAAATGCTTAGAGACCAAGCCACGGCTTACCGCAACAGTGGTCGTGAAGCTGATGCCAAAGCTGCAGAAGCATCAATTCAACTGATTGATTTAAATCCAACAGGGGCGCAAGCAACCATTGGTCTCTATATGGCAAGACTGCCTGAAGGCACTAAGTTTCTTGAAGCGGCAGACAAGGCACTTTCTACTAATCGTGAAGAAGCATTACAGCCTTCAAAATTAAAAGAAGCCGCAGCAAAAGCAGATCAAGCTGTAGCTGATGCAACATCGGCACAGGCTAAAGCGAAAAATGCCTTTGAAAAAGAAGCAGCGGATGCTGCACTAGCAACAGCACAAGCTGCAAAAGCTAAAGTTGATGCTGAATTTGCTAGAGAAAAGATACAAGCCGATTTAAAACAAGCGGCTGCAACTCTACGCAAAACTGACGCAGATATATTGATTGACAAAGAAAATGCACGTATTGCAGCATTGAATGCTGCTGCGGCAAAAGAAACAAACAATTTAAAACGCCAAGAGTTGCAACAAAAGATTGATGATGCAAAAGAAAAGCGAGATGCTGCCGATAGAGAGCAACAAGCATTGGTTTCTAATCAAGTAGCAGATATTGATAATTTTTTGAATACAGCACAAAGAATAAAAAACACACCAAAAGACATCATTAAATCAGCAACAGGGCCAGTTAATCAAATATTACCTACTTTGACTACTAATGTTGCTGACTTTGAGGCGCTAGTTGAGGCACTTGGTTCACAAGCATTTATTGCACAGATACCAAAAATTAAAGGTACTGGTAGTTTGTCTGAAAAAGAAGGAGACAAACTGCAAGCATCTTTACAAACATTGAGTCTCAGACAATCACCTGAAAGATTGATTGAAAATGTAGATGAAGCTGTGCGATTACTTACAAAAGTACGAGGGAATATAGGCCTCAAGTATGGCGTTAAAGAACCTGCCCTCGATGTGCCTGCCGCTTTACAAGTAATAGTACAACTCCCGAATGGTCAAAGCGCAAAATTTCCTAATCAGGCTGCTGCCGATGCATTCAAGAAACAGGCAGGGATTAAGTAATGGCAACAGATTACGAAGCCCTTGCAAAACAATTTGGCGGCTCTGTTGCAAGTCCGTCAACTGAGGGATTTAGGGTTGAAATTAGCAGTTTCCCTATTTTTGCTGAAAGTTCAAGAGCAAGCACGATTACACCACCAGCAGGTTTTGAAATATTGTCAGAAAAATTTGCAGATTCTAGACCTCAAGGGTCATACTATGACGCAACTTTAAATACTGTATTTACCCCAACTGCTGGTCAAGCTGCAACAGATCAAGCGCAACTTACGCCGCTTGAACCAGTTGACCTTGCAACACTTGCTGGGCAATATGGCGGCACAGTGATGGCAGAACCATCAACAACTGCAACAGGACTTGCTGGGGCGGCTACAAGGGGCTTGGCTTTGCCTGCGGCTGGGGCGCTTGCTGGTGGGGCTGCTGGTGCGTTACTTGGTGGCGTAGGGGCGATACCAGGCGCTATTGCTGGCGCTGGTGCGGCAACCCTAGCTGGGTTGGTTGGCGACCCTATTATTAGCGGAGTCAATAGTCTGTTGGGCACTAAGTACACGTTGCCTACCGAGGCAATGGAAGACCTGCTAACCCGTCTTGGTGTTGCAGAACCCCGCACTGCTGCCGAAAGAATTGTGCAGACAACGACGGCTGGTGCAAGTGGTGGTGCTGGTGGCGTTGCTTTAGGCAAAGCTGTTGAAGCTGCCGCAGCGGGTCCAGTAGCCCGTGAAGTCGGTAGGTTGATGGCAACCACACCCGCATTGCAAACAGTCACAGGTGGAACATCTGCTGCCGCTGGTGGGGTAGCAAAAGAATCAGGTGCTGGAACTGGTGGGCAGATTGCCGCACAAGTTGCTGGTGCAATAGTGCCATCTGTGCCATCGGCAGTTAAAACTTTAACTGGGCAAGCGGCAAAGCTAATTTCTCCAGTAGGGGCTGAGATTAGAGAGCAAGTTACCCCAGTTACGATTGAACAATTACGACTTGGGTATACCCCAAAAGCCGCGCCAACAATTCGTGAATCTGTGCAAAGTATTAAGGCAACAGTAGAAGGAAAGATAGCGCCACAAGAACAGGAAACGCTAAAAAAAGTCATTACTCAAAATCCTGACTCTGTGGAAACTGTCAACTTTAGGGTTGCAGGAACTCAGGTCGTACCCGATAAATTGGCGGCTGATGCCATCAAGCAAGGCTGGAAAGATGGCGCGATTGCCAGCATCAAGGCTGCAACCGAAAAAGATCGTAAGTCCATGTTGCAGATGCTAAACATATTTAAGATGGGCGAAAAAAGTGAGACATTCAGAACTCTAAACAGAGCAGCAGATATTCTTGGCGACACGGTACAGCGGAGAATTGATTTTTTAGCAAATGCCAATAAAACATCAGGCAAGGCTATTGACCGTATTGCACAAACAAAATTGCGTGGTCAGTCTGTTAACTTTGACCCAGCCATGAATACATTTTTAGATGACCTTGGCAAAATTGGTGTGAAGGTCGAACTGGATGCAAAAGGTGTTGCCAAAGCCAATTTACAAGGTTCGCGCATTGAGGGTGACACAAGGGCGGAAAAGTTGCTTAATATAGTTCTCAAGCGATTGAGTAAAACACAAGCACCTGATGCCTTGGGTGTTCATGATGCAAAGCGTTTTATTGATACACAAGTTAACTATGGCAAAAAGAACGTAGCAAACCCTTTGACAGCAGAGGCCGAAAGAATCGTTAAGGGTTTGCGCCGAAATTTGAATACAACACTTGGCGATGCTTTCCCAGTTTACAGAGCAGCAAATGAAAAATATGCCGACACAATCACTGCGCTTGATGACTTGCAAAAAGCGGCAGGTACACAAATAAACTTTGACTCTGAAAACGCAAACAAAGCACTTGGTGTAGCAATGCGTAAATTGACAAGTAATTACGGTACAAGAGCAAACTTGATTGACGCACTTGACCAAGCGAATCAAGCCGCCACAAAATACGGCATGAAAGTTGAAGACGATATTGTCAATCAACTTATCTTTGTTAATGAACTTGATCGTATGTTTGGTGCAGCCGCACAGACTTCTTTGAAGGGTCAAGTTGCAGAGGCTATGCAGACTGGAGTAGATATTGCAAGGGGCGGTGCAGCAAGACGAGCATTAGAATTGCTTGCTGAAAAGGCTGAAGAATTGCGTGGTATTAACAAAGAAAATGCCATTAAAGCGATTGAAGAACTACTCAAGCGCAAATAACAGGAGAATCCATAAATGCCCGCACTATCAGTAGAACCTCCATTCCCAGCGTTTGCGGATGCTGATGGACAGCCGCTTGAGGATGGTTACATCTTGATTGGCACGGTCAACCTAAACCCAGTCACTAACCCGATTGCTGTATTTTTTAATTCAGCTTTAACGATTGCTGCTGCCCAGCCAATCCGCACAAGTGGGGGTTATCCAGTCTACCAAGGCACACCATCACGCATTTATACTGGAAGTGATTACTCTATCCAAGTGCAGAATAAAAACGGCACGGTGGTCTATACATCGCTGAATGGTAATGCTGATGGTGGAATAGTAGTTTCAAACGCTACAGGCACAGGCACACAGACAATTTTCTCAGTGAGTTCATTACCTACCGAAATCTTCATCAATGGTGTTTATCAGAATCAAAACACTTACTCATTTGCAAATGGCAATGTAACATTCACGCAAGCACCACCATACACATCTATCATTGAATTTGTATTTTGAGGAAACAATCATGCTAAAAACCGCATCAAAACTCGTTAGTGCCAGCCAACTTATAACTCCAATTTCTTTGGCTGGGGATGTCACCCTGTCCACAGGCAATTTAGTCATCGGTACATCAGGCAAAGGCGTTGATTTCTCAATTACCACTCACCCTGCGGGAATGACCAGCGAGTTATTAGCTGACTATGAAGAAGGCACTTGGACTCCAGTTTTGACATTCGGCACTACCAATCAAACAATTACCATTCCTCTAGCAACGTATGTAAAAGTTGGAAAGTCTGTAACCATTAATATGCAAATAACATATGCGGCTAAAGTTAGTAGCGGTCGTGTTTTTATTACAGGCTTGCCATTTGCAAAGGAGGCTGGCGGAACAATACCGTTATTAGCAGGATGCCCCGCAGGAACTGTAACTACTCTTGCTGCAATATTTTATAACGTCGATGGCGGCGGTACTACGTTAAATTTTGCAGAACAAGCTGGCGATATAAACAGCGCCAGTTTGGCTGCATCGGGTTCATTATTTTGTTCTGGCACATACTTTGTTTAAGGGATAAAAATGTCTCTCACAAAAGCAAGCTATTCAATGATTACTGGTGCGCCAGTTAATGTTAAAGACTTTGGCGCAACTGGTGATGGAACTACTGACGACACAGCAGCTATTCAAGCAGCTATAACATACATCTATTCTTTTGCCAATGCTGGAGGTACAGGAAGAGCGCCAGCTTTGTATTTTCCTACTGGAACTTATTTGATGAGTTCCACTATAACGATGGGAAACACTGGTTTTGCTTACACGCTTTCGCCATATTTTTTTGGCGATGGTACTGGCAGTGTTATCAAAGTAAATGCCGCAAATGTAAATCCATTTTTTTGGCGAGGTCCAGTGCTCGGGCAGCCTGGGGCAGGAAACCAAGCCGCTGCACCAACTATTGAAAATATGTCTTTTATTGGCCCAGGCCAAGATACTGGTGGCACTAACACAAATAGCATTGCTTTAAACTTTAACACTGTGCAAGGTGTTCGACTTATTAATACTCTTTGTAAAGATTGGAATACGGGAGAAAAGTATACGGATACTGATGTTATTTATCGGCTAAATGCAAGTTCTGAATTCAACTACATAGGCATAAATAGCGGAACCTTAAATGGATTAATTAGGCTAGATCGTATGCTTAATATCGGTGGCACAATTACACACAATACAAATTATGGAATATATTATATCGGTGGGCAAACTCCGGCTTTTAACAATGTGTTTTTTAATAGCAATGGAACAAGTTTAGCATTATCTGTTAGTCCACCCACAGCCACTTGCATCACAGTTGGCGCTGTTATCCAAGGATGCTATTTTGAAGCAGACACAGGTAGTTCAATTACCCTTGGCGGTGGCTCTGGCGTAGTCAGAGATTTATGCATACAAGGCGGTGCAATAGCTGGCAATTCATCTTCACCACTTATTTTTGTTACAAACTATGTAAATTCAACCGGCCTTGGTTTTGTAAACATGAATCTCAATAACAATGGTGCTGGCGGCATTATTGGTTATTTTCAAGCAACGCCTGGGGTTAATTTTTCTCAATCTTTGTTGATTTATCCTAATATTAATTCTGGGTCAGGGTCTAAATTAGTTTTAGCGGCTGCATCTGTTAATATATTATCTGCTGTTGGATTTGGCACTTTTGCATCTTTATCGTTAACAGTTCGGGCTATATCGCAGCCAACATCACTTGGAACTCAAACGGCTAAAAAATTCCAAGTTGCTATGATTGGCGGCGGTGATGTTGCTGGTTTATCTACAACTGTTACAACAGATTATTCAACGGGTGCATCATTCACATTAACGCAAACCACGGCAAGCGGTACTAATACACTAACATTAAATAATACGTCTGCGAATCCTGTTATTTTCTATTATTCGTGGATATTAGAAACAGGTGAATTAGCTTTATTGTAAAACAAAGGAAAAATCATGGCGCTTCGTAAATTTATTGAATCTGAAGGCACATCAGTAGTGCAAACACCGATAGGTAACATTGCAAATGGTGTTCAAAAAGTATCATTTTTAGCCTATGCAAAAATAACGAGCATTATGGGTAACAAAGACTTCATTACCGCTAATGTGAGTTTTCAAAGCGATGCACAACAGTTTAATCGGCAATATCATATACCTGTATCAACTGCGACTGGTTCGGCTAATTTCATTGCACAAGCATACGAACACCTTAAAACATTGCCAGAATTTGCTGGTGCTGTTGATTGTTAACCCGTACCAGTTCGGACAACTGGAAACCTTAATGCTTGGCTGGATTGTCAAGCTGGAAACAAGGAAATATTATGGCTCTCAGCAAAGTTGTCTCTGTCGATTTAATTGAAGTAGTAGAAAACGGATGCATTCAAGTCCGTACAAAAACCGCCATCATGGAAGATGGCGAGCAAATTAGTGGCACATTCCACCGTCACGTTGTCGCACCTGGCGATGACTACAGTTCAGAAGATGCCAAGGTTAAAGCCATTGCTGCATCAATTCACACGGCTGGCGTGATTGCGGCTTACAAAGCAACACAAGGAGTCTGATATGTCCACCAATTCACAAATTGCATTTGCACCGCTTGGCGACACCGTAGTAGTCCCTGCGGCGGCTAGTGCCCCTGCTGGCGTTCAGGCGCTGGTTAGCGGCAGGCTTGATGCACAGGGTACAGGGCAATACCGAATCATCAACGACAGCGTGTATACGGTGTTCTTGGGCGTTGGGTCAACTGCGGCATTGGCTACGGCAAATGCTGTTGCGCCAATCGCAGGAACCCCAAGTTCAGCCATTGTGCTAGTGCCTGGTGCTGTGGAGGTTCTGCGTTTTGCTCGCAACTCGTTTTTCAGCGGTCTTGCAACAGCGTCGGCAACTGTCTACATCGTGCAGGGCGAGGGTATGTAATGACTGAGGATAGTGATACACGTCTGGCAGTGCATGAAGCGGTTTGCGCTGAGAGATACGCGGCTATTGAAAAGTCGTTTGTATCAGGTTCACAACGCATGACCCGCATAGAGTATTTGCTTTATGTCGTGATTGCGGCTGTGTTGCTTGGTCCAGGCTTTGCGGGCGAGTTAATCAAGAAAATATTGGGGCTGTAAATTGACCCACTCAGCATCCTCTTTGCCGCCAATGCCTGCGTTGCCGCTATCAAGCAGGGGTGCAAGCTGTACAAAGACGCTAAAACGTCTTTCATGGAGATTAAAAAGACTGTTGATGAGGTTGCTTCAGATGTCAAAGCCGTTAGAGGATTCTGGGCAAAGCTCTTCGGAACAACGCCCACCGCAAGCCCCAAGCCTCTGGCGAAAAAGAAGGAAACTTATGTAGCTGTTGACGAAACCCAAGTCATGGCAGACATCGTTGTTCAGCTTTCTCAGTTTTTCAAACTGCAAGAACAACTTGCCGACCACATAAGGGAAGAGGAAGAGCAGAGCAAGACAGTCTACGACCCTGATGCAAACCTGATGGAAGCCGCCCTTAAGCGGGTCATGGCTCAAGACCAGATGGAAGCGTTGGAGACTGAGATAAGAGAGGCAATGGTATATGGCGCTCCTAAAGAAATGGGTGCTTTGTATTCCAAAGTCTTTGATATGCGAGATGTCATCAAAATAGAGCAGGACAAAGCAAGGAAGAAACGGGATGATGAATCATGGCAACGCAGGGAAGAGGAGCGGCTCCTAAGAGAAAGGCAGGCGTACCTGCTGGCGACTTTTCTTTTCCTCCTATACCTGTGGCTACTGTTAGCCCTCTTAAACAGGACTGGGAGTTAGTTGTGGGATGGATTGCCGCTTGTTTGCTTGTAGTTGTGTTGTTGCCTCTACTTGGAATGCTGTACATGGATGTGCTTCAAATGAAATCTC
>Ga0181351_1000414_pt1 | contig 12119 bp, 16 predicted proteins | sample Su13VDMM15SD_FD_170485 | JGI IMG/M metagenome (GOLD analysis project Ga0181351, IMG submission 170485) | Freshwater viral communities from Lake Michigan, USA - Su13.VD.MM15.S.D | ecosystem: Environmental > Aquatic > Freshwater > Lake | place: USA: Michigan | collected 2013-07-16 | reverse complement strand
TTAATTGGTGATGATGATGTTGGTGTTGGTGTTGATGTTTGAGTTTGAGTTGGAGATGGAGATGGAATGGTACCACATTCTAACACGGCCGTAAAATCCAATGCCTCACAATTAATTGTTGGTGTTGGAGTTGGTGTTAAACATAGCCCGTTAAAGACATAAACACTAGATAAGTCAGGACAATCACTTGTACAAGGAGATTTACCGGATAAATAACAAGTACCTCCCAAAGTGTTGGATAAACACCATTGATTGGTTGTTCCAGTTAAGTAATAGATTGCCCAATTGTTGGTTTGACCTATCCAATAGGTGTTATCGTTATATGTTCCTCCTGATATGTATGTGTCGTCAGCGCCTAATATTCCGGTGTTACTTATACAATATATTGAATTACAAGCCATATTATATTATTTTTATTTGTTTTTTTTAGTTGGACAACTCTAATATGATGAAGTTATTTATTCCTACTCCCAATAATGTTATTAGTGATGTCATTATTTTATATTTATTTTATTTTTTAATATTAACATCCAAGACCTTTAGTGCAGGTTATACTTAATTGACCAATACTATTAACATTAAATATATATGTATCATCATCTATAAGTGGTCCTGCTGTATATGGAATAGTTAATAGTTCGTCTGCATATATATAACTTCCTTCACCTAATACCGAATCTAAGCTATATGCAATAAATGAAGTTACAGGGTCATTAAGTAGACAGAAATTAAAAACACAATATGAACTACTCCTGTCTAGATAATGAGTATATACCTCTTTTATGCATCTAACTGATAGAAAATTTTGAGTGCCAATAAAGTATGTGCCATTGTAGGGGCCATAAGAATTCAAAAAGTAGTACCAAGCAGTGTCTTCAGTTTGAAGCGTACTACTCCAAAAGTTAGCAGATTGTTTAAGTCCTACAAATTGTTCGTTAGGATAATCAACAGAAAGATAACCTCCTCCAAGAGCGGTAAATCCAGTTTGATTATTGCCATCTGTATTAGTAGGTTCCCAATGGCAGAATCCTATTTCTTTCAATTTACTTCCCGCAACATTTTCTCCACCTAATCCCCCATATAATGTATTCCATTCAGCCTGAGTAGGTATATGATAACCCTCTGGGGCTAACTTTAGTCTATAATCTGGGTCAGCAGCTGATTCTTCATTCCATATTCCTTGTACTACAGCAAAACTATATAATTTACCATAAATAGCATCATTGGCTGGATTATCGTCATAATGTCGCCATCCTCCAGGTGGTATTGGTGTACTATCACTAAATGTATCTACACTTAAGTTACATACAGCCCATCTCTGTGTACCAATTACTATCTGACTATCTGGTACACAATTTGGACAAGGGTTAGCAGTAGTAGAGGTAGACGTTGGTGTCATTGTTGGTGTTTGAGTAGGTGTTGATGTTTGAGTTGGCGTTGGCGTTTGGGTTGTCGGAATACAATTATTATATGATGAAGTTGTTTGTCCAGGAATAACAATGGCGTTTGTTTGTTCATCAGTTATAAAATAATCGCTATTATCACTAAACATTGTCTCAACGGTGTATATTAAAGAAGTTAATACTTTATTCGTTTCTACAGGAAGTGCATCTGTGTTCCATTGTGCTTTAGTTGTTGTAAAAGTCATAGGAATAGAACAAGTAAAAGGGCTCATACCTGCAATTACATATCCAGTAATTGTTCCAACAGAAAAAGGACTTGGTTTTAAAGTTCTTCCCGCTAATACTGTTGTGAAGTCTATGTAACCAACGGTAGACATTTTTATATTTCCATCATTTGATGCTGTCCAATTTACACAGTATTCTTGTATAGGTGATATAGGTGATGTTGATGTTGGCGTTGGTGTGTATGTTGGTGTTGGTGTCTTTGTCGGAGTTGGAGTAGGTGTTTCTGTATTTGTTGGTGTTTGAGTCGGAGTTTCTGTATTTGTTGGTGTCATTGTGGGAGATGGAGGTATGATACCTTCTGTTGGTGTAAGTGTTGGGGTTGGTGTGTTAGTAGGTGCAGGTGGTGGACCAATAACCACATTTTGATAAAATACACAACCATTATTATCAATAACTTTTAAACTATATGATAATTCACCTTCTAATATTGAGGGAACTATAAAATCGTAAGGTAATGATGACGACGGTATTGTATCAATATAGATGCAAGAAGTATTTGACGGAAAACACAAATAAATATTAAATGGTGTTGCACCCGTTATGTTATTGATATGAATATTTGTTGGCATTTTTTTTATGATATATTTTATAAATATAAAGGGTTTATAAAACTTGTGTAGTTTGGATATTATAAAATTTATTATTATCTTTGTCTTTATGTCAGACGATGCGGAAATTTTAATAGAATTATTACGAGAAATACTTGGAGACGAGAAACAACATTATGGGCATAAAGGTCAAATATCGTTTGATTGTGTTAATTGTGATGAAGGACAACATAAAGGTAATTTGGAGGTAAATTATTTTCAGCATGTTTATAAGTGCTGGTCTTGCGGAGATGTGGACAATACCAAAGGTCCTTTAGGTAAATTATTTGACTTATATGGTAATAAAAAACAAAAGAAAATTTATAATGTTCTCCAACCGGAAGAATATAAACCAAGAGAAGAAAAAAAGAAAAGGTTAGTTCTTCCAGAAGGATTTACTTTATTTAAAGATAGTAGTCCGAGATATCCAATTAGGAATCAAGCTTACAATTATTTAAAAATTCGTGGTATTGGAGATGATATTATTGAAAAGTATGGTATTGGTTTTTGTGATAAGGGTAGTTTCGGTGGTAGAGTAATTATACCTTCATATAATGAAAAAGGTTATTTAAATTATTTTATTGCTAGAAGTTGGGACCCAAATAGTCGAGCAAAATATAAAAACCCTGAAACACCAAAAGATGAAATCATATTTAATGAAAATTTAATTGATTGGTTTAGACCCATTTTTATTGTCGAAGGAGTGTTTGATGGGTTATTCTTACCCAATAGTATTCCTATGTTAGGAAAACATATGTCAGAATTATTATTTGAAACATTATATGAGAAAGCAATTAATGATATTACCATTTGTCTTGATTCTGATGCTTGGAAAGATTCGGTTAAATTGTATCACCAGTTAAATGGGGGTAGATTATATGGTAAAATAAAAATCATTAAACTAACTGACGATAAGGATGTTGCGGATTTAAGAGGTAATATTGATGAATATTATTATGAAATAAAGTAAATTTTATTTGGATATGTAAAATAAATGTTGTTAATTTGCTCAACATTAAAACAATAAGTTATGTCCAACACAGTTTCATTTGATTTGACGACCTTCAAAAATTTAAAAAACGAGTACCAAAACGCCATTCAAAACAACATTACTGTATTCACCTTTGAGGGTAATGAATATTTAACTAGTTATGCGAAATATCTAATTGAATATCTTAAAACAAAATTTGAAAAATAATATGAAAATAGATTTAAACGAGGTTGCTAAAGAGATTAGAGGATTGTTGGATAAACGAAGAGAAGAACTTGATTTAACTTTTGTTGAAGACACCCACACTTATTATATGAAAGATGAGACGGGTGTTGTTAGAAATGATTATCCCTCCGTTAGTAAGGTAATGAAATACTTCTATGAAGAGTTTGATACGGAAGGTATCTCATTAAAGAAAGCCAAGGGAGACCCTGAAGTCCAACAACAACTATTAGATGAATGGAAAGCGGCTGGTGATTACTCAACCAATATGGGTAGTAGAGTCCATTATATGTTGGAGAAGAAAACCATAGAGATGTTTGGTGATTACAAAGAGGTGAGACAACCAATCTTTGAATGTGATTTTACCCAAGTATTAAAGGGTGATAGTATGATATCTGCGGGAACCGCTTATTTAGACCTTATGGTTGAGAGAGGTGCTGTGTTATTGGATACGGAGATTGTATTGGGTGACCCTGAATTAAAATATACTGGTCAACCGGATAAAGTGTGGTTGATAATGAATAAAGAACAAACTGAGTTTGGTTTGGTGATAACAGATTGGAAAAGTAATAAACCAAAGAATTTTGAGGAGTCATTTTTCACTAAAAGAATGTATGAACCATTTGATAAATTACCAAACAACGCGTTGGGTCATTACTTCACTCAATTACCTTTTTACGGAAAACTCCTTATTAAAATGTTGCAAGGGACTAAATACGAAAACATTAAATTGTATGGGTGTGTAATTGTTCTTGTGAAAGAAAATGGTGGGTATGAAGAGTTCCGTGTCCCAAAAGGAGTTCAAGACACTATCTTGGAGATGGATATGAAAAAATATTTGACAAAGAAGTAAAAAATAACTAAAATTAAAAGAAAAATATATGGACGATTTATTACAACCAAAAATTGATTTAAAAAAACAACCAACACTTGAGTGTGAAGAATGTGGAAGCATATACTTCAAAGAGGTTGTTATGATAAAAAAAGTAAACAAATTATTAACAGGAAGTCAGGAAGATACGATTGTTCCATTCCCCACTTACCGATGTGATGATTGTGGGCATGTTAATGAAGATTTTAAATTATTTGATAAATAATGAAAATAATTAAAAAAGAACATATGTGTGCTCCTTGTACAGCATCATTGTGGTGGATACCAACAATATCGTACTCTATTATGTTAATTAATGGGGTTAAATTCCATAATGAATGGGTATGGTGGGTAGGAATATCTGCTTTAATTTTAGTATGGGGATTATTAAATTGGAAAATTGAAAAATAATATGATAAAGAAATTAGTTCATTTTTCTGACCTTCACTTGAAGTTATTTAAGGACCACGATTTATATCGGGGTGTTCTGAATGATATGTTAGAAAAATTTAGAGAGATTAACCCCGATAGAATTGTCTTCACCGGTGACCTCTTACATTCTAAAAATCAATTAACACCCGAAGTTATAGAAATAGCGTCTTGGGTGTTAACAGAATGTTCATCAATTGCTAAAACAATACTTATTCCAGGGAATCACGATGCGTTAATAAACAATAATGATAGGTTGGATAGTATTACACCCATTGTGGATAACTTAAATAATCCCAGTATTGTCTATTACAAGAATAGAGGTATCTACGAGGACGAAAATGTGTCTTGGTGTGTATATTCTCAATTCCAAGGTAATATCCCACCAGAGATTGATACAGCGGTTGGATTTAAGATTGGATTGTTTCACGACCCGGTTGCGGGACTAACAACTGATTTGGGATTTGATTTTGGTTCTCACGCATACGACACAGAAAAATTTAATGGTCTTGACCTTGTGTTATGTGGGGATGTTCATAAACGAGCAACATTTAGTATACCAAATGGTAAGAGGGGTGTGATGATAGGTTCTACTATTCAGCAAAATTTTGGGGAAAGTATAAATAAACACGGATTCGGAGTTTATGATTTAGATAGTGATGAGTATAGTTTTGTTGATTTGGATAATCCAAAACCGTTCTTATCATTTAAGATGAAATCATTTGACGATATAATAAACGGAACAGAAAAATTGGTAAATAATGGAAAATAATATGAATAGTTTAGATGAAATAGCAATTAAAAATGGAACTGATAAAAGTTCTAAAACACATAATTATTGTGTTAAATATGAAAAATATTTTAATTTTAACCGAAATGAAAATTTAAAAATACTTGAAATAGGGGTTTTTAATGGAGAATCTTTAAGAACTTGGAGTGAATTTTACCCAAATTCTATGATAGTCGGTATTGACATTGATGAACGATGTATTGATTATCAATCAGAAAAAATTAAAATTGAAATTGGTTCTCAAATAGATGAAAAATTTTTAAATAATGTTATTGAAAAATATGGTGAATTTGATTTAATACTAGACGATGGTTCACATCAACAATCACATATGATTAAATCATTTGAAATTTTATTTCCGTGTGTTAAAAAAAATGGTTTGTATGTTGTAGAAGACACTTGTTGTTCTTATTGGAGTGAATTTGAGGGAGGGTTTAGGAAATCAGGTACATCTATAGAATACTTTAAAGATATTATTGATGATGTTAACTTTAATGGCGAATTACTTGAAAGGTATTCACCAGCTTATGCTAGAAAGGAAGATTTATTGATTGAGCAAACTAAATCAAAAAAATATGGTATAAGAACAGATATTGAATCATTAAATTTTATGAATTCAATGATTATCATAACTAAACGATGATAAAATATTAAATAAATATGGGAAATCTTAGAGACAAATTCTCCGATGAGGAGTGGGAAGAATTACTTAAAAAAATAGAACAAGAAGACAAAGAGCGTGAAGCAAATCGTGTTAACAAATAGTCAATTAACTAGTGTCAATGAGTATTGTAAATTAAACGATATTGAGGACATTGATAAATTCATCGTAAAATGTTTTACTGGTGGATTTAACACAACTAAATATGGTCTGCTTGGTGATGATTCGGGAAAAACGAGTATTGTTGAGGAAAAACAGGTAGAAATTGAGGTAATCCGTGAAATACGGGTAGAAGTTCCTGTTGAAGTTATCAAAGAGGTTGAGGTCATTAAGGAAGTAGAAATTATTAAAGAAGTTCCGAGCCCACCAACCGAAATAGAAGTTGTCAAATATGTTGATAGAGAAGTCATTAGGGAGGTAAAAGTGGAAATCCCTGTCGAAAAAATAGTATATATTTACGACAATCCCGTCCCAATTATAGAGGAAAAAAGGGACGAACCTGAACCAATTATTATTGAGAAGATAGTAGAGGTGATTAAGGAAGTTCCGGTGGATAGAATTATTGAGGTGGAGAAGGTGGTAGAGGTTATTAAAGAAGTTATAGTTGAGGTTGATTCCGGAAATGATAAATTAAAACTTATCCAAGAAACTTTACAGAAATTAAGAAAAGAACTATCTTTAAAGAACACAAGGATAGAAGAGCTTGAAAAAATAAATAAACAATTGGAATCAAGTAATATGGAGCGTGGAGCGGTTTATATGAAAGGTTCTAACTTAACAGAAAATTTATAATATGGAAATATTAGTTTGGTTCATTTTAAGCTACGGGCTTATGAACATTATGGTATACGGGTCAATCTTTCAGGGATTGAGAGATTTCTTTAAAAAATGGGGGAATAACCAATACACACCTTTTAACGGGATTGCTCGTTTTATATCTGGAATATTAACCTGCCCGATGTGTTTTAGTACTTGGGGTGGATTCCTATTGAGTTTTTTATTATATTCTCCAATACACCAGTTATTCGGTATTTCCGAAAATATATCTTGGTTCTTTGATGGTATATTATCATCAGGGGCTGTGTGGATAATAAACTCTATTGTTGAATGGTTTGAGGAAAACAGACCAGTGAAAAATTAAAATATGGAAAGTAAATTAGGTGATTTTGTAATTAAGTATTTGAAAGAAAAAACTCAAACTAGAAAAGTAATCAAATGTGTGGATTTTTTTCAATTAATAATTGATATGGGTCTCAGTGATGAATGTGTTGAGGTTATGAGTATTGTTGAATATTTAGACCAAAATGAGATTGATATAAATTTTGATGACATCAGTGGGGACTATTATTCACGATTCAAATCAATTGAGAGAAAGGTTAAATTATCTAAAATGTTACAAGGTAGTAAAACAGAAGTTCAAAAAATGATTGAGAAAGTAGATAGTATTAAAATTCAAGAGAGACCGGATTGGTTGGATTATTATAGAGATGAGGAGGATGATGAAGATGCAACACCTATCGCAACCTCAGATAGAGATAGAAATTTAGGTCAAGATATTATTGATAGATTAACTAACAAAATTAGAGAACAAGTTGAGAATGAACCGGAAATAACTTTAGAAGAAATAGAAAAAGAAATAAATAACAATTAAATAAAAACAATCATGCCAAAGTCAAAATTACGAGGTGGAGCAAAAGCTCACAAAACAAGAGTTACAACAAGAAATAACTCTCTTAGAGGATTAAGAAAGAAAGCTCAAGAGGAGTATACCGAAATGTTTGAGAAACAAATGGAAACAATTAAAGCTCAATATCAAAACGAGAATGGTGAAACAATGGATATAAACGCTGAGGTTATAGGCGATGTGAATGATATTAACATCGTTGAGGCTGAGGTAGTAACACCTGAAGTTGAAGTTGAGAACTAAAATAGTGTCCGCATTTCCTGGAGTAGGAAAAACAACTTATCATATAAACAACCCTAAAACCACTTTGGATTCCGATTCAAGTGGTTTTAGCTGGATTATTAATGAGAGTGGTGAAAAGGTTAGAAATCCAGAGTTTCCACAGAACTACATAAACCATATTAAAGAGAATATTGGTAAATACAAATACATCTTTGTGTCTTCACATAAAGAAGTTAGAGATGCTTTATTAGACAACTGTATATACTTCTATTTGGTTTATCCGGATAGTGATAGAAAAGAGGAGTTCATCCAACGATACCGAGATAGAGGTAATGACGAGAACTTCATTAAGTTAGTTGATTCCAAATGGGATGAATGGATGTCGGAATACTATTGGATGGAAGGTGGTTGTGTGAAATTAACGGCTTATGATGGTTGGAATTTAGACAATGTGTTGGAAGCTCAAGATAGGAGAGACGGTGGAGACGCCATTCAAGAAGAGGTTGAAGAAGTGAACTAAAAAATATGGATTTATTTAATCCTGAGATAGAATTTAATTACACAATAATGATAAAAGATTTAGATATCACAAACTTTGATAATCCTTACCTACAGATTGTGTGGGAGGATTATGCAGAAAATTTTACACAAGAAAAAATAAAGAGTGTTCGTCATTACTTCCAAAAGAAGTATAACACAACCAATGTTAATGTAATAACAAAAACAAAGGTTGCTGACGACACCACGCATACCGTAGACATATCCTTTAACATTTTGGATGAGAACTATCAATTAGAGTTAGTTCGTTCATTCTTGGAGTCAAAAGGGAATATGGAACACTACGATGATATCTACCAGCTTAATAGTATTGTGGATAACAAATTGTTGCAGGACCAAACCGACGCATTACCATTTAAACGATGGTATATCAAAAATATTGAGTTCTCAAACTTCCTATCCTATGGTGAGAATCAGAAGATAGATTTTGAGAAGTGTGATGGTATTACAGTTGTGGAATCAAACCCACCTAACTTTGGAGGTAAGACGGTTCTTACCGTGGATTTACTTATGTTCTTATTCTTTAATGAGACCACCAAAACATCCAAAGCCGAGGAGATATTTAACAGATTCACCGAAAGAAATAAAGTTGCTGTAAAGGGTGAAATTACAATTGATGGTGATGAGTATATCATATTGAGAAATATTGAGAGAAAGTTATCAAAGAAAAACGAATGGACGGTTAAGACCGAGTTGGACTTTTATAAAAGATTGTCTGATGGTAGTTTGCAGAACTTCACCGGGGAACAACGAAGAGAAACCGAGGCGTTTATCAAAACATCTATCGGAACTAAAGAGGACTTCTTAATGACCATCCTAACAACTGCCACTAACTTGGAAGAACTAATTGATGCCAAACCCACAGCGAGGGGTCAGGTTCTTTCAAGATTTATGGGGTTAGATTTTCTTAAGCGTAAGGAAGAGGCTGCCAAAGAAATTTATAGTGATTTCTCCAAAGGAATGTTATCAAACATTTATAACTCGGAACAACTTAAAACGGATAACCAAACCAGTCAAGACACGATTGATACTCTAACGGAAACTAATCTAACATTAGATGTTCAGTTGGAAGATGCTAAATCAAGAATACTTAAAGGTCAGGAATATCGTGATGGATTGTTAAAGTCCAAACACAACATTGATAAGGAATTAACAATGGTTTCTCCGGACAAAGTTCAAGAAGAGATTAATGGGTTGGACCTACAGAAATCCAAAGCTATTTCAGATAGAGACGGAGTTAAAGTTGTTGAACCATCCGAATTTTACCACGAGGATAAACACGATGAGGTAAAACAAGAGATTAAAGATTTAATTACCAAACAAGCCGACAACAACGCAAAGATTAAAAACATTGAGGAACTTAAAAGTTCTGTTGATGGTGGAATCAAATGTGAACATTGTGGTATTGAACTTATGAACGCCGCAATTACCAATGCAAAAATTGGGGAGCTTGCGGGGTTTATCACGCACAAAGGGGAATTAGAGGGGTTAATGCGTGATTTAACCAGCAAAGAACTCGGTTTTGTTAATCTTAAAAAAGAATTTGATGAGTATGAAAAAAACAAACTTATTAAAGAAAAATATGAATTAAGTGTTGAGAGATTCCAGTTGATGATTGAGGCGTTGAAAACCAAACTAGAAAGATACACCGAAGTTCAGGATAAGGTTATTGAAAATAATAAAACCGATGGATTGTTAATCAAAGCCGGAATTAGAATAGATGAACTTGAAGGTGAGAAAAAAACTATAGAAACCAGTATCTCTAACAATAAATTTACAATAACCAATCTTACAACCAATATAACATCTAACTTGGAGACAATTAGAAAAATTGGGGAAGAAGCCGAGAGAGAACGAATCTATAAAATATATTTGGAAATCTTCGGTAAGAATGGGGTGACCAAACTTATAATGAAAACAATGATGCCACTTATTAATAGTGAACTTCAAAGATTGTTGGAAGATAGTTGTCACTTCAGATTAGAGGTTAGAATTAACGACAAGAATGAGGTTGATTTCTTAATGATTGATAACAATACTCAAGTTGAGAAACCAATGTCTTCAGGGTCCGGATATGAAAGGTCAATCGCTTCATTGGCGTTGAGAGCGGTGTTGAGTAAAATCTGTTCATTACCAAGAGCGAATGTTGTGGTGTTTGATGAGGTATTTGGTAAGATATCCAATGATAACTTGGAGATGGTATCAGAGTTCTTTAGTAAAATTAAAGAATACTTTGAGAAGATATTTGTAATCACTCATAATCCACTGGTCACCAATTGGGCTGACAACGTGGTGAGGATTAAAAAAGAAGAGAACATAAGTTATGTTTCTCAATAATTAATTATAATAGTAAACATATGAAAAAACCGGGTTATCATGGGATGGAATCACATCAAGCGTCCCTGAAAAAAAAAGAGGGTCACAATAGAGAATATATAAGACAATCTCAGTTAGGTGAAGGTTCTGAGGTTATAAAAGGTAATAGTAAGGTTGATGTTGTTAGAGCCGATGGAATGAAAGAATCTGTTAAAGGGGGTAGTAGAACTCAATGGTCATTGTATTCTGAAAATAGAATTAATGAATCTAAATTATCTAATAAAGGTAAGGAAGCTTTCTCAAATTGGATTAATTTTTTACCTAAAAATAAAGAAGAATATCTTAAAACCCCTAAAAATTTTAGTCAAAATACAAATGTCATTGATTTATATAATGTATATAAAGACACCCCAATGGAGTTAATTAAATATTTTTGTGGTTATGATGATATTGATTACTATGTGTTAATGGATAAAAGGGATAACACTCAAATGGTGTTAAATAAAAATAAATTTTTTAATAAAATAGAAAAATCAATAAAACGAGTTTATACAACTCCAGGTGGAAAATTGTCAATTGCTGGAGGGGATAAAGATGTGTTATTGTTTGAGTTAGAATTAAGAAAAGGTAAAAATTCTCATAGAGGGGTTTTATTTGGTTCTACCTTAAAACAGATAATTGATTTATTCAAATAATAGGTTATAATTATAAGTATGAAAACACCAATAAGATACGCCGGGGGTAAATCAAGGGCGATTAAACACATTACCCCATATGTTACTAATATTAATAAAATTGTTTCACCATTTTTAGGTGGAGGTTCATTAGAAGTTCATTGGGCTTCTTTAGGTAAAGAAGTAATTGGTTACGATTTATTTGATGTACTAGTTAATTTTTGGAATGTATTATTAAATAATAAAGAAGAGTTAGTTGAGAAATTAAAAGAAATTACCCCAACATCAGAGGAGTATTCACGAATTAAAGAAATTTTAATGAAGTGGGACAACACTCAAGAAATGTTGAAAGATTGGAAAACAGACCATTATAAACGAGATGAAGTTATTAATTTAGATAACATAACTGCCGCGGCATATTATTAT
>Ga0181351_1000413_pt1 | contig 12128 bp, 38 predicted proteins | sample Su13VDMM15SD_FD_170485 | JGI IMG/M metagenome (GOLD analysis project Ga0181351, IMG submission 170485) | Freshwater viral communities from Lake Michigan, USA - Su13.VD.MM15.S.D | ecosystem: Environmental > Aquatic > Freshwater > Lake | place: USA: Michigan | collected 2013-07-16 | reverse complement strand
GGAAGCACCCCTACAGTCTTGACACGGTCAGTAGATGATAATATAGATGTAAGTTGTTATAATAATAACTAAATAAATAATAATAATCTAAATAAATTAAAAATGATCAAATTAAAAATTAATCAAAACTTCAAGTCAATTATTAATTCTTTATTAATTAATTCTAATAGACTTCATCATTCTTTTTATATATTAAATAACAATTTAATAATAAATCAAAATGATCTAGAACAAGTAGACAATCTACTAACTAGAAACTATCATAACTATCAAATAATTAAATAATTAAATAACTAAATAAATTAAAATCATGACAAATCAAGATCAAGTTACATTACTAGTAGACAATTTTACTAAACTAATAATACATCTGTTTGAACTAGAAAACAAACTAATAGAACTAGATATAAATTATGATGAAGATCTAATCTGTACTTTAAAAGATGACTTTATTAATAAATACAGACTAGTACTGACTGAAGAACAAATAGAAGCTATATTTGCAATATAGTCTATAACTAAGAACTAGGCCTAGTAATAGGCTTAGTATCTTTTCAGCTCGCTTCACTCGCTGTGCTATACATACAGCCCTAACACGAGCGACTGATGATAATATAGTTGTAACATAATAGCCTGGTTTTGAAATATGACCGGAAGAGTAGACTCCGTCCTATGTCATGCTATACGCTTTGCTATACATCTACAGTCCTGATACGACGTCATAATGATAATATAGATGTAAGTAAGTAGTTAAGTTAATAAAAATAAATAACTTACAGACTTGATACGACATTATAAAGATAATATAGATGTAAGTAAGTAATTAATTAATAACAATCAAATAAATAAAAAAAGATGAACAAAATTGATCAAGAATTATTAGTAAGAATGAATGACTTAAGACGATTCTGTGAAACAAATGGATATCCATTACATGAATTTCTAGAGACAGAAATAGTATACTATAAAAGAACGTTTCTAACTGACTTTTCAATCAAGAACTTTGATATGATTCCGGTAACAGATGAACATTTCAAAATGATTGAAGAAGAACTAAAAGCTCTACAGTCTTAATACGAAGTCAAGTAGATAATATAAATGTAACAAATAATAAATAACAATTAAATAATTAATATCATGAACAAATTTAAAAAAGAAGTAGTAGTTGAAGTAGTAGAAGTTGAAGTAGTAAAGTCTTCAAAAGAATTAATATCTGAAGCCATAGCCAAGCTCAGTCCGGAAGATCTAGCTCTGATCTATCCACCAATAGAACGAGCTAACTTTGTAGTCAGAAAGTCATGGTTCGGTAGAAATCAAGTCATAACGTTTGTCAACAACAAGAATCAACGTTTGACTTACAATCATGATGAAGTACTAAAAGTAATGCTCCCTAAGCTATCTATAATGCCATGTTGGATCAAACGGGAATACTGGTCACAATCTACTGATATGCCTAGTAACGTCAGACATCTAGCTAAAATAGAAAATCTGGAAGTTGTAGAACTATCAATCAAGGATGCTACTGTTGAAGTTGAAGTTAATCTAGAGGCTACTGAAAAGTAGTCTTCTAGACCCCTCGGGGAATGCTGTACACATACAGTCTTGGTACGATCGGTAAATGATAATAATAATGAATATAAAAACAAACAACATGAAAAAAGAAATTATTGAAGGCATTACATTTGGTTTAATGTTAACAGGGTTATTTGTATGTGGTATGGCTATAGGTTATAGCGAAGGCAAACGAGAAGCCACAACGGATTGTGAAGTAGAAGATGAATGTATGCACATCGTATGGAATGATGATGATGAATCTATACCAATGGTAGGTTCTATGGTCGAAGTACAATACATAGATGCAGGTTGTGTATACATCGGACCTAAAGAATAAAACAGTGACGTTAGCCTATTATTTGTAGTTTAATAGGCTAGTGTCACACTTTTAGCGAGTAGCTTAAATGCTATACAATGGCCTGACCTTGAAATAGAGTCGGAAGAGTAGACTCCAACCTACCTTATAGTTAAGGATGCTATACACCACGTTCCCATTCTCTACATTTTTATCCTTTTTGATCTTCGATCACCTTTACAGTCTTGATACGGCACGCTAAAGATAATATATATGTAACAAATAATACATAAACAATGAAAGATGAAGTAATTTTCAGTAAACAGATTATATGGTCTCCGTCAAATGACCGACATATCCTTATAGTCAAAGACAACGATGCAATAACAGGGCTCAACTACTGCCAAGGCGACGATTTATCAGCATTTCTAGAAGATTATGATAAAATCGACCATGATTTAACTGATTTCTACAATGCCGTTAAGAACCTTTTATGCTTAATGGGCGAAATAGACCTTATAAATGAAGTAATATGGGCACATCATAACTATAAAACCGCTAATCATGAAAGGGAATGGCGTAAACAAGCATATAGGGGGTTATAACTACCTATACTTTATCTTCAAGTAATAATCAACATACCTTTACAATCTTAACACGATTGGGTAAAGATAATATAAGTGTAACAATAACAAAGTAAAACGATGCAAATAAAGAAGTATTATAGTAACTTTAGGGTGATACTATTAAAAGTAAAAAAAGAACTATTAAATCAAGCGGTATACGCTTCTAAAGCAGTAAATAACAACTAAAACAAAGTAATTATGACAAATGTAGATTGGTTTAACACCTTAAGTCCGGATGTACAGGATAAAATAGTACATAATGTTAATAGTTTAAATCATGCTATTACGTTTGAGTGGTGGGCGGATCGTCCGTTAGAAGATGGTAGTTCCGCTGTGTTAGGGGCATTTGTGTGGTCGGAGAGTCCTGAAGGACATAGTTATTGGGCGGATATTAACTCTGAATACGTTGATAATGATACACAATAGAGTAATAAGTGAACAGTTACACAGTATGATTAATAGATTAACGGGTATGGATTGGGACGACGTGTCTTACGGTAATGATGATTGTGATTCAATAGAGAATAGTGAGTTTGACTTAATGATATTCTTACCTAACTTCTATGACTACACATCATTCACTATGATGCGGGCTAGTGAGTATGGTATGGGTAACGGCAAAGAATACTATAACCTTGGTGAATTAGTTAAAGATGTAGAACAATTAAAAGAAGATTAAGATGGATGAATATAGTGATTGTTGTGGTGCTAGTAGACACTACATATTTGATGAGTTATGCGGTGATTGTTTAGAACACTGCGAGTTTGAAGAGTGGGATGGGTATTAATATTAAATAAATAAATCATGAAAGAATACGAAGTAAGAGTTATTGAGACGGCTAGTAGAGTTGTAACGGTTACATCAAGTAGTGCAGAGAACGCTGAACGAATAGTTAAAGCTATGTACCGTGATGAAGAAATAATCCTGGACTATGGCGATTATGATTACACTGAGTTCACTTTATTAGGCGAAGTTGTATCATGATAGGTGATTGTGAAGTAGTAGAGTATACTAATCCATACTTCCCTGATAGGGAATACTACAAGGTAGATATTGATGGTAAAACCTACCACCATACGGATTATGGTAAGTTAATAGATTTTGTAGTCGATCGAGTTGTTAACCGAGACTACTATATAGAATTAAAAGAATCAATGGATAGAGGTATAATAAGTAATTACTGTAAGTAACATGGATAACATAGAAGTATATAGGTTTAGTAATAAGATTTACTTTATAGATAACGATACTAAAGTAGAGGGTACAATAGCTCTAGGCTATAGAGGGTATGGCAGTGAAACATATCCTTATATATCTCACGTAGAGATTGAAGACTATAAAGGTATTGATGAAGCTGAATGCGAGGAAATGTATGAAGCATACTTTGAAGAACGGTTAAGCGTAGTTATTAATGCTAAGGAATTGTAGTCTTACAATCTTGACACGGCCACCTAAGGATAATATATATGAATCAAATAAATAAACAACTATGACAAAGTCAATTAAATTTTTAAAGAACAATCTAATACTGTTAAATGGCGTGCTATACACACCCTACTTGATCGGCGACATACCAAATAGTTTTGGTTTCCGCTATAATGCAGACGAAGATACTTCCGGTACTTCTGAATGGTTTAATTTTAAGGGTCTAACCTATATGATAAAGAAATAATATGATAACAGTAGCGAACAACATGAAAGAAGCGTGTCAATATCTTGAAGAGAAAAAAGCACGTAATAAAGTAAATAGAATCAATGCAGTATTGATCGATGGTTTATGCAAAAGTTTTACAAGTGACGACTACAAACAAGTCAAGACTAAAATGAAGGGTGCGGCGAATCGTAAGGCTAAAACCTTTAGCGTAACTAGATTATGGAATCACAATAACTTAACTAACAAAGAAATTAAAGAAAAATATTAATATGAAAGAAATAGTACAATCAACGGAAAAAAATATTGTAGCGATTGACGAAATAACTGATAGCTCTATTGTGGGTATCTTATGGTCTAATGAGAACAAAAGTGCGGTCATTAGGTTAACAGAAGGTTTTGGCGGTTTAGGCAATGAGTCAGCCACACCTAATCTACTAAATGTTTGGATTGCTAATAATAAGCAGGAATATGTCCGTAGAGCATTAAGACAGAATCCCTACGTCAAAGCATATACTTTTAATACTACTAAAGAGTTGTTTAAATGGTTTAGTGAATAACAAACAAATATATTATTATGAAAAAATTAAACGGATTTGAGAGTTACTTAGTTCTTGAAGGATTAGTAGCAATGCGTAAACAAATGGTAAAAGATATTGAAGATATTGAAGCGAGTGGTAAAAACCCTATCATGACTGCAGGGTATGTGCACATGGTTATAGAAGATACCATTGAGAAGATTAAATTATTAACACTAAAACAAAAGTAATGAAGGAACAATATATCAGAATGCGGAATGCTAATCAAATGGACATCGGGTTGCTATACACCTACGCTGTTAGCAAAGGCTTTACACTTGATATAAATAGTTTTGCCTTAGGTATGCAATGGTGCTTATTTGAAGTTGTAGAGTGTTTAGATCGTGAATTCAGTTTAACATTGTTATTGGATAAACAAGGCAACTTCATTAAAGTAGTACAATAATTACAGTCTTAATACGACAGAGTAAAGATAATATATATGAACTTAAAAACAAATAAATGAAAGCATTAGACATTTTAAACGAATTAAAAGACAAAGTAGATTTAAAATTGTTTTACCATATTAGTATTGAAACTTATTATGGTGAAATAAAATTACAGGGTAAATTTCAGGACGAGCTTACTCAGTTTGCTAAAGATGAAGGTATTGCATTAGTATATGACGCAGACACCAAAATGTTGCGCGGAGTTTCAAGTGATGGTATTGTAAAAATAGTTTTAACCTAGTAATTATGACAAAAGAAAAATTAGCACACCAAGAAACATTAGCATTCGAAGTATGGATGCGTGATACAATAAAAACCGTATACTATAACGATAACGAAAGCATGTGTAATGCTTATGATAGAGTATTTAATAATGATTTAGAACTTAGGACTTATGCGCACATTAACAGATAAGGAAATAGATTTAGTCAAACTATGCGTGCAAGAAGGCGTTGTAGAAATACAGAATAAACTGTGGATAGACTTTAAAGTTGGTAATGATTCTTTAACTGTGCACCAACATCATAGATTAAACCAAATAGAAGGTTTGCTATACACCTTGTTTGAAGAAGTTGTTGAACAAGACGGAGTCTTACAGTCTCAATACGAAGTATAATTGATAATATTAATGAACATAAAAAACAAAAACAATGGAAAAAATTAATGAATTATTTGACGTGCAAATAACTAGTGTTATTGATGCATACCCTAGTATTTATACTAAAGACGACGTAGTAAGCTTACTGTGCAACCTACGTACACAAACATTAACAGAAGTTAGTGATAATATTAAAGTGCCGTTTATTAAAGAGATGGAGTTTCAAGACTTTAGTGATAAAGTTACTACAGAGTTACGACGCCAAATAGAGCGTGGTGATCTTGAGTTAGCTACTTGCGATAATGTTGAGTTCTCTATGGATCACCATAATACTATTGTAGTTGATTGTGTAGAGATTGATACTGATACATTGTCGGATGAGTTACATAATATACTGCTTGATTCATTTCAAAGTTGCTTTGGTAAATTGTTAGACCCTAATGTAGATAGTAATGAGTAAAGAAAAAGAATTACCTAAATGGTTTGATGGCTTAGTATATAAAGAGGGGGATTTTGTAAGAAACCCCTTCTCTGGTGAAGGTTGTGAATTAACTGCTATCCAGTTATCTATGTACGACCTTATACTTGGCGCACAATTTGTGAATGACGTTAAGCTATTACGTAAAGGACTTGATTGGTTTAGATCAGCGAATCCTTCAGCATATATGATATTATTAGATTAACATTAAACAAGTAAACATGGCAAAAACAAAAGCAATGAGTTTAAAAAAAGCGTTCAACGAACTATTATTAAACAACGGATTAAGTTATAATGTATTCAACGGTACTAATGCTACTACAGGTTATATGGTCAGTATGATGGGTCTTGAGAAACAATTTAATATTAAAGATTTTAATTATAATGACTTTCTAGATTACTTAAGTAATAATGCTCCTGAACTATGGGGTAATACAAGATACCTTGGTGGTACTATTATAAACGATACAGTTATAATGGATGTATCTGTTAACCTAGACGATCTAGCTGGAGCATGTTATACTGGTATTATAAATAAACAAGATGGTATATATGACTGTGTTAATAAGAAATATATATACCTACCATACGGTCAATACACCGGCACTGAAACACAACAGAAAACTTATAACCTAGAAACATCTAGAAAGTTTGCAGAAGATTATTTAAAGTCCTTATTAGTAACGGCTTAAATAATAGTGACTATAGTTGCTATACACGGGTTAAACAAAGAACTAAGCGCAGGAAAGTTCCATGGCGCGCGACCGACGGGTTAAGGGGTTCGATTCCCCTTTTAGTTCCTAAATTAAAAATAGGTATTTTTAATGAAAAATAAGTATAAACAATACTTTATTATGAAAAACAGTAATAAAACAAATTAACTATGAATATATTCTATTTAGACAATGACCCTGCAAAAGCTGCAGAGATGCACTACAATAAGCATGTTGTAAAAATGGTGCTTGAAGCTGCTCAACTATTGTGTACCGCTCACCACATATCAGGTGATGGAAACGTACCGTATAAAAAGACACACATGAATCACCCTTCAGCCGTATGGACTAGAAGTACTGTTGATAACTATATGTGGGTTTATAATTATATGTTAGCATTAGGTGCTGAATATACCAAGAGATATGGTCGTGATCATTTAACAATAACAAAGTGTAAAGATATACTATCAAATGCACCTTGCAATGTTATTGACAAAGGTTTTAATGAACCACCGCAGTGTATGCCTGACGAATATAAAGCTGAATCAGCTATTGAAGGTTACCTTAATTATTATATTTACGGCAAAGCTCATTTAGCGGATAAAGTCTTACAGTCTTAACACGAAGTAAGATTGATAATATAATTGTAAAACAATAACTATGAAAGAACTAACTAAGAAACAATTAAAAGAAGTAAATAACAATTTAGATAATTACTTTTCTTTAGCTACAGATCAAGACATTGACAATGGTATTGCATGGTATAAGCAAGCGCACTATATATGTAAAGATCTTGCTGAGAAGTATAATACTAAGCTAGAAACTGTGGCTAGTATAATTAGTGCATTGTCTCCTAGAAACAAATGGCCTCAGAATATTAAAGATACTACAACAGTACTTGATGCTATACACTGTGGCTTATCCGCTGATGACGTTAAAGTTTCTACGTTTAATAAGAACAAAAACAAGGCATTCTTGTTAGCTAAAGAATTAACATACATTACAGATAAAAGCTTAAAAACCTTTAGTTTTGTTAATAATATAGCTAAATTAGATAATTATTATGTTACAATTGACGTGTGGCATTTACGTGCATGCTTTGGTAGAACAATAACAACTAATATTAGCAGGAGAGCATACGATCAAATAAGAAGATTAACTATTGCAAAAGCGAAGCAAAAAGGTTTACAAGGCTACGAGTACCAAGCTATAGTATGGAATGCAGTAAAAAACAATTTTTAAATGGAAGATAATATAAAAACAGTTGCAAGAGAGAAAGTTGAGGCTAAACTATTTATAGCCACAACGGAAGCCAACGATCCACAATTATATTGGAAGATTGATGAAGATAGGCGATTAGAATTAAACAAGCGAGATGTGTTTGAATGCGAAGTATGGAGTTATATATTAAGTTTAATAGAAAAAGATAATAAATTATGAGAATTACATTAGAAAGTTACGGGAAAAAGCATGTTACAGAGTTTGATCATGATGATTGCACTATAGACGATTACGTAGAATCATTTTTTAATCTATTAGTTGCTAGTGGATTTCATCGTGAAACTGTAAAAAGGGGGTTTGAAGAATTACTTGAAGAAATAGATCAATAGTATGGCAGATATAACTAAATGTCCAGGAAATTACTGTAAAGTTAAAGACGCTTGCTATAGATATACAGCTGTAAGTAGCGAATATATGCAATCATACTTTGTAGATCTACCTATAGATAAAGATGGTAATTGTGATATGTTTTGGGATAATGAAATTTTTAAGTGTAATAAAAATGGCGTGAAAAAATATGGTGAAAGTTGCACAATGAATAACAACTGCTCATGGCCTGAATGTTTAATTAAATAACATTATGAAAGAAACAACAAAATGTTATTGTGGTCATACTACAACTTGTGATTGTGGACCAGAAGAACCTAAACAAGAAGATCTTATAACAAAAATTATGCAAATGGATGCTAAAATGGCTTATGACTCACAACCTAAACAGGAAACACTTGAAGAATCAAATCAAACAACTGCTATTAGGTTTTTAGAATGGTATAGATTGAAAAAAGTTATTTTTCAGTTTCATTGTTATCATATCCCAAATGTTAGTGATAGAAATTGGGAAACAACTGTGTTTTTAGGAGATAATAGTTACTTAAATGCTAACCAATTATTTGAAATTTTTAAAAAAGAAAACTATGAAAAAACAAGAAACACTTGAAGAAGGTTTTTATAGAATTAGAAAATCAATTGACTATGAAGAATTTGATTTTTCTTCTTTTAAATTAGGCGTTAAATGGCAACAACAGAATAGTTATAGTGAGGAAGAAGTATTAGCATTATTACAAAAAGCTCTTACACATCAAGATGATGGAGAAATAGGTAGTTTAGTTACTGCACAAGGAAAAATAAGAACAGCTAACTTTTATAGTTGGTTTGAAAAATCTAAAAAGAAATAAGATTATGAAAAAAGTATTGTTAATGATTATGTTAATAATGTGTATGTCAGGATTCTCTACAAATTCTAAAGCTCCACATTTATTAACATCTAGTAATCATCGTGATTGTGATGATGATGAAGATGATGAAGGAGAAGATGATGATCACCCTGCATTGCCAATAAATGGATTTGGATGGTTACTATTAATAGTAGGATATATGTTTATTTTTAAAAGTATTAATAATGAAAAACAATAAATTATGAGTGGAGGACATTGGGAATACTTGCAGTATAGGTTTACAGACGTATCTGAGGATATAGAAAAACTTGTAGAAAATAATGGTAAGCAAAAAAGCACCGAGGAAATAAAAGAAAATCATTGGCATGATGATGATTGGTATAATAAGTACCCTGAGGATAGGTATCATTATGAATACCCTAAAGAAGTAATTGAAGAGTTTAAGAAAGGGTCAGCTATAATTAAGTTAGCGCAAATCTACATGCATCGTATAGACTGGTTATTGTCTGGCGATGATGGGGAAGAACAATTTTTAATAAGATTAAAAAAAGAATTAGAAAACAAATAAGATATGGAAAGTGGTAAAACTTACACAGAAAATGAATTAGGAAATAAACCTATACATAAATTTAATAACGGATTAGGCGCGATGATTTGTAATTATTGCAGAGCTATAATATCTATTGGTAAAAAAACCAAGGCTATATTATGTGATCAATGCAAGAAGGATTTAATCGATGCTATACATGAATCGCCTGACATAAAAGCTTTCAATGATCAAATGGATAAAGAAGTACATCAAAACAGAGGCAATCTTAATAAATAGTCTTACAGTCTTAACACGACAACAAAATGATAATATTAATGAACATAAAAATAATATATGGCTAGTATAAGTGTAGATATAGACTTAGATGAATTTGAATTAGAAGAAATATTTGAGGAAATAGAAGATAGATACAAATCTAATATTTATAAAGAAGAAATTGATGAATGGGGTAAATATTTTTTTGAATTAGAACCTAATTACAATTTAAGTTTGTTAGATCAAATGAAGATAGACTTATTAATGAATAATATAAATAAAATAACACTTAACGATTTAGAAAAACTAATATGACAGATCAACAAATTGAACAAATAGCAGAAGCAGTATTCCAAAAAATGTTAGCTAAACAAGAAGAGTGGGATAAAGCTAGTGGCTATATAGCTACAACAGCCCGCGAGTCTATATTAGCAGAGATAGTTGCATTAAACCTGGTTAAGTCTGATTATTTAGCAGCTGAGGATTATAAAAAAGTGGATGAAATACAGAAAAAAATAAATAAACTTAAAAGTAGTTTACAATAACATAATTGCTAGAGTAATATAAAATGCGACACTAGCTAATTAATATAAAAAGTAACAGGCTAATGTCATACAATAGAGATCTAGAATATTTAAACAAAAGAAGAGTGATATATAGGCGTAACCCAATTAATGATAAGCCAACAGAAGAGTTTGAATGGGGTTCTTTCTACGAAAGTGGTACTACAGAATGTTATGAGCTATTTAGAAGCAAGGCTAAAATACCAACATTTAAAGCATTGAAATGGCATTTGTATGTTATATGGTATCTTAATCCTAATATGGATCAGAATGAGTTTGAAACAACTGTTAGGCATATATGCAATAAGAATAATGGATTTGTAACATTTAATGTTAGTGAACAATTACTACAAAGCATGATGTACGATGTGTCTTTAAAAGATCTTGATGAACCTCCTTATAATAAAGTTAGGAAGATTATATTTAAAGATAATTGTAAGCTAACGCTTAGTGAGAAGTTATCTATTGTAGGGCAAATGATTGGTAAAACTAAAAAAGTTACTGAATCAGATATTTACGATGCAATGCTATACATTCACGATCTTAACACAAAGATTACAATTAATAAGCTAGCTGAGCATTTTGGTTGTACATCGAGAACAATACATCGTAATATGAGTAATGAATTAAAAAAAGAAAAAGAACTATTAAACCAAAGCCTATGAAGTACATATTAATATTAGTAGCTTATGAATTTATAAGATCAAAGTTAATTTGGTTATGGTATTATTTAATTAAAAAAGGATCAGAATGACACTAAAAGAAAAGTTTGAACAATATGCAAAACAAGAAGTTTGGGAAAAAAGAAACCATAATGCAGAAGAATGCGAGGAAATAGCAGATGAATTTGCTATAGGATTTGCAGAGTGGAGTTCATTTTATAGAGAAAAAAATAGAAACCATAAACTGGATATGTTACATTCAAAAAGTAAGTATGATGAAAGTTATACTACAAAAGAACTATTAGAAATCTATAAAAAAGAAAAAGGATTATGAAAAGTTATAACCTACATAATTATATTGTTTATAAAGACGATGTAAAAGAATCAATCAAAAATCTCAATAACTATGAATTATGGGGTTACACTAGAGATGAGTTAATTGTTAAGTTCCTACCATTGGTAGAAAATTTAGCTAGAAAGTTTCCTACTTCACAACAAGCAACCGGGGTTATGGATATAACCGACCTAATACAAGAAGGATCTATAGGCCTTGTTGCCGCTGTGGATAATATCAACTGGGAAATAATTAAAGAGAGTGATGATCCTGAAAAAGTTATAAAAGTATTCTTAGCTAAGCGTATTAAAGGCGCTATTAGAAGAGCTATAGATATTAATAGAGGGTCGATCAAGATACCAGTC
>Ga0181351_1000407_pt1 | contig 12164 bp, 2 predicted proteins | sample Su13VDMM15SD_FD_170485 | JGI IMG/M metagenome (GOLD analysis project Ga0181351, IMG submission 170485) | Freshwater viral communities from Lake Michigan, USA - Su13.VD.MM15.S.D | ecosystem: Environmental > Aquatic > Freshwater > Lake | place: USA: Michigan | collected 2013-07-16 | reverse complement strand
ACAATTTTTATCCAATTTGGGTGAAATGGATGCTTCAGGAAATTATGTTGTTAAAATTAATGATTCACAAAGCAAAAATCTTGCAGATGTAACACAAGAAGAATTTGATAAATTAATTGAAGAACAAAAAAATGCTCCCAAAACAATGGAAGACATTGCAAAAGCGTCAATGAAATCTGGTGAAATTTTGGTAAATGAAGTTACTGCAATTAAAGAAGCGATTGTTAGAGGTGCAGTATCAACATCAGTTGTTAAAGATAATTTAGAATCTTTTAGAAGAATAATCACAGTTCCAGCAACAGCAGGAGGAAATACATTTGCTAAGACTGAACTTTTTAATACACAATTTGAGAAAGCATCCAATTCACTTAGAGACGCTGCGGCACAAATGGCAGACAAGAATAATAAGAAGTCAGTGGGTGATATAATTAGTGACGTTGCTAGTAAACTTAAAGATCAAGGTGGTGAGATTAGTGCAATTATGACAAATTTACTACCACAATTTACTAAACAAATAAGTGACCAAAATTATAAAAAAGGAAGTAGTGAGATTGGAGAGATGGCAAATCAATTTATTGCGGTAACAAAAGAAAAATTAGGTGGTGGTAAAGCGGAAAAAACATTATCGCAAAACAAAACAAATACCAAAAAACTAACACAAGCTCAAATGGTTGCTAATACTTTATATGGAACAGAATCATTAAATAAAACAACAAACCAAAACCAAAACCAATCATTAACATCTGTGGTTGCTCAAAGTGCCAACTATACCAATACTCATACAGGAACTATTACAATTAAAATAGATGCTCCAAATCTTGATATTCAACAATTGATACAAATTTTTAATAAAAAAGAAGTACAAGAAGCCATTTGGAATGCTAATTATAAGCAAGATAAAGAAATGGGAAGGGTTAAGTAATTTATCATCATAAAAATACCAATTAACCTATTTATAATAAAAACATTGAATGGGTAGTCCGTTAGATTTAGTTAATTCCGAAGTTTTTAGAAAGAAGCTCATTACGAGAAACTTAACGCCTTATGCCAAGGCACCTAATAGACCTACGCCACAAAATAATTACGAATATATACAATCAGATACATCAGTAATTGATAGCCCTGACCAATTAATTGATGAACCATCGTTTGCCAATAAGTTATATCCATTGAATAAATGGGGTAATGAAGGAGGATATGAACAAGCTCCTGACCCTATTGGGAATACAAATACAAAATCCAACGAAGGTGAATACGGATTTCAAGATGCAAACATTTTAAGTGAAGCAGAACCTGAATCAAAAAATTGGAGAAAAATTAATGCTTTTGGTAATGGTGGTGAACAATTATATGATGGTGCAGAATTTGTTACACAATTAGAAACAATTGATGCGAACGGCAGTACAAGATATTATAATAACCAACCATATCCAAATTTTAACCCGTCAACATACGGACCTGTTTCAATTTTATTAAGTCCCGATCCACAAGGTAGTAATGGAACATTAAGTGCTGACTCATATCTTGCTCGTTTAGGAGCATCAAGATTAAGAAAAGGATTTGAGGAAAGAATTGCAACAGGAATATATCAACAAACAATTGGAAGAGCCAATGCTTTTAATGTAAGAAGTGGAACTGATGTGTTGAATTTGGTAACAGGTAGAGTTCCTTTAATTGAACCTAACTATGTTATTACTTCACCATCAAATCCAATATTAGCAGCAACTGATTTCGCGTTAAGACTTGCTGGTAGTACTATACCAACATCAACAATACCTGGTTCTTATTTTGATGCAAGTATCAATTCAGGACAACCAACAACAATTCAACAATTAAGCGCAGCATTCCTTAAAACATCTGTAGGTAAAGGATTCAGTAGATTGTTAGGGGGCGATAAAACGGGTTCACAATTATTCTTAAATAATACAGGTGGTGGTCAAAAATCCAGATTGTTTGGGAACATTGACTACAACAAATATAAGCCAGATTATCAAAGAACTTTGTTTGATAGAGTTGGTGGTGCTTTAGTTGGTTCTACTACTGATAATAGTAATTTCTATGTAGGTTCAAGAACATCAGACCCATCAAGAGTATTTTCACCAGGAGGTGACATACCAGTAAACCAATTTGGACAAGAAGTTCAATCACCTGTTTATGGTCCTAATGAACTTGCAGCACTATATGAAGGTCCTGATTTAGAAAGTAAACTTGGTGCTAACGGACCAACATATGGTAACGGAGGTGGAATTGAGGGTGGATTCACATGGGTGTCACCAAAATACAAAGATAATGCTGGTAAGTATGTTGGTATTGGTGGTGAGATTATTAGACAAGACTCTGATTTTAAACCATCATCATATAATAGTACAGAGTCAACCAATCAAACATATAGAGAAGGTTCAATCCTTGATGATACACAAAGATTAATCAATAGCCAACCCGCAGGAGGAAGAAGATTACAACATGTTGGTAATGCTATAGACCAAGTTAGTAAGGTCTTTAATGATGGTTATAGAGAGATTACAAAGGGTTCTAGAGTGTTGACATATGTTGGGTCAATTGGACAAGAAGTGGGTACTGAATATTGTCGTGTATTCACTAAAGACGTTCCTTATTTACAATACAACGACCTTCAAAAAAGAAATGGTATGACAACTGAAGGTAGAAAGTTTGCATATTCTGTTATGGATAAAACTTGGAATTTAAATATCTATCCAAATAAACAAGAAGGAGGACAAGACTCAACGAATCTTATCGGAACAAATAGTGCGGCTTATGCTAAAAAATATATGTTTTCGTTAGAAAATCTTGCTTGGAGAACATCTAATACACCAGGATTTTCTGTTTCAGATTTAGCTATTTGTGAAAGAGGTCCTAACGGTGGTAGAGTAATGTGGTTTCCTCCATATGGATTAACATTTACAGAATCAGTTAGTGCTAACTGGAAAAATACTGATTTTATTGGAAGACCTGAACCAATTTATACTTACAATAATACAAGTAGAACGGGTAGTCTTACTTGGAAAATAGTTGTTGACCATCCTTCAGTATTAAATGTTCTTGTTGATAAAGTTTTAAAAAACGAAACAAACAGACCAAGAATTGATAGTATTATTGATTCATTTTTTGCTGGATGTAGAACATATGATTTATACGAATTGGCTAAAAAATATGTGACAATTAATCCTAATGATTTGTATGAACTTCAACAAATGATATCATCCAAGGAAATGACAAAGGAACAATTAACATATGCGGTTCAAACAATTCAACCAGGAGAACCAGTTAAAGAAACACCTAAAACAGATCCAATTATTGCGTTTATTAACATGGGATTCTATTTTGATAATGATATACCTAAACCAAAATCAGTACCCGATTTTCCTTTAGAATATGGTCAATATAGTACAAATGTTTTATCGGGAACTTATCAAACAAAGGGTAAATCTACTTCACCCCAAACCAAATCATTTCTTGAGAGTGTTGTAGCAAGTAACTATACTGAAATTCAAAAATTATGTACTTTAATTGCACAACAATTTGAACAAAGTAAGAATACTGATGGATCGTATAATGGAACTATCAGTATTGTTGTTGATTCAACTTGTTCTGCACCCGCAACAATTAGCTATAACAAAGAATTAGCAGGAAGAAGAATTGCCGCAGCAATAAAATATTTTGCAACAAATGAGTCAACTAAAAAGTATTATGATTTAAAAATACTCTCAGTTACTCAAGGAAATGCTTTAGGAGAAACAACAACTAGTATCTTACAATATGATGATCAAGCCAAAAAATTTATTAAAGGAACAACTTTAAATTGTTCTGATAATGGTGTGAACAGTACTAAAGGAGGAGATACTCAAGTAGGAGCTAATGAAATTTATACAACAAATGCAATGGCTTGTAGAAGAGCTTATATTACTAATATTAAATCAACATTAAATCAACCACCAGCAGAAAAACCTGGAAGTATAACACCACCAGTACCAAGAAGTGAGTTATTAGGAACGGTCACACCTGTAACAACAACAGTTCAACAAATTGAACAAAAATATGTAGAAAGAGATAATATAACTAAAAGAGTATTAAGGTCACTACTTTCTGAATGTAATTACTTTGAAGCAATCAAAGAAGATTCTCCAATGGTGTATGATAATTTGAAAGAGAAATTAAAGTTTTTCCAACCAGGTTTTCACTCAATGACACCCGAAGGATTAAATACCAGATTAACATTTTTACAACAATGTATGAGACCTGGTGACACAATACCTACAATCAAAACAGTTGGACAAAAAAATGAACTTCAATATAATAATGCTATTAATACTGCATTTGGAGCACCTCCCGTATTAGTTTTAAGAGTTGGAGATTTTTATAATACAAAAATTATTCCAACATCATTAGGACTTACATATGAAGATTTAGATATTAATCCTGAAGGTATTGGTATTCAACCAATGATTGCAAATGTCACATTATCATTTAATTTTGTTGGAGGCAGTGGATTAAAAGAATCTGTGGATAAATTACAGAACGCATTAACCTTTAATTATTATGCCAATACTGAAATGTATGATGATAGGGCAGATGTTACAGATTTAAGTTATAAAGTGATTGATAAAGATTTTATAAATTCTAGTAAAATACCTGCACCAACACTTAATCAAACACAAGACAACAACCCGCAAACAAATGAGTCAACTATTGGTGATATTTTATCAATAAGTGGTACAACAGGAACAACTACTTATAAAAAGTTTATGAATGATTTTGTTGCTGAAACACAAACCTATTTTCGAACTTTTGTTAGTAAAAGCAAAGAATGTGTTAAACAATACAATAATGCTATGTTACAAAACTGGACATCAAGTAGAAATTATACCAAAGGAAATTTCTTGACGGATTTATCTAAAGATGTTTTATTAGTAGGTAAACCCGACAATATTCAAAAAATAGTTGATAATGTTTTTACAGATTATCTTGCGGATATAGAAAGTGGTCAAGATCTTTTTATAAAGTTTATGGAAGGTTCCGAAAAAGGGTTTAATATTAAAGTAATAAGGGCTTTAAAAATGAATATGAAGAATTTTGTTACAAATAAAAAAAGTTCTTATCAAAATGCCATAACACAATTAAATCAAGATATTGTTACACAACAACAAAAATATATTCAATATTTAACAAGAGCTAATGTAATACCTGTATTTAATCAGACAGATACTACAGGTACTGATGGATTACAAGAAAAGAATGGTAATGTTGTGATTTATGATATTACTGGAACTGATAAAGTTTATAAACCTACGGAAGCTGCAAATACACTTATTGAACTAAAGAATGATATTAAAAAAATTGGTCATAGTATTACTGAATTTTATAATTTAATAATAACAAAAAATCCATTTAAGTATGAGTCTAAAGAATATAATGATGGAATTGCGTTATACGGTGTTAGTACTCAAGGAACAACATATGATAAAGATTTAAAGTCTGAAGTATTCATGCCTTTTAGTACTGATATTGATTTTAAGAATAAATCGTTCAGAAGAATGTATATGATTTTATCTATAGAAATATTAGATGATAAAAGATATCAAACCTTTAAAGATGCAATAATTAATAATATAATTAAGAATAAGGATATTCTTGATAGTGGAAGTCAAGATGTTGCGGCACAATTTGATTCTTATTGGATTGGTACTGCTAAACCACAATTCGCTAAAGAAAATAATATAACAACCGCATTTTTTGAAGAACTTGAAAAGGGTAAGTTAAAAGATTTTATGATTTATACACCATTTGGATCCAAAGACAGATTACTTACTTTTGAAAAATCAACTTCTCCAACCGCAAGTCAAACTACAATGATAACAGGTTTAGGTAGAGTATTGGCAAATACTGATAAAAATACTTGGAATAATCCTGATGGTAAACCTTTAGTATATGTTTCAAAACTAAAACTTAATTAATGGCGTATCAATATTATAATCGTTATGATGAATTTATTATCAATGGTGAACAAACTGTAGTACCATTTGTAAATTTATATCAAAAACCTACCGACCAAACTTATATCTATAAAGTGGCTCAAAGTAGATTAGACAAAGTTTCTCAAGAATTTTATAGTTCACCTTACTTTAGTTGGTTAATATTACAATCCAATCCACAATTTGGTGGATTAGAAAATAATATTTATGACGGTGCAGTATTGATTATTCCATTTCCGCTCATAGCTTCTTTACAGGATTATAAAGCGGCATTAGAAAATCATTTTTATTATTATGGCAGGTAACTTACAAGCTGACAACAGCGGAAATATATTGGTTGATTTTGATTATAACAATCTTATTGTGGTTGACCCAAATAAGACAATAGATTCGTTTGGTAATATCAGAGAAAGAATTGTTGACCATGAAAACTTGGTAATGTACGTAAATCTTGAAGCTGAAGTTATACCAAGAACAAAATTGGCTGTTGGAGGAAGTCCTGAAGATAGAATAAGAACTATATCTGTTGCTAAAATTAATTTTTTAAAACCAACCAAAAATAGTTATTTGGGTACAGGTTATTATGATGATTTAACAGGAGAAAATTCTACCAAATATCAAGCTGTTAACCAACCAAAACAGGTACCAATTAATCCTGGAAACGGAGAAAAACCTTATATAATAAATACTGTTGCGGATGAAACAAATGTTATTGATACAGGTTTACTTGGAATTACATCAATTAGTATTAAAACCAGTACATCATTTATTCCAAGTGTAACTATTGAACTCGAAGATGTACAAGGAAGAGCACTATTCCAATTAGGGAATAATTCACCATATTCGGCATTTTTTAATTTACCATATTGTCCATTTTATTTAACACTAAAAGGTTATTATGGACAGGCAATTAGATACCAATTAAATTTAGAAAGATTTAATGCTTCATTTAATAGTTTTAGTGGTAATTACATTATTGATTTGGAATTTAAAGGATACAAATTTAATATATTAAATGAAATTTCTTTTGGTCATCTTCTTGCCGCACCGCATATGTATTCTCAAAGATTTCAAACTACTCAATCACCTAAAACCAACAGTACAAACAATGTTACAACTGAAATTGTAAGTGAACGAGGATATCAAAAGGTGGTTGAAATTTATAGTGAATATAAAGCTAAAGGTTTAGTTTCACTTGATTTTCCAGAATTAACTGTTCAACAATTAATGAACAAACTTGAAAACTTTGAACAAGCAATTGTTAATTCATATAAAAAATCTAATGTTGAGCCATTAACAAATATAAGAACTTACAAACAAAAACTTACAGACTATTTTGCAAATGTTAGAGGTTCTGATACTTCTTGGTTTAATACCTATTGTAATACTAAACCTATAATATTAAATGATAAAAAATTTGTATATTCCTTTAAAGCAAATTTAGATCTGGCGGCAAAACAAGATGCCCTATCTAATTTATCTGATTTAGTTGCAAGATATAATATAGCTTTAGCTGAGAATAAAACATTAGGTACAAAAGAGGGAACATCTCCAATTGAAAACCCAATAAAATACGATGATTTTTTTAAAGTTGTTAATGATTCCGATATAAATTTTGAAGAAACTGTCAGATATCAGACAGGTATTTTATTACCAACAACAGAAGATAAAGAACGTATAAAGGCAACTATTGAGAAACAATCAGTGCCAAATATTGAAGTTACAATTGTTTCAGGGGTTGCGGAACCAAAAAAAATTATTTTTCCAAAATTTATAATATTTGAGGGTGATAAATTGTTTGATAAAAATATTGCAAATATGGAAACTCAAGCGACAGCAAAACTTGCTGAAGTTGAAGGTATAATATCTGCAGATTTAGCCAGAAAGATTGAAGATAAAGCAACTGGGTTAGGGTTCAAACCAACTGTAAGAAATATTATTGCTGTGATAATGGCGTCAACGGAAGCGTTTATAAGACTTCTTGATGATGTTCATACAAATTCTTGGAATGTTAAATATGACCCTATTAGAAAAAATGCAATATTAGATAATCCATCATCAGCTCCTGGATCGGACACATTAGATAAAGTTTCAATTTCTATTAGTGCGCAACAATCTAATCAAGGATTATCAACATCACAAATACCTGTTTATCCTTGGCCACAATTTTTTGTTGAAACTCCTGAAGATAAAAAGGGAAGGTTTCAGTTAAAATATATTGCAGATCCATCAGTTGTTGATCGTACAAAAGGTTTCTTATATGATAAATGGCCTGAGGTTGAATTTGTTGAAGAATATATGAAGGGGTTAACTCAAAAATTCCAAGCACCTTTAAGTCAGCCATCATTAGATTCGGAATCAAAAACAATAATAACAAATGTTAATGCTATTGAATATCCAAATATTGGTATTGCCTATGTTAATAAAGAAGAAATAAAATTCTTTTATGAAATTTGGGAAAGACAATATTTAACATCTTTTTATTCAGGATATGTTAGATTACTTGGTAATAGTAATGGTGTTGGAGGATTTTCAGATTATTCAATGAAAGTTGAAACAGGTAATCTTGTAAAAAGTTTGGGTGATAGTTCTCCATTTTTAACTGTTAAATTAAAAAATTTGGCATTGAATGCTAATAATTATGTAAGTACACTTGAAACAATTTCAAATCAAGGCACTGGAAGATCATATCAAGATTTTATTAGAGATTTTTATGTTACACCTTATATTAAAGCTTTAACAGATTCCCCTTTTTCTATTCTAAATTTAAATGAAACAGGTAAAATTCCTGAATCAGCGCAAGACCCAAAAGATTTACAATCCATAATAAAAACAGACTATAATACCCCAATGTTATTGGATACTTATCCATTTACAAATCCTCAATGGTGTTTAAAAAATATGGACAGGGCATTACAAAATCCTAATGAACTTGTATATAACACAAATAATACATATAAGATATTTTCTCAGAATAATGTGGTTGCCAATTTTGATACAATTACGGATTATACCACCAATAGACCTGTTACAAATTTTTCATATTTAAATGTTACCAACCCATCTACTACAGTTGTTAGTGGAGATTTAAATATATTTTATAATGGAAGAGAACCACAAAAATTTATTCCAACAGAAGGGTATTGTTATTTTCCATCACCAGTTACACCATTCCCAGTACAAACAACAACATCAATGTTGAATACGCCATATTTTATTAATGCAATTCAAAACGGTGTTTATAATTCAAGAACTTCAGACCCATATCCGTATATTCAAGCGGCATATTTGTTTATCAACTCATTACCATTAGATACCTTAAGAGAAAGATATAAAACATATTCGGATGGTGTCACAACTGATTTAGATTATATTGCTTCAGTATTTAAAAAGTTTGGAGCTGTTCATAAAGTGCCATATGCTTGGGTTCTTAAAATGGGTTCTATTTGGCATAGGTATAAAAAATATATTGAAACTAATGTTGATATATTGGATACGTGTTGGAAAGATTTTGATTATGTAACAAATTATGATCCAATAACAAATAATATTAGTCATGAATATAGTTACGATACTAAAATAAATGGTGTTGTAGAAAACGAAAAAATTGTTTTACAAAAGGAAACTACTGATAACGTTATAATACAGAATGGATTTTATCCAAAAGTTATTAATGATTTTAATGTATTCTATAATGGTTATGATCTTTATCAAACATATTCTAATGTAGAAATACAAGATAGTATGGTTAAAGGAATGAAAATAACTTCACTATCTAATGGACAAATTACAGGTAAATACCAAAACACAAAACCTTTAACCGTTCAACCATTTAGTGTGGTGATACCACATCTAATGACTACCTCAAGTAATAGTCAATCAGTATGTGTTCCGGCAGATAATACCAAAGGAACTGAATATTATGTAATACCATCATTTGGTAATATTATTAATCAAACACAATCACAATGTATCAATAATAATAATACGGTCGTTGATTTAACTTATAATCAATCAATGTATAATGGTAGTGTTAGATTATTATGGTCGGCACCTAACTATGGATATTTTGATACATATACAAGGGTAAAGCCAAAACCAAATTCTTATTTGAATTATGTTAGCCCAACATCTTTAAATCAATCTCCACTTAGTTTTTTATCTGAAGACACTTATTCTAACATTGAAGAAATATTTTCAGTATTTGATAAATCTGTATTAAATCAATTTGAAAAAGAATTTTTAAATTTTTGTAAGCCGATTAATACATTAATAGCAGCTAAAGATGTTGTTGGATTAGGAGAAAGTCCTTTTGATATTAATGCGAATTTTAAGAACTTTCAATCTTTTATGAGGGTTGCAATGACAGTTCCAGCAATGACAGGTACAGATACTAACCAATATTTTATAGATACTATTAATAATCAATTACAAGTTTTTTCTTCGAATGTAAAAAACTTTATGGAATATGATGTTATTTTAAGAAATGGTAATCCTGGAAATTATAATAGAAGAATATTTGGTTCATTTGTTGGAACTGCAACAGACCCAATTAAAAATGAGCCATATGTACCAGGAAGTTTACCTACATTAAAAGGTCAAACAACTTTATCACAAAGTAAAACAAAATATCCGTCACAATGGTCAACACTACAAACAGAAGTTGGATTTTCAACAATACTTAATTTGGACTATACAGACCAAGGTTCATATATAACAGATTTCTTTGTTGATAATAATATTGAATTCTCTGTTCCAAATATTACGTTATATGCAGAATTAATTAAAGTTTATGCAACAAGAAAATTGTTGAACCCATCAATAACTTCAACAAACTTTAAAACACAAATAAGTAATTTTATTTCAGATGGTACAAATTTACAAAATATTATTTTAAATAAAACCATGGAGGCGTTAAGGGCTTCCCTTCCAAACCAATCTTTTTTACCTGAAAGAACAATACAGTCAGTAATAGATGGACAACAATCTAAAGTAGAAAATTATGAAGTGTTTAAAGGTCTTAATGATAAATGGATAGCCGGTGGAGATTATAAAACCAAAACATTATTTGAAGATATGATGTTCTTAGATAGAGCATCAAGAAATATTGGTGATACTATAATAATAGATATTTTTGATTTAAAAAATGTTCTTAATACAAACGCCTATAATGAAAGAATGAGTGTATTCACTTTGATAAGTGGAATTCTTATTAAGAATAACTTTGTTGTTATGCCACTTCCAGCTTACGTTAACTTTTATAATGTTCAAGATGTTTCAGGTATTAATACACAAAAATCAGAAGGGTCTCTTGAATTTGCCAATAGTATGTGGGGGACATTTTTAAACGTTGACTATAGAAATTCAGGTCCAAAAATGATATGTTTTTATGCAGGAAAACCTTCTGAGTATTTACAATTACCTAAGGGAAATTCTAGATATAGAGATGATAGTTTTGAAATGAGAAGGGCATCTGAAAATCCGTTAATTGAAGATCCCGCAAATAAAAAAGATTATTCTTTATCGAATAGATGTGTTGGATTTAATGTTGATATTGGTATTAGAAATCAAAATGTGTTCTATTCGTTTCAAGTATCACAAGAAGCTGGAAAAGCTACTTCTGAAACAATAAATACACAATTAAATATAATTAACCAAGCAAATGGTAGAAATGTTGCAACTCAAAATGTAAGTCTTTATAATTTATATAAAAACAGAAGTTATACTTGTACAATACAATGTCTTGGGAATGCCTTATTACAACCAACAATGTACTTTAATTTACAACACGTACCAATGTTTAATGGACCTTATATGATTACTGATATTTCACATAACATTACTGCTGGTAATTTTGAAACAACAATTACAGGTGTAAGACAAGGTATGTTTGATTTACCAGCAATTGATAATTTCTTACAAAGTCTTAATAAAAATCTTCTAACTAAAATTGAACAAGCAGTTCTTAATAAAAAAGATGAGGCACCAGCAATTGGGACAACAGATGCATCAAAAGCCGCAAAAATATTACAAAAAGCTGAAAGTTCTTATAACGCACAAAATGCTTGTAAGGAAAAACTTCTTCCTATTTATGACCAACAAAAGTGGGAATCAACAACAGCAACTCTAACAACAATCGAATCACAACTATTTAAAAATGCTATTGTAAAAAAG
>Ga0181351_1000405_pt1 | contig 12165 bp, 21 predicted proteins | sample Su13VDMM15SD_FD_170485 | JGI IMG/M metagenome (GOLD analysis project Ga0181351, IMG submission 170485) | Freshwater viral communities from Lake Michigan, USA - Su13.VD.MM15.S.D | ecosystem: Environmental > Aquatic > Freshwater > Lake | place: USA: Michigan | collected 2013-07-16 | reverse complement strand
AGGTATCCCAATAAAATTTTGATATTCAAGCCAATTAATACTTTTAGTAAACCTAGACATTGTTCTAATTTTTAATTCAGCAGTACAAAATCTAGCTCTTACGTTAGGAAGCATCTTTCTTAAATGAATCAGTTTTTCAAAAGGCTCACCATTTCTAGCAGCAGATTCAAAGTCAACTACTTTAAACTTTGGGTCGTCACCAGTAAACTCTAGCCAATGAATATCAATACCCCATAAAGTTTCACAATCGTGGACAAACTGTAATGTTGCTTCATCCTCTTTGCCTGTATTTGCAAAACATACGATAGCATCATTAGGTAATCCATTGTTTGATTGCAATACTCTCCAAAGCATATAGGCTGAAGTTCTACCGCCAGAAAATGAAATGCAGGTAGGCTCATCGATAATAAATGGGTCTCTCATTTCCACCCCACTATTGGCTTTTCTTTCATTTCTTTTTTAAACCAGTCAGCTTGGAATCCAGCCCATCCTCGATCGCACATTGTCTCTATTGCTTTCGTTAATGGTATTCCAGCTTTGTCAGCCTCATTCCTTAATCGTTTCATTACCAATTCAGTAAGTGGTGCTCTTTTATTACTTCTTAGCTTTTTGAAATCTTTCCATAGTTCTTCAGAAATATCATCAGGACGCTTTAGCGTAATCTTATCTGTCTCTTTCTCTCCCTCTCTCTCTGTCTCTCTCTCTGTGGTAGCAACCTGCAAGCATGGTGCTAGCATAGTGCTAGCGTCAACAAAAAAGCCATTATCAATCAATGGCTTAAGTCCTTGTTCAATATCTTTGCTAGCAATATGCAAGCGAAATGCTAGCTCATCGCTAGCTGCATCAAAACTACCGTCTTTTGACTCACTTGCAAGCAACCAAAGTAGTGGTGCTATCGCCTTGCTAGCAATAGGTAAACTTGCAAATATCCTATCGTTTAGCAAATCTCTATGTAGCTTTATCCACGGGGGATTGCGATGACTGTAATGTTGGAACTTATCCCAATTCTTAGGCTTTAAAATCATGGCTTTTCCAATAAAAAAAGCCCTAGGTGAGACTCTCATTCTTGCGAATGTCGGAGGACTGGTGAGTAACCAGCAGAGTCCCATCTAAGGCTTACTCGTTGTTTGTGCCTCCAAGCACAATTAATACTATAGCGTAACCTGTCTTTGTGAGCAAGTACGACAGATATTGCTTTCGACAAACTGTATAGCACTTCTTGATCTTTTGCAAGACGGACATTTCTGCATACTAAAGTTATATATCGTTTTTACTTTGGTAACGGACGTTGGATTTACAGGTTTTGAAACTTCGTCTTTCAATTGGCTGACCTCGTGGACTAACGGTAGGTGGAAACGTCTGTAACGGCTTAAATGGTGGTGCAGTTCTAGGTGGTACTAGATCAACCTTATCATCTATTTCAGTAGGTTTAGCCTTAAAAATAGGAAAAAATACATCGCCAATCTGGTTAATACAATGCAATTTAGCTAACTTTCTAAGGTCTCGTATTAGGTTCCAAGTCTCAGTAGCACCTAACATTCCATGCTTTTCTATTAACCTTTCTATCGTAATACCGCCTGATTTATTGACTATTTCGATAAGTTTCTCTCTGCGACTACCTATTCTGGGTACGTACATAAAATAATTTCTAAAGTTGTTGACAGACAATATTACATCGTTTAATGTTGAACCGTAGCAACACAATATCAACCCACTAGGAGAATACTATGAAAACAGAAAAAGTCCGAACCATTCATGCAGGTAGCCCATTTACAGACACATACGATCTAGTCGTTGAAGTCTTAGTCGATGGCAAATGGACATACTATCAAGGATTCAATACACTTTCTAACGATTATGCATACACAGAAGCTAGAGCAGCAGAGCGAGCAGCAAAGGCTATTTATGAAAACTAATATGCATAATTGGGAAATTGCAGAGATTGTCTATGCTTTGCGGTTACTGACAGATAATTTATATGACAAACACTTTAACAATGTCCCTAGTAAACTTAGTGCAAAAGAAGAAGAAATATTTAATATAGCTTGCGAAGCATTACTTGTCGCACCTAGAGAAATTCACGAACTTGTTAATATTTTAGAATCGAATGATAACTATGAATAAATTGCTCAACGCTAATGATTTCTTTGCTCGTCATCCAATACTTTGTGGTGTAATATTGCTTCTACTCTACATTTTGGCTTGCTCAATATGACCGATGAAAAGAACATTCTGTATAAGAAAGACTACGTTACGGCTGCTAAGACGGACATTAGGAAGACTTTTGCTAAATTTAGAAAGGAGCAAAAACAGGCTGAGAAAATATCAACTATTGAGAAAACACAACCTACCAATATTGTTCAGTATAAAAAATTCAGATAAATAGGAATCTACTATGAATAACGACTATCAATTGCAAGAGCAGCACGAAGAACAGCAATGGCGTGTATATAGCAAATTACAAAAAGCCAGAGTATTACTACAAGAACTTCCGCTAAAGAAATCAGGCTTTAACTCATTTGCTGGCTTCAAATACTTTGAACTAGCAGACTTCCTTCCTAGCATTAACGTCATCTTTGACAATCTAGGTCTATGCTCAGTCTTTAGCATTAGCGAAGGTGTAGCAACCCTACGTATTTTTGATTCAGAGCATGGCGGTGTAATTTATTTCCGAAGCCCTATTGCTGATACTGTATCTAGAGTCGTAATTGAAGGTGGCAAATCTCCAGCAATTCAGGCTTTGGGCAGTTTGCATACCTATTTAAGACGCTACCTACTGATAAATGCTTTGGAGCTTGTCGAGAATGACATAGTAGACGCTACGATCAAGAAAGACGAACCAAAATCATCCAAGCCTATTACTGTAGATGTATTCGATAGCATGGACGCAAAGACTCAGGAACTAATTGAGGATATTGCTGCCGACGTTCGTATGCTATTGGTGAAGGACGATGTAGCTGGAGCTATTGAGTACATTAATCTTCAGGAGTTTGACGCAGACTCTAAGACAGCATTCTGGAGTAGGTTAGATAGTAAAGAACGCAGCGCAATCAAGAAATTTTCAACAGGGAAATAATATGGAATACGATAATCGTGATAGAGGGGTTTTATACCGCAATGAGAATAAAACGAGTGAAAACCATCCAGACTATTCGGGTAGCGTTAATGTATCTGGTACTGATTACTGGTTATCTGGTTGGCTTAAAGAATCCAAGAAGGATGGTAAGAAGTTCTTTAGCCTATCGGTACGCCCTAAGAATGACGCAACGCCTAAGCCGGTAAATAAGCCTGTTAAATCTGCTGAACCGGATGACTTTGACCAGTCGATCCCTTTTTGATCTCGCAGCCACACTCCTCCGTGGCTTTAACAGGGGTTTCGACCCCTGTCTTTTTATTCTGGAGTAATTATGAAATTATTAAATGTAATTAAAAAGATTTACGGTATTAACAATGACGCAGAACTATGCCGTACATTAGATGTACCCCCTCCAACTATAAGCAAGATTCGTAACGGAAAAATTAATGTATCAGCAGACATGATCTTAAAAATCCATGAAGTTTTAGGTATGCCAGTTAAAGATATTAGAAAATTGTTATGAAAGTGCTAATGTATGTAATAGCGTTTTTAGGGCTTGTATGGCTGTTTTCTGGCTTAGTTACGGATAGGGTACAAGCATCATATAAAAAAGGCTACAGAGACGGTTTTAATAGCCTTGCTATTGATTCTCAATGCTCTGCATGGCTAATGAACTCTGATCTTAAAGAAGCTAAGTCTAGGATATGCGGAAAATAACAGAAAGTGACATTACGCGATGACTAATGAAGATAAATTTTATGAATGGTGGAATGGCGATGAAATGGCTGACGATCTTGACGTTGTAAAACACACACCTCTTTATTGGGCTATGCAAGGATGGGAAGCTGCATTACGAGAAATGAATAAGATTGCTGAGAAGAATGGCGAGGAACTATGAGATGCGCTAAATGCGAAAAAGAGTTACACGATTGTCAATGTCCGTGGGTAAAGACTTATTCAGGTGGTAAGCCTAACTATACTGAGCCTTGCCCTAGATGCGGTAAAGTTAATCCAGCAGAGATACATACGTGTACACCTAAAGAGTCTTTTGAGTATTGGAATGCTGTAGAAGGATGGGTAACGATTGAAGAAGTTCGTCAGCATTTTGATACTGTTGGCTGCGGAACAATTTATAAAACTGGTGGCGAAGGTCGAGTGCCACTTTATGCTGCACCACAGCGTGAATGGGTTGGGCTGACTGATGAGGAATTATTGGATTTAGCAGACATGGCTTATGTAAACGATTTAGAGCTGCTACAAACCTTACAATCCAAGCTAAAAGAGAAAAACAGCACGTCCGAAAAGAATATACAAATATCGGACAAGAATGACTAAGAATCCTCGTAAACGTAAGGATGACTACGACTGGCAAGCCGTTATAGATGGCAATCGTATAGGCATTACTAACGTCATTGACGGTATTCGTAGGGGCGAAGTAGATGAACTAGAACTAGAGAAACTTAACAATTTTGTTCAGTTTTCGTTAGCGTTAATGCAGTTGTCTGGTCCTACTAAATGGGCGCAAGCAAAGATGAATGCAGAACTGATGCACTACATAAAATCTAATGTCTCATAGATTCGTAGCTGTTGACGTAATCTTGCTATTTCTGCATCACGCTCGTTTAATTTTTTCTGCAGACTTTCACTTAATGCGTAAACTGCTGCAATTTTCTCAAACCGTTGCTTATGATCATCAAGCATCATATTAAATAAACGCTCTGAAGCATCGATCTGTTTTTGCATAAAGTCTGACATAATAATTACTCCACTTCTATTACTTGCCCACGGAAATATACTAAGCCTTCGGAGATGACTTCACATAGCTCCGGAGGCATCAACTTGCCCTGCCAGAACGTCAATACAGCAAATCCACTACGCCAGTTGCGACTATTATCTTCCGCATATTCAAATGCAGGATCATCTATATTAGCCATTGTTCCAGTATCTACACCATAACGAGTACCAGTATAGTCAGTCCACGGAGTTACTTTTAACGAGTGTAAATGACCTGTAACGATAGATGTACCTGATTTCAACGTATTGTTATAGACAGCATGAATTCCGTTATGCCACCTATGTTTAATCATCGTATGCTCGTTTACCATTATTGACGTAGAGAATTTCCACCGTGGGAAGTGATCCGTTAGATTCATCCCATGAACACCCTCAAATGCAGTCCCAGCTTGGGACGCTAGACGAGTGTTAAAGCGCATATCGTGGTTGCCCCATGTCCAATGTAGCTTCGCACTCTTAGATGCGCTCTCAATCTCATTTAGACGGTCTGAACAGGCTTCTAGTTCTTGTTTAACGCTAGGTAATGATTGCCAGCCTATAGGATCATGCCTACTTACTGATGCACCATCAAATACATCTCCGTTCATTACGATCATTCGTGGGGATAATTCAGGTATTAACTGAACGAAAGCCTTATGAGCCGTTGATATAATTCCCGGATAATAATGGCAGTCTGATGCGACCATAATCACACCATCATCCATCTCTACATTAACTCTAACGCCATTACTAGGAATGGTTATATTGAATGTAGGGCTACGAGTATCGTGAGCAGTTAACGTAATAGAAAGTTTATTCTCTATGTCTCTACGTCTTGCGTAAATATGCCGAATATTTAATCCTAATACTTTAGCTACTTTAGACGCTGAATTGTACTTGTTCCATACTGCAATAAATTCTTCGTCAGTCGTTCGCATTAGTTCACCTTACGTGTGAATTCACCGCACCAATCCGTTCGACCAGTAACCGGATAGCAACTATCATAATCGCCTTCAATTTCAATAATCGTTGGGGGGTATCGGTAGCAGTAACCTAGATCATCTTTAGGTTCGCAGGAAAAGAAAGCGCAGCTAATACAAGCTGGCATACAGTCGGCAGGGATTTTCTTAGTAGGCATTTGATCTATATATCATATACTTATTAAGATAATATTACAAATTACATTAAATACATAGATCGTTCATCTTTGCGTCTATTAAGGAGTCCTTTAAGAACCTTACCTGCTGCTAAAGAATACTTTAAGAACTCATCAGCCGCACCGTCAAAGTCACCTCGATTATGCTTCTGACGTAGAGTTGACCTCTGTAGCGTTCCTAGTCCTACGTTAAACGCAAAAGAGACCAGAGCGTCAAACCGCCCTTGAGTAATCCCAGCAGGGCAATAACGTAATACGCCTCGTTCAAAACGCTGCAAATCAGCCGCAAGAATTGCATTGACCTCATCCATTGATAATTTACGGTTCCAGCCATCCGGGATTTCCAGATAACTGCGTTCCTCAAATGGCACTTTAGCGTGATTAGGGTCAATAACATGACCTACACCAACAGTCCACAATCGCGCAGGACAACGGTAAGGCTTTAACCTTACCCCCTCGTGGTGCATTATGGCTTTAAGTGCATTATCACTTACCTTCATTTTTTGCCAAATGCCTGAGTGCCAAACCAGAACGCTATGACAGATGCCCAAATTAACTGAGTATCAGAATCCCATACTTCATCAATCATAATCTTGAATGGCACGTTTTGAGTCCATGCGTACCAGACTCCAGCTATATCAATAGCAACCAATAAGAAGAATAGCCCGTATGTGACCGTAGGACGCACCATAGCGCGAGCATTGATTACCCATTGACTAGCACCCTTACCGATCTCTATATCGTGGTTATAGAGTGCTTTACGCTCGTCTGAAGCAGTCTGTATCTGTATCTGCTCTGTGTGTATTTCTTCAACTCGTTCCTGAGCCTGAAACCCTGCTTTCTGCATCTCTAGCTGCATCTGGACTTGAACCTGAGCCATAGCTAATTCATGCTTCTTGTCAGACTTATCCTGAAAGAAATTAAGCAGACTAGGAAGCCCACCCGATAGAAACGACATAAATGTAGAGAGTAGAGTAAGCATCATTAACCTTTTTATGCAAAAGCAACCAGTTGTTATCGTTCCTGTACTTCTAACATCATTTTTATGCGTAATTCACGCATCTTCTTTGTTTCTTCCATTGCCATAGCAGTAGCGTTAGACATATCGCCGTACATAATTGCCAGCGCAGGAATCGCAACAACTAGCACAAGACACACCACAATGATGGCAAAGAAAACTGCCCACGAAACGTGTGACTCATTCGGATCAGAATCATTACCCATAGGAACCACAATATTATGAAAGCTACCGCTACGATTAACGTCATCTGCTCTGCGATTTTTCTTTTTATATTTGCCCGTCGCCATATTGTTGCCTGTTGCTTCAATAATTCCTGACGTTGAACCTCTGCTCGTTCTGCCTTAACCCTATCGCGCATTACTTCAAATTCTGACCAGATTGCACCTAGTTCTTTTGGAGCCGAATATACGAGCGTCTCTCTTAATTCTGTCTCTAGCCGAATCATTTCCTTCTGAGCCAATATACGATTAAACGCTTCTTGGTTTACCGATAGCTCAGGATCACGAGCCTTCTTAGTCTTTAATTCTTCCTCGTGAACGTGTTTCTCAAGTTGCTCATGCGCTTTAAAGAAGTTTCCCAAATGACCGCTAATGTCAGCAACCACATCTTTAACTTTACCGTATGCGTCAACCAACTCCATACCATCAGACTTAGCTTGTTGATACAGTTCACAACCTTGTTTGATTGCACTTGCAGCCAGTTTCGCAGCAGCAAGAATTGTAAGTGGGTCCACATTACTTAGGTAGCTGACCGTTACCAGCCAACCAGATCATTAGACCTAAAGCACCAGCACCAACAATCCAGAATATCTTCTTAACGACAGAACGACCTACTTCTTCGTAGATACGCTTAAACGCTACCTCAGCAGCACGTTCCGCAATATGGTCAATCTGCTCGTCTGTCAATTGTATTTTGTCCATGATTAGGCTTTCTGAATGTAGCAAAGAGCGTAGTACGGAGGCAAGTTAGCGTTAGTGGCAGAATCACCTGTTGAAGCTATAGAAATGCCTGTGTTTGCGCTTTCTGTAGGCGATAAATTTCTTGATGTTGAATAGCCTGTAGCAGATGAAATTGGCGCACCACCATTATCAGTACCTGCTTGTGCTGAGCCTAATTTTTGTAATCCATGATCGTGACCTGAATCATTAACAGAGTGAGTATGGCTAACAACGATAGCATTAGCAGAACCACCAGTTGCACCTACAGCATACGTAGATGTTGCGCCTACTACGAAGCGGTTACGTAAATCCGGTGTGCCATTAGAGCCATTACATAGATACCAGCCACTAGGAATAGCAGAAGAAGAACCAGACCAAATAATAATGCCACCACTAGGAATACCAACAGATATAGCAGCAGCCACATAAGCAGTCGTAGCTACCTTAGTAGAGTTATCTCCAGCCGATTGCGTAGTAGCCGTAGCTGATGCGCCTAACGCCACAGTCGAGCTAAATACAGCAGCACCAGTACAAGTAAATGCACCACCTACGACAAAGCTATCAGCGTCTGTGCCTGTTTGCTGGTCTTTAAGCTGTGCCATTAACTCGCGTATAGCATTGTTAATACCTGATGGAGCACAGCCCTCAGCTATGTTAATGCCGCCAATATCCGTGTTATTGGATGCGGTAGCACTATATTCACTAATCTTGTTCTTTGCCATGATGCACCTATTGAGTTAATCCGAGTAATCCGGGAATAGCAAATGGAGCAGCAGCCCTAGCTCTTTGAACTGCTTCTGAGAATGTTGGATTTCTAGGAGCAAACATTAGTTTCTCACCAAGACCAAAATAAGGAAGTGTAGATAATCCAGTTAATGCTGCCATTGTAGGATCAACCATACCAGCACCGCCAGTAAGCATAGCAGCAGTCATTCCACGACCAGCAGTACCACTATCAGGAACTTTAGTGCCTAAAACACTTACGCCAGTTCCAGACAAATCCTGCATTGGAGCACCACCACGAGCAAATGCACCTTTACGAGTTGACCTATCAGCCTGACGAACAGAAGCCTCTAATTGAGCAGGAGTAAATATGCCTTCTTCACCACGAGTCTTTGCAATAGCAGTTTGGACTCTAACAAAATCACGATAAGCTGCATCAGCTTTTTTCAAACCATTTGCTTCAGCAGGATTTTGATTCTTCATGATATTCATATATACACCTTGAAGATCACGATAAGCATTACCTAGTAATCTATTTGCTCCAGTTTCCTGAGAATAAGCAGAAGCCATATCACCTAAATCTTGCTTAATAGCCTGCGCTCTACGACCATTCATTACCTGAGTTGTAGAAAAATCTTTCTTCAATCCATCCACATACTTTTCAAATCCATCGCGCAAATCTTTTGGTAATTTAGTGCCAGAATATTTAGAGACAACAGCGTCAAAAGATTGTCCAACTCTAGGAGTATAAGTAATACGTAAATTAGGTACTATATTTTCGTATTGATTCTGAATTTGTTGTTCAACATAGTTAAAAGCATCACGACCTACAACATTAGAAGGAACTTTTAATTTAGGATCAAGATTACTTAATACTTTGTTATATGCAGCCGTATTAAATTTCTCAAATTGCTTTTCACGAGCACCTGTAATAATACGACCAGCAATAGGAATACTTTCAGCAGATTGCTCTATTTGCTGAATACGACCGCCAAATGCAGAACCCGGAGTTAATGGGATGCCTTGCTCACGTAATGCAGCAGCTTCAGGACGAACATTAGGAGCTAGTAAACGACCAGCACCACTTACTCCACCACTAAATGCACCACCAATTAAACCGCCTTTAACTGCTTCCTCTGGTGCTTGTTCCATTGTAGGAGCCATTCCTACGCCAGTTGCAGCACCTATTCCTGTGCCTAATAAAACATCACCAATCATACCTAATCCACGAGTTACTGGTTTAGCTATAACGCCAAGAGGCAAGGCTAGTGAACCACCAACATCAGCAGCAAATGCTCGACCCGGCATATCTTGTCTAAACTGTCCTTGCTGTGCTCTTAATTGATCTCTAATCTTTGTATATTCAGGACCACTAATTGCACCTGAACGTAAAGCAGCTTCTAATTCGTCAGCAGATTGGAGTGCAAGACCACCAGCAGCAGCTCTAACAGTTTCAGCAGTAGGAGAATATGGTACAGGAGCCATAATAGATGGCTGTTCTTGAACGCTCATGCCACGAGCAGCAGCCATAGCTTCTAAGCCTTTAGTTGACACCTTATCCCATTGACCACGAGATGCGTATTCAAGGTCTTTTGTAGAAACGCCAGATAAATCTGCCATTATTTTCCCTTCCTACGATCAAGTTCTTGTTGAGCAGCATTACTTATATCATTTGGTGCAAACGCTGGCGCACTAACACCTTTAGGAGCCGCCCTACCAGCTTTTGTCATAGCCGCTTCTTTTAATAAATCATCTAACCTTTTTGCTTTGTCTCTAATGGTTGCAGGTTTATCGCCAAGCTCAGGGAATAAAGTACGCCTTGTTGATTCAAGCTGTTCTCTTGTATAAGCAGCACCAGTAGCCATTGTTAAAGCAGCATCTAGCATATCAAGTTGAGCAGCTTCCACTCTTTGTCTAGATTCTGGTGTAGCTAAATTCTTTAAATAATCTGATCTTGTAATACCTTTAATTACTTCTCCCATCATATTGGGCATTGCTGCTTTTGGTGTTTGACCTATAGCTATTTGATATTGCTCTAATGAATTTTTAAGTCTAGTTGTTAAATAGCCAGCAGTACGCTCAGATTCACTAGGCATATTAATAGTAGTTGCCCCAGCCTTCTTTTCAGTAATCCTCATGTCGTACAACTTATTTTCAAGCTGCATTAATTCAATTGGAGTTAATGTCTCAATTGCTCTGCCTTCAAACATGCCAGCAGCAACACGACGATCCTGATTCGTATAATCTTGTTTCTTTAATACGTATGCTGTTGCTTCTTTTTCAATATCACGGAGTCTTTGCGTTAGAACATCAGCAGTTATATCTCCAGTTTGTGCAATTTGTTTTAAGTTAGATACAGAATTTTTAAATTGAGGAGGAATTGTTTTTTCAATTCCAGCCCAATCAAACTCTTGTACGCTAATCTTATTAAGTTGCTTATCTAAAGTTTCAATAGATTTAGTAGCGTTTTCTAATATCTTTGCAGCTTTCTCATTACCTAAAAATTGAGGCTGAGAATACGTTTGTATTAGCCCTAAGTTATAGTCTTTCTGCTGCATTAATGGCGTAGCTTTGCTTGCAGTTGCAGATGTAACAGAACTAGGTAGTGACATTTCTCCAGCCGCAACTACTTCTTGTGGCAATGTTTGATCTACTTGTGGCACAACAGTTTGAGCTTGTTGGGCTTGTGGAGCTTTTGGCTGACCACCTTTAGCAGCTTCTTGAATTGGCAATAGCTCAGAATAAAGTTTTAATGCTTCATTAGGATTAGAACGTATGTATGCAACTTTTAAAGGATCATTTGCTATACGTGGGTCATTTATTAAACCTTGAATAGCTTGTTGCGTAGCTGTATTTTGCTGCATCTGAAGTCGCATTTGAGCCAACTTCTGAGCATTAGCCATCTGCTCGATACCGCCTTGATATGCCTGACCTGATGCACCATAACCAGCACCAAGAGCACTCAATACATTTTGCAGTCCAGATCGTCTAGGACCTTGTGAACCCATGCCTTGAGCCAAAGCAGCAGCAGCACCTAACAATCCAGAAATATTAGAACGCCGTGATAATGCCGCAGCATCTTGTGGTTCTAACAATCCTGCATAGGAAGGATTTTCTACACCAAATACATTAGGAATGTAATCATAGATTGCCATACATCACCTATATCAATGAAAATGGTTGTGGACGAGCTACAGTCTGCTGCTGAGGATTTAATAGACTCATGTAATCCATTGGCTGAGGCTGACCTTGCCTAATTTGACCAGCAGGAGCCATCTGCACAGGCTGCTCAGGTTGAAATGCGCTTTGAGCTAAACTCATACCTGCTTGCGCAGTAAAAGGATTTTGGTTTAAATATTTGTTAATACCACCAATATCAGAGCCTAAAGCAGAAAAACCTGAGCTAACACTTTGACCCAATGTTGGAGCCGCAGCTAAGTTTTGACCAGCAAATCCAGCACCAGTACCCATAATTCCA
>Ga0181351_1000404_pt1 | contig 12177 bp, 18 predicted proteins | sample Su13VDMM15SD_FD_170485 | JGI IMG/M metagenome (GOLD analysis project Ga0181351, IMG submission 170485) | Freshwater viral communities from Lake Michigan, USA - Su13.VD.MM15.S.D | ecosystem: Environmental > Aquatic > Freshwater > Lake | place: USA: Michigan | collected 2013-07-16 | reverse complement strand
CGTCCAGTTTTGAAGTGGCGTTTAGCGATTATCATTTGGCTATTGGAAGTAAGAATCTAAAAGAGGCTGAAATCATTTCCGACCCCAAGAAGATTGCCGAACTCCGAAAATACCTAAAGAAATACGGCGGAAGCGGCGAAACTCCTCAAGGAGAAAAGATATACCGAAAAATAATCGGCGCGAATATTTTAACAGTTGGTCACGCCTTGGTTTCAAGGCCAGCGGCCTCTGTATCTGGCTTAATTGCTGATAATGGCAACCAAAAATCTACTGCCAAAATTTCCCTATTCGCGCCCAAGGAAAAAAAATGTGTAATAATTGACAAGACCCCGAATCTTTTACTAAAAAACATGGACATCGAAGAAACAATCCAAGAAATGGCAGCGAGCGTCAAACAGCTTGTGGCCGAAAACAAAAGCGAGGAAGCTGTTGCTTCTGTCCGCAAAACTATCGAATCCGCTATTAAGGAAGCGAACAAAGAATTCATTTCCGAGCGCGATAAGGCCCGCACGGATCGCGAAGCTTCCGAAGCTAAACTTACCGAACTCTACGCTCAAGTTGAAAAGATGAGCACCAAAATGATTTCTGCTGAAAAGAAAATGTACGAAATGGAAGAACAGAGCCGCGCCGCTAAAACTATGATTCGTTACAACGAACGCATGGCCGCAATGAGCGACGAATACGAAATGGACGAAGAAGATTCTGCCGTTGTTGCCTCTGAACTCAGAACTCTTGAAGTCAAGGACGAAGACGAAAAAGACGAAGCTTTCGCCGCTTTCAAGGAAAAAATGAGCAAGCTTTGGAAACATAAAAACAAAACCGCCAAGGCCGCTTACCAGAAAGAGCTTGACGAAAAGATCAACTCCGAAGTGACTAAGAAACTTGCTGAACTCTCTACTGCTTCAACAGTGAAAGCTGGCGAAGAAGGCAAAGCTGTCGAAGACGCTCTTGATAAGGCCAAAGCATCTGAAGAAAAAAGTGTAAGCAATAATAACGAAAATACTGGCGCTGAAAAAACCTTAGCAGAACGTTTCGGCTCCGCCCTCAAAGTTAAAATCTCTCAGTAATCCCTCTCACTAAAAAACACATATGGCACGCCGTATCCTCCCCTACCAACAAGTCAGTCCTTTTGATGTAGTTAATAACTACGCTCTTGACGACCTCTACATTAATAACTCGTCCACTGGAGCAGGCTTCGGTGATGCTGGCGTCGTCGTGACAGTCGGTTCTGGCAATCTCAACTTGGATGCTATCACTTATACCGCTGACACTTTCCTCGGTAAGAAGGATTATCCTTTCATGGGATTCAATGAGTACGCAAAGGTTAGCCTGAAAGTTCGTCCCGCTGCATCTGGTGATATTCCTCTCGGCATCACTCTCCGTCAGACTGCTGACTACGATGAAAATGGCCAGAAGTTTATGTATAACCGCCAAGAAAAAGCAGAAACAATGCAAATCACAATGCGCGGTGATGCGGTTCCTGTTGCGACAAAGGGTATCTTTACCTTCTTCCAAACCGCGATTGACGGTGCACTGACTGTTGGCGGAGGCGTAAAGCTCTCCACTACTAGCGGTAAGCTCACTGGTTGCTCCGCAACTGATGGTGCTCGCTTCGGTCAAGTTCTTGGTTCTGGTTCCCGTGGCTCTAATGGAGCTACTAATCCCGACCTCTTCAGTGGTAGCTTCTACCAGATCAAAATCGGCTAATCCCAGAACGCTCAACAACTAATACCTCTACTCACTAAATGAAAATTACCTTCGAAAAAAACTCCGAGCAGATTGAGCTTCTGAAAGCTATGGCCAGCCGCGATAAAACGGTTGCCGCTGAAGCGCAGCAAATCTTCGCCGCTTACATGGGTCCAGTCCTTTCCGCTGCCGCTGAACAGGCTCCGATTCTTGGAAACCTCTTCACCACGACTACATATGACAGCAACGAGGCTCCAAGCCTTCGCACTGATTTGTTCTATGACATTACCGACGAATCGTACATTAATATCTTTAGCTCCACTGCCGCTGGCGGTCTTGGAACTAACGAGGTTGTACCAGTTGTGTCTGAAATGTTCGTTCGCACCTACGAACTGAATACCGCGCTGTCCTTTGACCGTCGTATGCTTGCAAAATCGCCTAACCTCGATATTGTTGGCCGCACAATGAGCAAGGCGCTTCAAAGCATTTTGTTCCAGATCGAAAATAAGAGCGTTGGTCCAATTATGGCCGCTCTGGCAAGCGCTTCGACAAACAACAAAAATCATGTGTTCCGCACAGCCGTCGCTGGTCGTTTGCTCCCAGATGATTTCAACGCCCTGATTACTCTCAGTAAACGTATCTATACATCTTACATGGGGGGCACTCCAGTTGGCGCTCGTGGCCGCACGACCGACCTTTTCCTCTCCCCCGAGAAGATGGCTCTCCTGCGCGAAATGGCTTACCAACCAATCAACACCAAAACCGCTCCTCAGAGCGGCGCTGTAAAAGATGGTCTGGCCGCGCCAGATAAAGTTCGTGAAGCTCTTTGGGGCGCTGCTGATGTAGCAACCTTCTACGGCCAAGCCCTGCACGAGTTTAATGAATTCGGTATCGGTCAACGCTTTAACACGGTGTTTGATGTAGCTGCCGCTTCCACAAACTATGCTCAAGCAGATGGCTCTACTGGTTCCGCCGCTTTCGATGGTGCTGCTACTGAGCTTATCCTCGGTATCGACCGCTCACGCGCCGCTAATTCCCTCATTCGCCTTGCGGAATTGGATGCCGAAGTTGGTTCTGAATTCGTATTCGAAGTAGATAACCAGTTCGAAACCGCTTCTAGCCGCACTAAGAAAATCGGTTACTTTGGTGGCCTCTCCGAAGGAAGATTGATCTTAGATCGACGCGTATTGACAGGTCTTATTGTCTGAGTTATTCGCACAAATTTGCCCAAGGTTCACAGCCTTGGGCTTTTTTGTGCTTATTTTTCTATAATTGTTTATTATTAGATATGGCCCGCAAATCTAAACCCGCAAAACAACTTGATCCTCTCGACAACATGGAGTCTGCTAATGGCAAACTTGAAGAAGAGCTAAATGGACTCCGCTCTTTGGAGGCTATTTTCGCAACGAAAAATACAAACATTTACGGCACAACCGACATTCGTATTTTCAAGGAAAATATTGCTGGTATGGGAGTTGTTGATTTGCAGAATATGGCCACAAAAGTTGGTGTGAACAAGTACTTGTCTGTTCCAGAGATGAAAGATGCTCTTATTCGTTCGTTTGAGCGTAATGCTGGCACACATCAAAATTCACTAAACATTCCACAACGCATTCCGACTCCTCAGTTCAATAAGAATAATCCAGAGCACTTAGCCTTGATGAAATCTTTAGGGATGTCGGTTTATTGATAGATTAGTTGCTGTGGCTTCGTTCATTACGCGATGCCATCATTATCAATCGGCCAAGATCAAATACTTCAAATCAAATCCATGGGAGAGAATGGATTCAGAATCATTGATATTTGTCGAGCAATGAATCTAAAACATGGCATGGTTTCAACCCATTTTCATAAATTTTTTCCCGCGAAGAAAAAGAATCCCGATTGGACTGCCGACGAAATAGAGCATTTGGAGCTTCTAATTAAAGAAGGCTCTTCCCATAAACAAGCTGGCAAAATTCTTAATAGAAGCCCCAGTGCTTTAAGAGTGCGCTGTCACCAGCATGGCTTTAAAAGCCAATTTGACCGCGCCATTTATTCTTATGATAAGAATTTTTGGAATGAGCCTAATCCAATTAATTGCGCCCTTGCTGGGTTTGTTGCGGCGGATGGCTGCATATCTATTACTGGCTCTTCAAAAATATTTTTGATTAATTTGGCTGAAATTGATGCTGGATATTTAAAAATGTTTGCCCATTTTGTCGGCTCAGATGCTCCATTAAGATATTATGTTGCGCCGCATGGCAGTAGAATGGTATCCATGCGCTTTACCGCTAATGATTGGGTTGAACCATTGGCCGATATTTATAACATTATTCCCGCGAAAACCCATAAACTAAAGTTGCCCAACATTCCCTCTCACTTGATGGATCATTATTTTAAAGGTTTTACTGACGGTGATGGATATTGGGGAGTTGCAAGCAAAGAAAGGTACTTGAATTACTCTGTTATCGGCGCAGTTCCCGATGTTATTGAAGCGATTTGCGCTCGATTGAATAACTTTCCTCAAACCCATGGACCAGTTAAAGTTGGCCACGATAAAACTGGTTTGTATCGAGTTTCTAAAGGTGGGCTTGGCGCTGTTGAATTTGCTAAGACTTTGTACAGTCTCCCCTCTCCTTCGTTGTGGCGTAAACATAAGTTAGTTTATGATTTTTTAGAAAAGAATTCTCGTTACGGGCCAAATATTTTGTCGCCGCAAGATCATTACACATCTCTAGGTTACGAATATGAGCCATAACGTGTAAATCTTTACATGCCCTATAATACCTTCTCAGGACTCGCTAGAGACGTTTTTACCACAGAGTTTGACTCCAATACTGGAGTTACTACGTTCTCTCAGATTTCGGGGTGGTTCTCCGCTAACGTAGGCACGTTAAATAATTTGCTGAACACTAGCTTCTCTGGCGTGGACCCAGAAATTGATGAGGAAGCGAGGGCTGTCTATGGTATGCTTTTTTTAAGCTCCTATTACGACAAGCAGGCCAGAAATGCCGCTAGGGGAGTTTTAAATTCAACTCAAGGAGAGAATATACTATCCGTCTCAGATGGAGACAATAAAATTCAATTCTCTAATAGGAATGAAATTGCTAAAACGTTTCGTGGTTTGGCGGCAGACGCTATGATGTCAGCAGAAAAGGCGGCGGACAAATACTGCATGTATCTAAGCGGCCCAAAAAGTATCGGCGGCTTGGATATGGAAGTTACGGGTTATGCGTTAGGAAGTTATTATTCGCTGTAAGAGGGCAACCCTATAACTAGCGGCCCGCGTCAACTAAGACGCGGGCCTATTTTTTTTACTTTTTGGCGCGACAGTTCAAAGAAAGTCATGCGCCCTTGTAATAGGATTTACACTTGAGGAGTTCCTTAAACTCCCGAAGAAAATTAATTTGGGGCGAAAGATTCTAGTTGATGCCTCGTATGTGTAATACTATGGGAAAAGGACAAATCAGAGACTTAACTGGGCAACGTTTTGATAAACTCGTTGCGTTATCTTATGAATTAAGGCCAGTCAAAAAAGGCAACACAAAAACAACGTGCGCTTATTGGACGTGCATCTGTGATTGCGGCAAAACTCATATCTCAAGAAGCTCGGATTTAACAAGTGAAAAATGTAAATCATGCGGCTGCAATAGGTTTATTCCGCCGAATAAGCGACTTGATCGCAATCAGTATCTTTGGGAAGTTTTATATACAGTTTATGAAGGAAGAAATAAAAAGCACGGACTAGATGGCATGTGGGACATAACATTGGATCACTTTAAATACATTTGTTCTCGGAATTGTTTTTATTGCGACGAAGGGCCGTCTAATAACAAAGGTGATTATATTAAATATGGAGGAGTTGATTTAAAATATTCTAGCCTTGATAGGCTATACGCTGATAAACCGTACTGCCTTTCTAACGTAGTCCCATGTTGCGACACTTGCAACACCGCCAAAGCGTCAATGACTCCTGAGCAGTGGGTTAACTGGCTAAAAAGAGTAAATAGGGTATTTATGGATACGGGGAAATTCAAGCAAATCCTTCCAAGGGAAAAGGCTGAAATGGGAGTCGAAAAAACCTTCGTTTTAAAACAAAAAGCCCCGCCTGTTGAGGGCGGGGCTAGTTAATATTTTAGCTATTAAGCAAAAACTGGCAACTGATTCGATCCAGAACAAAAAATTCCCCGCGTAAGATCGTTTACGCCGCCGATTTCTGCCTCGAAGGTTAAATCAATTGATTGATTGTCTCCCAATCCCAAACTAGAGGACTCGCTGATGAACTGAGCGCCTTTTAGCGTGTATGCCATATTAGCAGAACCATTTGGTTTAAGGATGGTCAAGGTAATGTCATTCACTGTTTCGTCGTCCAACATAGATGAGAGAGAACGAGTTACGGACTCATTGGCAAGAGCGTTAACTGTTAGAGTTGCGGTGATTGGGAAATCAACGGCGCGAGCAAATGGGAAGCGAGAACCAATCTGTTGAATTGGAGAGCGAGAAAGAGGAACTGAGAGAGTTGCACTCTGAACACGAATTCCGTTACCGCCAGCAATATCAAGACTAGAGAATGAAGATGCCAGAGTAGAACTTAGGCCAGTCAAGGCTCCGAAGGATAGTGTAATATCGGCAGGTCTGCAAGCAGTTACAATAGATACTCCAGTGCCAGGAACGGGAGCGGGAAGATTAACTCCAGTAGTGGAAGTAATTGCGGCTCCATTTGCTGGATTTACGGCTGGATTAATGGTTCCAGTAGTAGCTCCATTTACGGTGTAGATATTGGAAGTGGTATTAGCGGCTTCAACAGACACGGAAACAGTAGGAATATCGCCAACGGCCACACTTAGCTCATAATTTGTTACAAAGCAATTCCCAAAGGCTCTGACTGGCAAACCAGAAAGCGCCGCATTGGCACCGCCAATAAAGTTAAGGTCTGTTCCTTCGGCGCAGGTAGGAATGTAAAAATTGACACCACTTGCCGAACTAATTGCCCCAGAAACAAAGCTAGCTTGACCTGTTGACGTGGAAGCATCTTGGCAATAAAGACCCAGAAGGCGCTCGTTATAACCATCCGAAAGGTAATAAGAAAAATCAGCAGAAACAGTGGGTGGCTCTGTTACGATTTTCTGGATAGCTGCCTGTTGTCCCAGTTGCGTGACCGAAGTACGGGCAATTTCAAAACTTGAATTGAAAGATTGCACGCGACGAAGTTGAGCGTGAGAGCCAGTGCCAGTGGCGCTAAGGGAGTTTGAAGCGAAAACTCCAAGGGAAGGGTACGTTACTCTGTTTCTTGACATGGTGTATTAGAGGGGTGTTACATCTCTTTACACTTTCTCAGACGGCGAATGCCTTCTGAAGGGGAGAAGGGCAAATTAACTCAAAACACTGGCATCCTCGAAAATATTACCAATAACTTCTGTATTCACTCTACTGCCGCAATGTGAAAAACTTAGAGATACATTGGACTCCTTAACGTGTCTCAAGAAAAAAGACGCAGAATGCTCGGAAAACTCAACAACGCATTGCAAAACGTCATACGGATAATGGCAATTATGGGCCAAAACAATATCGCCTTCATAAATTTCTTGACCATTCTTATCTAAAAGACCAGTATATTGTTGGACCCAAAATCTTGTTGAACTTTCCAGTCTTTGACACTGGATAAACCAGTCAACGCCAACATACTCTTTCGAATATTTAAAAGACTCCCCTTTTTCAGCGTAAGAATACAAAAACTTTTCGCCATCCCAAACTCGGAATTTAATTTGCCGCGCCATAAAATTATTTCAGTAGCTCTGGATTCTCAAAGATATTACCAATTACAACCATTCTCTTAAACCCGCAAACTGGGTGCGGCGGCGGAAGCTCGTATCTATAGATTGTATTTCCATCTGAATCTTCGCCTTCAATATATCTCATCCAAAAGAAACCCGACACCCCTCCATTTGGGGCCTTGCCAAGTTTAATTGGATTTAATTTAAATGCGCCGTCTTCAAAGATGATTGTGAATAAACACTGCTTGTCAACCTCTGGAACGCCATAGTGGTTCAGATAAGCAATATCGCCTTCATAGATTTCCCTACCTGCCAAATCAAACAAGCCAGTCCATTGTTGGACAATCCAATGTTCGCGAGCGTATTCGTTTCTTTGTTTGGTTGCTTCTTCTAGTGTTGTTACTGAAGTTGATAGGTTTACAACCTCGCAATAGTTTTCCCACGGCCAATTCTCGGGCAAAACAACATATTTTTGGTCTCCCAAAAGATTTACTGGCCCGATAAAAGATTTTCGGTTCTTATCCCAAGTGCGGAATTTAAATTGGCGGCTCATTGATTCCCCTCCCTCACTGGCCATTCAAACATTGAGCGGTGAAAGAAATGGTCGCCCTCAATTTCCTCCAACCACACAGCGCACCAGCTACTATAGACCTCACAATTGCGAACTGTATAAATTTGCTCGCCCACTAAATTTTCTTTGGCGAAAGAAATAATGTTAGTATAATAAGGATAAAAAAACCCATCGGCGCTTTTAAATTTTACTTTGTCGCCAACAAGTGGCCACGTCCATTCTCCGAGGTGGGGGTTTTGGGTGAATTGTTCGATGGTCATATTATTTTCGGCGCTAATTATCTCCACTCTTCTTTGTCTAATTTTTTCTTTACCTTTTCTGAGATGTATTTTCGCCCTTCTCCAAAGAGGAAGTACCGTTCAGTTTCAAGTTTGAGGGCTTCTTGGATGTATTTGTTTGCGGCCTCAGTTAAAATATTCTGTACTTTTTCTGGTTGGCAGGCATCATCAAGCGCCACTTTGAACATTTCATCTAATCCAAGCATTTGCTTGTTAAAGGCATGGATTATGGATTGTTTCATGGTTTCTACTTCGATTCTAATTAGGGGCATTTCGTTCATACGCCTATATTACTACCGTAAAAGCTCAAACCTGTCAACTATTATTGCGGCGACAAAAAATTATTCTGGGATTCCAAAGTTAGCATTTCTTGCTTCGCAAATTTGCAAAAATAAATCCGCCACAATATCTGGCATCATTTTTCTTTTCAGGGTTTCCAAGGCTTCGCTATCCAGCGATACAAAACTTTCCTCGTTAAGAGACAGCCATTGAAAATAATGATGCGAAAAACACACGCATTGATGAACAACTGAGTGATTATCCTTGTTGAACATATAGAAATCCCCTCTATCTGGATTATCCCTGTCTGTATTAAAAGAGAAGAAGGCGTCTCCATGCACGTTATTTTCTCCTATTAATTTAAGAGCGGCAGCAAAATCTTCTTTTTTTGAAAAAAATTGAACTTCTGCGTAATGGGGAAAGAATCTTGGGGATGGACAAACTTTGTAAGTCATGACAGGGACTATACTCCATTTCCCGCCCTTGTCTATCAAAAACTTACGCTCGCGGATACCTTTGTTGGCTCACCTTAAAATCAATGAGGCCGATAAACATTTCATTCTGGACTGACTTTCGGAGTTGGTCGGTTATTTTGGCCGTTTTTACGTTTTCAATCTGTAAAGGTAAGCCGCTAGCCAACCACTGGTTAGAGAGGTTCTGGTAATTGTAATAGCCCGTCTTCAAATCCCCAAACTCATTAAACGGAACACTCTCAAAAGGAATGTGGGCGATTGTTTTATTTTTAGTGTCGGCAAAGAGTCCTAATACCCCATCTAATTGATAAGAATTCTCACAGAAGATTGTGGCCGTTAGCTTTACCTCGGTTGTGTCCATGCCGCCAAAAGCAAAGGGCGAGTTTTCAACATTTGCCGCCGAAATAAAAATTGCGGGCACAACTGGTTGGTATGGGGGAATCCCAGATAGGGGGATATTCGTTCCTACTTTGGGCGACGGTAGGTATTTTTTCTCAATAATTAAATCCTCTACGGAATCACTGGTAGAATAAACGTTGAATTCTTTATGAGAGAAAGACCCCGTTGGTTGAGCGGAAGTTGATAAGCCGCTAGCTAGAATTCGCCCATTATCATAATCAAGAAAAAGATTATTTGCGCGGCCAGAAAAATTATTGTTCACCCAAACGCCCGAAGGAACAACGGCCCCGCTTACAGAAGAGTCGGAAACCCATTGTTTATAGGGCGAAGAAAAACTCCGATACGTTGGAATAGAAGAATCAGCGGCGTAATAAAATTTTCCTGTTTTATTGGAAAAAGCTTGCCCCTTGTCAAGAAGATGATGGTCAAACCAAAGAATGAATGACGATTGAACTTCGTGAGAAAATTGGGGGACCATATAGTGTATTTACACCCCACCAGTCCACTTCATCCAACCTCGCTAAGGCTCGGTGCATGAGTTTTCCGTTCGCCCCCAAACCACTAAACATTTTCGCGGGCCTAAAAAATTAAAAATTCGGAGAATTTTTCTAACTAGATGAACACACCAAAAGCATACACAGAAATCAAAAAGATTGATCAAAACCCACATGAGCATTCCGTCAACGACGCTCTATCTAAAGGTTGGCTACTAATTGGAATCGAGCAAAAAAGAGAAATCCAAAAAGACGGCTCATTTGAAGACGAGACGACCTACATTCTTGGTAAGAAGGTTGAAGACTGATTTATTTCTTTGAACCGTAACCCTGCTTTCGTCACGAAAGTTCAATCCATTATAGAGTCTTTTGGTCTGAACTGCATCAAACGATCCACCCCAATAACATAGACGATTGATAAGAGGAACAGATGAACCACTAACGACCACTTCTACTTTGCCGCGCCAAAGAAAATTCCAAACCGCTAAAACCCTCTCCTTCAACGTCTTGGAGCGAATAACGGGCGAACAAGAGCGCAGCACCGAACAGGCGTCTGCCTGTGTTGGCGTTTCGGATTTTTGCTCGCCTGTCGGTGAGCTTGAGCGGTGGGGCAGGATTTCGTTTTTCATATCGCTTATACTAACGCACAAACCTTCGCTTGTCTATCAAATATTTTTCGCCACAATATATCCAATCCTCTCAAACTTATCAAACCACTCTTTCAAGAACGGCGTGATCCATTTTGTTGGTCTGGTTGCGGTGCTCGGCCCTCGTTCCCCTTGTAAGCCGAAGTGCGAACGAGATTGATCGACGCCCATTTGAGCGAACGGAGCGTTGATATATCTGCCTAACCCAGGAACGCCATCTTCTAATCCAGTAACCCAAGAATATCCATCGGCCCACTCTAGTTGGTCCTTTGTAGCTTCTTCGATAGCTTCGATAGTAGGGTAATTATTAATCGTCCACCTTAAAAAGCCCGACCTTTGTAAGTTCATTTTTTTGATTACGGCGATTATAGCGTTTATGGGTTTTTGCCGCCTCTTAAAACCAAGAAAAGAGAAAAGGTCGCCTTTTCCGCCTAAAACGTCGGCGAAATCATTTCCGTCGCCAAATCCAGGGCCATATTCAATAGCCTCTACAACTTTCAGCTTGCGAAATTCTACCAGCATCTCTGCTTTTAAGCGTAAAAATTCTTTTTTTGTCGGCGGCGAAAGAAAATTTGAGATAGTCTGGATGACGCGGCTGTTCTTTTTTAGCTTATTTAGTTGGTCTTTTAGGTTTCCTAGGGAGAATTTAGCCATTATTGTTCGTCAGTGGGCGTTAAAAGATACTCATAATAGGGTGAATAGTCGGGGCCAAACATAGCAATTTGTCGGGCATTTGAAACTACGGAGTAGCGATTTCCATCAACTTCTAGACGTTTGGCATCCTTGATAAACTCGTATCCAGCACGGTCAACTTTAATTTTTACCGAACCAGCGGGCAAAGCTATTTTATTTTGGACCCCACCAGCAGTTCCGTCGCTGAATTTAAATAATTCTTCGTCGGCTTTGACATATCGGATGCGGGCTTGAATTTCCAATGAAACTTCTGAAAATTCGGTATTAGAACTGCGTTCGCGGTAGAAGGAATTGTATTGACTGTTTGTAGCGAGAGAAATTCTTTCGCCGTCTTTAAAACAATAAATTTGGCGCGCAAAAGTTTCATGAATGTTCTCCATGATCTGACTTATGCTGGTTTTCTGAGTAGCGGTTAGATAAGAAAAGGCCATATACTTTATTTACACAGTGGGTTAATTCGCCGCCCAACCGAACCAAATTAATTTAAAATAAAAAGACTCTCGGGCAATGCTCCCTCATCCCCCACGGATAATGGAGGAACGAAGGAGAGCCTGCTAGGTTTAGTTTATCCTCGTCCTAGCATATAAGCCCTCAACGAGTCTCCCGTTTTATATTGCGACGGAACTTAGGTGTCTCATTCCTAGCGACAACCGCATTTGACTCGGTTTCCCTGTCAGACAATCGTGTTTGAAACTAAACTTACGATTAGAAAAAGCAAAAGGTCATTGCTGTAGGGGGAACAATGACCTTCGCTGGTTATCTCAGGGAAAGAATTCTCTTCCCCTACAGAAGACAACCTTATAACGTATATTACACAATATCTTTCGTTCTAATAGTCTTGGCAGAAAATATTTTTGTAAATCCATACCGCTCTTTTAAAGGGGAAGAATTTAAACAAAAG
>Ga0181351_1000401_pt1 | contig 12226 bp, 18 predicted proteins | sample Su13VDMM15SD_FD_170485 | JGI IMG/M metagenome (GOLD analysis project Ga0181351, IMG submission 170485) | Freshwater viral communities from Lake Michigan, USA - Su13.VD.MM15.S.D | ecosystem: Environmental > Aquatic > Freshwater > Lake | place: USA: Michigan | collected 2013-07-16 | reverse complement strand
GATTTAAGCCGTGAAGAACGGCAAGAAAAATGGTTGGCGGCACACATGGCAACAATTCATGCGTTAACTAGGGCTGGGCTTTGGCCTGCGGATGTGCCTATGCCTATAATGGAAAAATCGGGTGCAGTTGCCACTTAACCCGTTTGGGGGTTTAACAACCCCCTTTTTTTTGATATAGTGGGTTTATGAACGAAGAAGTTTCAGAATTTGTTGTAACGCTGTTCCATGCGGGAACGATCACGCATTTTCAACATTTGCAAACGACTGAGTACGCCACCCATAAGGCGTTGGGAAAGTTTTACCCCAAGATTGTTGATTTAGCTGACCAATTGGCAGAAAGTTACCAAGGGCGCTATGACACACGCATGAAGCAATTTCCTGATGAACTGCATCAGGCAAAAGAAAAGCCGCACGAATACTTAACACAATTAAAAGAATTTGTGCAGGAAGCCCGTGAAGAAATCCCCCAAGATTCAGAACTGCAAAACATCGTTGATGAAATTGCTGATCTGATAAATTCAACCTTGTATCTTTTGACCCTTAAATAGGAATTACCATGAAAAAACTGACCAAAGACATGATGGGCTACGGCAATTCAGCTAAATTGGCTGGCAACCCAGCACCCGAAATGGTTAACAAAGGAAGCGTTAAGAACAACATTCCTAAAGCCATGACCAACATGGTTGGCGCTGACAAGAAATTTGATGGCGGTAAGTCAAATGGTGTGTGCTACACCCACGACCGCAAGTGCTATCAGGATTAAGCGTAAACCCACGCCAAGGCTAGTTGGCGGGGCTTACTGACCAAACAAAAAAAGGAGTTTTGAATGGCTGATGAACATTCTAATTGCGGCGGCTGCAAGTTTTTTAAAAACCAGCAGATCATGGGTATTTGTCGCCTTTACCCGTTACATCAAAACAAGCACGAAAACGATTGGTGCGGACAATTTGAGGTTGCAGAAACCAAGATGGTTAAGTTGTCTGTTTACGACATAATGACCGATCAAACAACCGAAGCGCCCCAAAAACGCAAATATGTGAGGAAAGCAAATGCTAAAGCCTCTGCGTGACCGTGTTGTGGTTAAGCCACTTACTCGCAATTTGTCGGACATTATTTATGTCAACAACAAAGAGCCTTTTAACGAGGGCACAATTGTGGCGGTAGGCCCAATGGTCAAAGATTGCCAAGTTGGTGACTTCGTGAAGTATGGCAATGGTGACTATTTAAATTGGCCTGTTCACCGTATTGATGACCAAGATTATCAAATCATTCAAGAAGCGGACATTTGTGCCGTAGTGGAGGCTTAAAAATGGCAAGTAAACCTGGCTTGTATGCCAATATTCACAAAAAACAAGAACGTATCGAGCGCCAAAAGGCGGCGGGTAAAACGCCCGAGCGCATGAGAACGCCTGGCACAAAGGGCGCACCAACTGCTAAAGCATTCAAAGAATCTGCAAAAACGGCAAAGAAATGAGCAAGCACGACAAACCCATACCCCACAAGACCACGGGCAAAGGCAAAACCTACAACCCAACAGAAAAGGGTGCGGGAATGACCGCCAAGGGTCGTGCTGAATACAACGCAAAGAACAATTCAAACTTAAAGCCACCAGCCCCAAACCCAAAAACCAAGGCTGATGCTGGCAGAAAAGCATCATTTTGTGCAAGAATGGAAGGAGTGGTAAAACACTCGAAAGGCCCAGCGGAACGGGCAAAGGCCAGTCTAAAAAACTGGAATTGTTAAAACCCCTTTTGGAAAAAATAAAGGAAACATCATGGCAAATTCAATCGCAACAGGCGTAGCTTACGCAGACCCCGAGTTTGTATCAGTACAGGTTGGCAATTCAGCCGTACCCGTAGCTGTTACATCAAGCGGCATCATCAACGGCGCTTATGCCACAACCAGTGCTACCAGTGGCGACACCCGACTGACTTATCAGCGTCTGACATTCAGTAGCACTGGAAGCGGCGAAACCATCCGAGCATTCAGCGTGGTTACTGGCGCTGGCGCTGCTACTGGTGGAACAATCAATGGATCACACATTAGCACATCCATTAATGGATCAGGCACGATTTCGGGTGCGGCAAATGCAATTCGAGCAACCATTGGCGGTTCGTCAACAAACCCAGGCGGTACGTTGGCGGCGTTGCAATTGGACTCTAATTTTGCATCAGGCGGCACATGGTCAAACACATCATTCTTGCGTGTAACAAACTCAGGCACTGGCGAAGTCGGTAACTTTGCGGCGATGCCTGCGGTCAGCGCAACAGGCGTGTTTAGAGCCAAAGTAGGTTCACCAGTGGTTACCCATACCATTCCAGTGACCAGCGGTGGCACAACCTACTACGTCATGGTCAGTACGGTTGCCTAAATGCTGAAACATCCCGACATTGAAGTTCAAGCCTTAGTCGAGATGCTGGAGGGGCAGCGTGACAATGCAATGGTGCAAGCCGCTGCCCTTTTTAGGGAAAACACTGAGTTGAAACAAAAGTTAGCAGAATATGAAAACAGAACAGATAACAGCGAGACTTGAAGAATTGCGTAATACCGCCAAACAGCATGAAGCCGTGTTGTTGCAGATCAGCGGTGCAATTCAAGAACTGCAAAACTGGTTAGCCCAAGAATCCAAGGAGAAGGCAAATGCCACTGATCAAATCAATGACAACTAAGGCAATGAGTAAGAACATCGCTAAGGAAATGGAAGCAGGCAAGCCCCAAAAGCAAGCCGTTGCAATTGCATATTCGGTAAAGCGTGAAGCTGAGAAAAAAGCCAAACAAAAGCCTAAAAAGTGAAAATAACCCAAAAAAAGGTTACAGAACTAATTCCTTATGTAAACAACAGCCGCACCCACTCTGATGAGCAAGTGGCACAAATTGCGGCAAGCATTAAGGAATTTGGCTGGACTAACCCAATACTGGTTGACGGGTCAAACGGCATCATTGCGGGGCATGGCAGGCTATTAGCCGCCCGTAAGTTGGGCTATAAAGAAGTGCCTACCATAGAATTGTCCGACCTTACAGAAACACAAAAGAAAGCCTACATCATTGCCGACAATAGGCTGGCGCTAAACGCTGGCTGGGACAATGAAATGCTGACCATAGAGTTGAACGACCTATTGGCAGATGGCTTTGCCTTGGAAATGTTAGGCTTTGACCCCAAAGAGTTAAGCGCTTTACTAGAGCCTGAGGTAATTGAAGGGCTTACAGACGAAGATGCTGTTCCTGACGTGCCTGATGAGCCAATTACAAAGCTGGGCGACATATACCAGTTGGGTAAGCATAGATTGATGTGTGGCAATTCTTGCAGTTTGACCGACATGGAAAAGCTGTGTGATGGGCAGCTTGTGGATATGTGGTTGACTGACCCTCCATATAACGTGGCATATGAAGGCAAAACAAAAGATGCCTTAAAAATCCAAAACGACAGCATGGGTGACGATCAGTTTCGTCAGTTCTTGCGAGATGCCTATGTAACCGCTGATTTGGTAATGAAGCCAGGCGCTGTTTTCTATATTTGGCATGCGGATTCAGAAGGATATAACTTTAGGGGTGCGGCACAGGACGCTGGATGGAAGGTGCGCCAATGCTTAATTTGGAAGAAGTCCAGCATGGTTATGGGGCGGCAAGACTACCATTGGAAGCATGAACCCTGCTTGTATGGCTGGAAAGAGGGCGCTGGACACCTTTGGGCTACTGACCGCAAACAAACCACCATTTTGGAGTTTGATAAGCCTAGCCGCAACGGTGAACACCCAACTATGAAGCCTGTTGGATTGTTTGAATACCAAATGCTAAACAACACTAAAGGCGGCGACATAGTGCTGGATTCATTTGGTGGAAGCGGTACAACAATGCTGGCGGCTGAAAAGCATGGTCGCTACGCACGGCTTATGGAGTTAGACCCTAGATATTGCGATGTAATCGTAAAGCGTTGGGAAGACTTCACAGGCAAAAAAGCCGTATTATTGACGGAATTAACCGAAAATGTGTAACATTTGGTTAAATTCCCCTTTATAAAATGAATCACGAACATTTGCCCACAGATGAAAGCCGCAGGCTGGTTGAATCCAGTAGTGGATTGGGCTTGCCGCATGAATCAATTGCTGTACTGGTAGGCATTGATGACAAGACTTTGCGTAAGCACTACCGCCATGAGTTGGACATGGGTAAAGCCAAAGCCAACGGGCAAATAGCCAAAACGCTGTTTCAAAAGGCTACATCAGGCGACACCACCAGTTTGATTTGGTGGACAAAGACTCAAATGAAATGGTCGGAAACCGTTAAGGCCGAGGTTACGGGCGCTGATGGTGAGCCATTGCAGGGCATTCAAGTAACATTTGTAAAGCCTAATGAGTGAAGTCCAAGACGCTATTGCACGGGCAGAATTCCCTGTAAAGCTGGAAGGACTGTTCAAAAAAAGCCGTTACAAGGTTGCCTACGGGGGTAGGGGCGGCGCAAAGTCATGGGGCATTGCTAGAGCGTTGCTAATCCTTGGCGCTAAAAGCCCATTGCGTATTTTGTGCGCCCGTGAATTCATGACTTCCATGCGGGATTCAGTGCATAAGCTGTTGTGCGACCAAATTGAAAGCCTTGGATTGTTGGGGTTCTACGAGATAACCCAAGCCAGCATCCGAGGCAAAAACGGCACAGAGTTTGCCTTTGTTGGACTTAAGAACAATATTGCCAACGTCAAGTCCTATGAGGGTGTGAATATTTGTTGGGTAGAGGAAGCCCAAACGGTGAGCCGATTAAGTTGGAACATCCTGATTCCTACAATACGAGCCGAGGGCAGCGAGATATGGATTTCGTTCAATCCTGAGTTAGAGACAGACGAAACTTACCAACGGTTTGTGGCAAAAGCCCCCGAGGATTGCATCACAATGCGGGTGAACTGGTCGGACAACCCTTGGTTTCCCGAAACACTACGGTTAGAAAAGGATGCCCTCAAAGACCGTGACGAGGAAGCCTACAACCAAGTTTGGGAGGGTTTATGCCGACAAACGGTGGATGGGGCTATCTTTGCCAAGGAAATGCAAACGGCTGAGAAAGAGGGGCGCATCACCCGTGTGCCTTACGATGCTACCAAGCCAGTTCATGCGGTATTCGACTTAGGATGGTCGGACAGCACCGCTATTTGGTTCTTGCAGTTTGTTGGGATGGAGACAAGGTTAATCCGCTACATAGAGGATTCACAAAAGACCATCAGTTATTACATGGCGACTATGCAAACCTTTGGTTATGTATACGACACCATTTGGTTGCCACATGATGCCGAGAACAAGACGCTGGCGGCGGCGGGGCGGTCAATTGACGATATTGTTAGGGCGGCAGGCTACAAGACCAACATCTTGCCAAGAGTGCCAATTCTTGATTCAATCAACGCCGCAAGAACAATATTTCCAAATTGCTGGTTTGACCGTGAACACGCCGCCGATGGGTTGGCTTGCCTGCGGCACTACCGATATGAGGTTGACCCCGAGACAGGGCAGTTCAGCCGCAACCCATTGCACGACCATTATTCCCACGGGGCTGACGCATTCCGCTACATTGCCCTTATGATTAAAGAGCCTGCCAAGCGCAAGAAACCAGCGCAGATTGCCACAGTTGGCAATTGGATGGGATAATTTGGCAATGGACAAAAAGGGCTAAACATGGCTGACTATCAAGCACAAACATCAAGCGCCGATTCACGCATCAATGAAGCCATTAAGTTTTGGCGTTTGGTCAATGAAGCGGACTCTAATAACAGAGCCGAGGCGCTGAACGATATTAAGTTTGCCGCTGGCGATCAATGGCCTGTTGAAATTCAAAACAGCCGCAACGTTGAAGCCCGACCTTGCCTGACCATCAACAAGATTGATTCCTACATTCGGCAAGTGACCAATCAGCAGCGCCAGCAACGACCCCGCATCAAAGTCCATGCGGTTAACAACTTGGCTGATTACAAGGTAGCCCAAGTCATTGAGGGCATTTGCCGCCACATTGAAGTCAATTCCAACGCCGACACCGCCTACGACACCGCCTTTGATTACGCCGTGCGTATGGGTTGGGGTTACTGGCGCATCAATACTCGTTACTCAAGCGAAGATTCATTCGACCAAGAAATCTACATTGACACGATTGACAACCCGTTTACCGTGTACTTTGACCCCAATTCATTGCTGCCCGATGGGTCAGATGCCGAGCGATGCCTAATCACCACGGTGTTGGATAAGAAGATATTTCGGGAAATGTACCCAGGCGCTAACGATGGCGCTTCATTTGTGCAGCGTTCCACAGGGGATGACACCGCAAGCTGGATTACCAAAGAAGATATTAGGCTTGCTGAGTTTTTCTACATTGAACGGGAACGTGCCAAGTTGTATTTGCTGAGTGATGGCACACGCCACTTTGCCGATTCCAATACCTTTTTTGAACGTGTGGATGCCGCAGGCTTGACCGTCATTGATGAGCGTGAATCATTCCGCAAAGCAGTTAAATGGATCAAGATGACCGCTATGGAAGTCTTGGAAGAAAAGACTTGGGCTGGCAAATATATTCCTGTTGTGCCTTGTTATGGCGCACAAGTGATTGTGGATGACAAGCGCAAGAAATATGGTTTGGTGCGGTTTGCCAAAGACCCACAGCGGATGTATAACTTTTGGCGCACCAGCATGACCGAAAGCATTGCCCTTGCGCCCAAGGCTAAATGGCTGTTGGCAGAGGGTCAAGACGAAGGGCACGAAAACGAATGGGCGTTGGCTAACATCAAATCAAGCCCTGTTTTGCGTTACAAGCAAAAAGACATTGAGGGCGTACCAGCACCAGTGCCTACAAGGTTGCAACCCGAGCCGCCGCCTGTTGGCATCATGGAAGCCGCTAACGCCATTTCTGCTGACTTGCAAATGGTGCTGGGCATCCTTGACCCCAACCAATTGCCAAGCGGCAATATTTCGGGCAAAGCCTTGGCGGGTCAACAAAATCAGGTGGATTTGAGCAATTTCCACTTCTACGACAACATGACCCGAAGCATTAGACACACGGGCAAAATCATTTTGGACTTGATCCCAAAGATTTACGACACGCAGCGGGTTATGCGGATTATTGGCACAGATGGTCAGCCAAGCATGGACACCATCAACGAACAAAAAACCACCGATGGCGGCGTTCAAATTGTGCTTAACGATGTGACGGTTGGTGAATATGATGTTGTGATGGACACAGGGCCAGGCTTTATGAGCAAGCGCCAGCAAGCCGTGGATGCAATGATGCCGTTGATGGCAAAGCCCGAATTGTTTAATGTTGCAGGCGATTTGGTGTTTAGGAACATGGATTTCCCTGGCGCTGATGTGATTGCTGACCGCCTTGCCGCCATGAATCCGCTAGCGCAAATTGATGAAAAATCAGATGTGCCGCCCCAAGTGCAAATGGAACTGGCGCAGGCTAAGAAGGCCGTGCAGGATATGCAAAATCAAATGTCAGCAATGCAGTTGGCTATGAAGCAACGTGCCGACATTGAGCAAGTCAAACAAGATTCCGAAACCAAACGGGAATTGATGCGTCAGACCGCCAAGGCGCATAACAGCGAATTGATGGCAGAGGTTAGGGTTAACGACCAAAACACCCGTTCAATTACAAGCCAAAACAAAACTGAGATTGAGGCGATTGTGCAGCTTATGTTGCACCGCATGGATACCAGCCGTTTGATGGAAGAAATTGAGCGCAGAAATGCCGACCAAGCGGCATACGCACAAATTGCCGCACAAGACATTGATTTGGGTCAAAGCCCATTGCTTGAGCCGATGATGCCGCAGGCTGCACCGCCGATGGCGCAGTGATTGACGATTTGATGATTTCGGGCTATATTGCCCAAAACCTTACCCGTCAGGTAGACGGGGCAAATTCTTAGGATTAAACCTATGTCAGAAGTACAGGATGCGCCACAAGCGCCGCCAAGGGTAGCCGCAAATGTGGTTACCAATGAAAACATGGCTGAATTCGTTGCCAACAAGCTTGGTTTAGCTGACCCATCGCCTAGCGAGGCTGCAAAGGCAGAGCCGCAAGATAGCGCCCAAGGGCAGAGTGAATCATATGAGAGCGACAAGGATGCAACAGCGGTAGAGGATCGAAAACAGAATCCAAAATTGGAGAAAAGGTTTTCAGAGATTACCAAGCAACGGGAGGCGGCAAGGGCAGAAGCCCAAACCGAGCGCCAAGCAAGGGAAGCACTGGAAGCAAAGTTGCGGGAATACGAAGCAAAAGCAAAGCCCCAAGCCGAGCCAGTAGCAGAGCAAGAGCCGCAGCCTGATCAGTTTTCCGATATGTATGAATACGCCAAGGCGTTAACTGACTATCGGGTAGATCAGCGATTGAACGAGGAAAAGCAAAAGGAAGTACAGGCAAAGTTTCAAGCCGAGCGTGACAAGTTGGTAAACACTTGGGCAAAGCGGGTTGAATCAGCAAAAGGCGAAATGCCCGACTTTGATGCAATGGTTGGTTCTGCTGACGTTGTTGTGAGCAACGAAGTGCGGGATGCAATCTTTGAATCAGAAGTTGGCCCTCGCATCCTGTATCACTTGGCTGAGAATCCCGAAATCGCTGAACAACTGCAAGGCATGACTTTGACAAGAGCCTTGGCAACAATTGGGAAGCTGGAGGCGCGGTTTGAAAAGCCCGAGCCTCAGACAAAGACTACCGTTGGGAAAAGTAAAGCACCGTCACCGATTAACCCAATCAAAGCGTCTGCTAATGGGCCAGTAACCGAACTTGACTCAAATCGTCAATTTCATGGTAACTATCAGGCTTGGAAGGCAGCACGATTGGCAGGGCGAATTCGCTGATAATCCAATCTTTTATAAGGAAATGACATGAGCAACAATCTGCTTACCATCTCCATGATCACCAACGAAGCGTTGATGGTCTTGGAAAACGAATTGACTTTTTCATCCGAAGTCGAGCGCAATTATGATGACCAATTTGCCGTAACTGGCGCAAAAATCGGTGCAACTTTAAACGTTCGCCGCCCTGGTCGTTTCATCGGTACAACTGGCCCTGCACTGAACGTTGAAGATTTCAACGAAACCAGCGTACCCGTCACGTTGACCACACAATTCCACGTTGATACCCAGTTCACCACACAGGACTTGGCTTTGTCGTTGGATATGTTCTCTGACCGTGTTTTGAAGCCTGCTGTCGCAGCCGTTGCCAACAAGATCGACTTTGATGGCACTTCTATGGCGAAGTTCAACACTGCCAACATCGTTGGTACTGCTGGCACACCCCCAACATCATTGTTGACCTACCTTACTGCCCAAGCGTATTTGGACAGCGAAGGTGCGCCCCGTGATGGTCGCCGTTCATGCATTATTGAGCCATTCACTGGCGCAACAATCGTGGACAGCTTGAAAGGTTTGTTTGTGCCTAACAGCACAATCGGCAACCAATTCAGCAAAGGCATGATGGGTCGTGATTCCGCTGGTATGAACTGGAAGATGGATCAAAACATTGCAGCACAAACCTTTGGTTCTTACAACGGCACTGCAACCATCAACACTAGCACCGATGGCGGCATCTTGACATCAGGCTGGGCACAAACCTCCACCTTGACTTTGAGCAAAACTGGCACTTTCACGCCTAACGTTGGTGACACTTTCACCATCGCTAACGTGTTTGCGGTTAACCCACAAAACCGTCAAGCCTACGGTAGCAACAAGCTGCGTAATTTCGTTGTGACTGCAATCAGCGGCAACAGCGTAACCGTGTCGCCTGCTGTTATCTCTGCTGGTCAGTTCCAAAACGTTTCCATCGTAAGCCCTGGCGCTTCCGCTGTGACCCCGTTTAACGCTACTGGCGCAGTGTCACCACAAAACATTGTGATGCACAAAAATGCTTTCACTTTGGCTACTGCTGATTTGGAATTGCCTGATGGTGTTCATTTCGCTGGTCGTGCAAGCGACAAAGATTTGGGCTTGTCATTGCGTGTGGTTCGCCAATACACAATTAACAACGATTCGATTCCAACCCGTGTCGATGTGTTGTATGGATGGGCCCCGCTGTACCCCGAATTGGCTTGCCGAGTGGCTTCCTAATCAAACCCATTAAGAAAGGAAACTAATCATGGCTAATATCAATCCAGGTGCAGCACAAACCACCACCAACCACCCGATTAATCTGTCAAGCAACCAAGCAATTCGCTTGATTGGTTCAGCCCAATCGGTCAACCTTAACAACGTAGCCGACACAGTTGCACAAATTCTTGTTGCAGGCCGTGTCAGCGTTGCCTATGTTTTGGTTACCAACGCAAGCGTTAGCTTGTCAACAGCACAGATTGCGGTTTATACCTTGCCTGCGGCTGGCGGCACTGCTGTTTTGTCACCCACCGCCTTAACTGGCGCAACCACAGCGGCTAAAGTGGTAAACACTGCGGCTTCATCAACCGATGCAGTTACAGGCCAATACCTGTATATCCGCAACACCACCGCACAAGCTGCGGCGGCAACCGCTGATGTTTTCATCTACGGTTACGACCTGACTTTCCTGCCTTAATATTGGCATGAAGTAAATGAGAGAGCCGCCCTCAAAAGGGGTGGCTTTTTCTCTTTTGAAGCATATAATTTGATGAATTGAAAGGCCAGCTATGTCAAGCAATTACGCAATAATTTCGGCAACAACTCTCCTTAAACAGCAAGCAGGCAAAATTAAAGGTATTTTTGTCTCTGCTGCATCTTCTACGCCCACCATTGCAATTTACGATGCACAAACAGCCAGCACATCACTAAAAGTTATTGACACTTTTACGCCTGTTGCGGCAACTAATTACAATTTCATGGATGGCATAAACACCGAGTTTGGCATTTACATTGTGGTTAGCGGCACGGTTAGTTGCACTGTTTACTACGAGTAAACCATGACCACAGCGGTCACGCAGACCACTAACTTTGTTCCTGTTCAAGGCGTTTTTGCGCCTGAGCCTACCTTTGCCTTGCAATACTTTGTTGGGCCAGCGGGAACGCCGTTCTATGGCCCTGAGAATGCTTCTTTCACAAACATAAGCACAATCACAGGCACGATTACAACGACCCCCGTGGGCGATACCGACATTGCCAACAAAGGCTATGTGGATTCGGTTGCCCAAGGTCTTGATGTAAAAGCATCTTGCGCTTATTCGACCACTGCCAACATTAGTTTGTCAGGCTTGGCGGTGCAGGCTGGTGGTGATTGGGTTGCTACTTTGACTGTTGGTGACAGGATTTTGGTGAAAAACCAAACTCTTAGCCAGTTCAACGGCATTTATGTGGCGGCGGCTGGCGCTTGGGCACGATCTGCTGACATGAATACATGGGCTGAAGTCCCATCGGCGTTCACATTTATTGAATCAGGGACAACCCTAGCGGATACGGGTTGGGTTTGCACATCCAACCAAGGCGGCACAATTGATGTAACCCCAATCACTTGGTCACAATTTTCGGGCGCTGGTTCTTACCTTGCGGGCACTGGGTTAACCCTTACTGGCAACACATTCAGCATCACAAACACAGGCGTAAGTGCGGCGGCATATGGTTCGGCATCGCAAGTGGCGACTTTTACGGTAAATCAACAAGGTCAAATTACCTTGGCGGCAAATGCCAGCATTGCTATTGCGGCATCGCAAATAACCAGTGGCACGATTGACAGCGCCCGATTGTCGGGTAGCTACTCAGGCATTACAGGGCTTGGCACATTGCTTGATTTGACCGTTACCAACACCATTACAGGGTCGGTATCGGGCAACGCAGGCACAGCAACGACAGCAGGCAAAGCCACCAACATTGCGGGTGGGGCGGCTGGTTCTGTGCCATATCAATCAGCGGTAGATACCACTGCGTTTTTAGCGGCTGGCGCAAATGGTCAAGTATTGACTTTGGCGGGTGGCTTGCCATCTTGGGCAACGCCTACCACGGGAACGGTTACATCGGTTGGCGGTACAGGCACGGTCTCAGGAATTTCCCTAAGTGGCACTGTGACCACCACGGGCAATTTGACTTTAGGCGGCACATTAGATTTATCTGCGCCCCCTGCGATTGGCGGGACAACTGCCAACACGGTCAGAGGCACAACAATTACCGCAACAACTAAGTTTGTCGGGCCATTTTTTGAGGCTGCGACAAGTGCTGGCGGGGCTTTGCGTAATTCGGGCGGGACAAGTCAATTGTCTTGGGGCGCTGGTGGTGGTGACAATCTTTCATTGAGTGTTTCTACCAATATCAAT
>Ga0181351_1000399_pt1 | contig 12240 bp, 33 predicted proteins | sample Su13VDMM15SD_FD_170485 | JGI IMG/M metagenome (GOLD analysis project Ga0181351, IMG submission 170485) | Freshwater viral communities from Lake Michigan, USA - Su13.VD.MM15.S.D | ecosystem: Environmental > Aquatic > Freshwater > Lake | place: USA: Michigan | collected 2013-07-16 | reverse complement strand
GAGCCGCGAACAAATGAGAGCATGCGCTCCGCTGTCTCGAGGGAAATGGGGTCCCTTTGCCCTGTTCTTTTTGTGTTTGTCATACCTGGCATCTGAAGCCGGCGAATAAAAGGTGGGGCAGCCCTCGCCAGGGTCAGGCCATGTGTCACCCGGTAGCTAACCGGATCGAGCCCCGTGGACAGTATAAGGGTGTGTACGCGGAAAAACGCAACAGGGGTCGAAATAAATGTGCGGTTTTGCGCAACAGTTGTGGTAGCATTGATCCCGCAGCGGCCATACACGATTCGCCAGCATGAGTTACCGGGGTACGCGTAAACCCCCGGGGCAAGCAACAGTGCAATCCTTCTCGTGTGACGCCTGGGAGAGACCAGGACCATCGCGCATGGGGATTGGCTCCGAGAGTGCCGGAGCTTTGAAGGGCAGTGTCCCCTACCAGTCCCCAGCCGTGATGGGAAATCGGTAAGCCACAGCGGCATTCATTGACGCCGTGAGTACCATCAACATGCAGGCCGTGTCGCGTAGTTGAGTCCAAGGGATAAAACCGTCTTGGTGACTCACGGTGAAGAAAAACGCGAACCTTTACCCCGCCAGCGCCAGCCTGGCATCCTCCACCGACCGCACGATGGCGGCGATGGCCCCGCGCTTTTTCATGGCCGCGATGAAAGCCAGCTGCTCGGGAGACGGACGGCCTTTGGGGGTTTTCACCTCCAGATAGAAAGCCCGGCAGTCCCACTGACGGTGCCCAAACAGATCACTGAACCCCTTAGGTAGTCCCGTTTTAACGGGCCTGCCGTCGGCGGTGAAAAACAAGCCCACGTTGGCCCTGGCCACAAAGTGCCCGTCGGCCGAGAGCGCCACCATGATAGAGCGCATGATGTCCGCCTCGCTCAGTGGGGGTGGAATTTCCGGTTTAATTCGACCCCCAATCACCGCCGCGCCTCCCAAATTTTGAGCACCATGGCCTCCAGCGCCTTGCAGGCTTTTTCGCCGCGCACCTGAAGCACGCCGCGTTTGACGATTTTCCCGGCCTCCTCGCGGCCACGCAGGAACTCGCGCCGGGCCAGCTTATCGGGGATGGCCAGCACGGCGCGGGCCTCGCACTCGGCGCGCCAGGCCTCGGACCAGGTGCAGGTCTCGGAGCCGTCCAGAAGTTTGGTGCGGGGGTGGTTGCAAGCGGGGCATGAATTTAAAGCGGTCATCGTTTCTGTGCCTCCTTGGCGGCGCGGGCACGAAGCACATGACGTGCCCAAAGCTCTGGCCTCTTCATGCCACGGGCGCGACCGATGCGAATCAGGTCGGCCTCGGTTTGCGACCGCCCTTGCTCGCGCTTGCGGTCCTGGACGGCTTGGGCCTTGGCTGCGGCCGTTATCTCTTGGAGCTCGCCCTCGACCTCGTTGATCTCGCGCCCCACGGGCTCGAAGTGGTGCCCGCACTGGCAGTCGGTCACAACCGAAGGCACGGTGGCAAAGCACACGGGGCAGGTCTTGACCGGCACCTCGGACTTCTTGGCGTTCTTCTTTTTCTCAACGGCGGCCAGGGTCCACTCGCGCAGGTCGGTGGGCAGCCCGTGGCGCTTCACGTTGCCAGCGTGGTCCAAAATTATGCAGTCGGTTTTGCCCGGGTGTGTGCGAAGGCCACGGCCAACGGACTGCAAGTACTTGACGACCGACTGCGTGGGCGTGAGCAAGATGATGCAGCCAATCGTCGGGGCGTCCACTCCGGCGACCCACAAGGCGCAGTTGCAGACCACGTCCAGGCTGCCATCGCGCAGGCCTTGCAGGGCGGCGTCGCGCTCCACGGTGTCGGACTCGCCGCTGATCGCCACGGCTCGGTACCCGGCCTGGCGGAATTGCTCGGCCACGTTGGTGGCGTGCTCCACGGTGACGCAAAACGCCACGGCCGGGCGGTTGTGCGCGAGCTTGCGGTAGTGCGCAACGGCGCTGCCGGTGATGACGGGCTTGTCCATCGCGGCGGCCAGCTCGCCCTGGTTGAAGTCGCCCGCCACGGTGTGCACACCCGACAGGTCTGGCTCGCTGGGGGCGTAGTAACGGATGGCGGCCAGCAGGCCCTCGTCGATCAGGTCTTGCGTGCTGCAGGTGGGCACCAGAATGTCGGCCACCTCGCCCATGCCCCGGCCGTCGAGGCGACAGGGCGTGGCGGTGAGGTGCAGCAGGTGCGCGCCGCCGGGCCGCTTGAACTTGGGCCCAGCGCCAGCCCACTCGAAAATCTGCTGGTAGGTGTTGGCCACAGCCAGGTGCGCCTCGTCCACGATGATCAGGTCCGGCGGCTGGTACCGGTCCAGGCGGCGCACCAGCGTTTGCACCATGGCCACCTGCACGGGCAGGCTGCGGTTGCCGTCGCGGCCAGAGGCGATCCAGCCGTGCTTGATGCCAGCGTCGGTCAGGCGCGAGCTGGTGTCGTTCAAGATTTCCTTGAGGTGCGCGATGAACCAGACGCGCTTACCTTTGTCGAGGGCGCTCTGAATCATGCAGATCGCGGTTGCGCTCTTACCAAACCCCGTCGGGGCAATCAGGATGGGGGCTTTGTGGCCAAAGCGGTAGGCCTTGCGCAGGTCGGCGATGGCCTGGGCTTGTCGGGGGCGGGGGGTGATCATCGCTTGCCCGGCAATGGTCGCCGCTCCACAAAGTACCGTCCAGTGGACTTGATAAATTTTGCGGTCAGGCCTCGATTCCTGAGCATTTCATCAAATGTAAACCCGTGTGGAATGTGAGAAAGCCACTCCGCGCTGATCTCGTTTGGCTCTCCAGATCTGGCGATGTGGGTAAGGAAATCATAGATTTCCAAGTAGGCGTTCTTTTTGAGCGTTGCCTCGAATTTATCCCGAGTCATGACAGCTCCCCATAATCCCACTGCTTGCCGCAGCCAGGGCAGTGGACGCGATCGGGCAGGAGGTTGAACAGCTGGTTTCCGCAGGACATACAGCTCCAGACCTTCGAGCCTGGCGTGGGGGCCACATCAAACTTGCTGCGCCCGCGCATGCTGTTGCACGCCGGGCACTCAAACTCGGTGGTGCCAGGCTCCCACGTTGTGGTCCACTCGTGGTTGCACCCTTGGCAAAACAGCACGCCAGCGATGTGCGGCTCGCGCTCCTTGCGGGCCTTGGCGAGGTCGATGATTTCAGTCATGCAAGCCACTCCTTGATGTGGTACCAGGCTATGGCGAACACGGTGAACCAAACACCGAACAGCGCGATGTACAAATACGCCATAGCCCAGCACCCGGCTTTTTCACCTTCATTCATTGTTGACACTCCAGTAGTGCAGCTTGGTCATTTCCAAAACGCCAATCAGTGTGGCCACGGTCATGTGGTCGTACTTTGGTGAATTGATAAGATCTCGCAAGTCATTCATAAGCTCAGAGCCCGTCGCCTTTTGATCGGATGACGGAATTACTGTAAGTTTTGGTTGAGTGATTTCAGTCATTCAAATCCCCCGGCTTGATCCACGCGTTTGCTGTTGTCCGCCGCCAGGTGGCCTGCTCGATCGCTTTGAGGTCTTGCAGTACTTCGCTGTGCACAACCTCCATGCCGTGCAGGTGCAGGTATGTGTCGATCACGTTGAAGCGATTTTTTTCGAACATAAAAACCGGCTTGCGATGCAGACGCACGCGGAAACGGTAGGTCGTGGCGCTGTGCGCGGCAAAGTTGTACCAAGCCCAAATCAGCGTCAAGCTGTAAGGCGTGAATCGAAAGTTCAGTCCAAGGCGCATGTGCTCGCCTTCGCGTGTGTAGTGAATCATTTTTAAATCTCCCAGCCCGCCCACATAAAAAGCGTCATCCACATTTTTCTTTCAAACGTGCGTTCTGCGATTAAGTGAGGTGGAAATTCATGCTCAACCAATGACATTTCAAAAAATGCTTCGGCTTGTTTTAATTTTTCGCGTTTATTCATCTTCGTCCTCCATATGCTCTTGAATCAGTTGCGCCTTGACCAGGTCCAGGCAGCCGAGCGCGGTGGGCAGCAGCATGGTCTGATCGTATTTGTGGACGACGGCGAGCAGCTCGTCGACTAGGGCTTGGGTTATTGCGCCGTGGTAGTTCATGGCTGCTCCTTGTTCGGCCACTCGGCCCAGTACGCGGGCATCCCCAACAGTGCTTCTTTGCCCTTCACCAGCTGCGCAAACTCTGACGGCCGAACCTGCATTGCAAGCAGCGCGTTGACCTTCTCAATCTCTGGCGCGTTGGCTGCTTTGATGCGCTCGCGCTCCATCGCCGTGATCTTTGCGACCAGGATTTGAGCGATCCGGATCTCGTCTTGGAGGTCTTCTCCTAAACGGTACGCGGCCAAGCGACCATCACGATCGCGCAAGCTGTGCACCTCGATCAGGAACTGTTCGACTGGGTCAGTGCTCATCACCATGGTGCCTCCTCGACCTGTTCGCGCTGCTGGTGCTTGTAGGCACGCAGCTGGCCCGGCGTCCACGGCACGGGGCCGGTGGCGGGTGGGAATGGCCACTGAACAGGTGGCGGTGTTTTTTTCTCAGGTTGGCTCATGCAGCCCTCCGTAGGTTTGTGGGCTCACGCCCGGTGTTTGCACCCCACACACTTGTGATCTTCCCGCCCGAGCGCGGTGTGGGTGTATTGGCACTCGGGGGTCATGCGAAACGGGGAGGCGACCATCTTGGCGACGCGGGTCTGGCCATCAAGCCACCAGCCGTCTTGCACGGGTAGCATCTTGCGATACTCTGGGCGGTTATAGCAACCATAATTTTTCGCCTCGTTTTTGGTCACGTAATCCTCGCTTGTTTTGAGCGGTACAAAAAGCAAGTCGGACCGGGCACGCGTTCGAGCTGGCCGGAGCGAATCAGGCGGCCCAAGGCGGCGTTGATGCGGCGTTTGCCAACCCGCACCGCAATGTCACGCGGCAGCTCGTAGCGGGTGTGCGAGATCGCCCCCAAAAGCATCCGGTCGCTGATCATCAAGCATCCAACTGCCAGTCGCCTGCGGTGCGCAAGATCAGGTCCTCGGCACTCAGGCTCAGGCCGCGAGCCTGGGCGATGGCCAGAATGCGGCCCTGCAGCGCGGACGGCACTGCGCCGTTGCTGCCGCCCTCGTCCTTGGGCTTGCGCCAGCGCACCACAGAGCTGGGGTTTCGCTCCAGGGCGCGGGCAAGCGCACGCACGCCACCGAAGGCGGTGATGCACTTGTCGGCTGGGGTTTCCAGGTGCGTTTCCAGGGATGGGTCTTTGGTTTCTGCGATCATGCCGGGGAGTGTAGCGTAAAAAGCAACACTTGACCGAAAATATCTCAAGGAAACCCACGCAAACCCCTTGCAGCCCATGTTTTTCGATGGCAAGATGCATTTACCGCAACACAAACGGGGTTTTTTATGAGCAACCTTCACCCAATCATGCAGCAGGCCCTGGCCCCGTTTCTTGGGGCCTCATTTCACACAGGAGATTCACACATGGAAATCGAGACACGCGTCGCTGGCATTCCTTGCATCGCCAAGGTGACGCATTTCTTTCGCCAGTCCCCGCACCGGGGCAGCGCGCACACCTGCGACAGCGACATGGATTACTACGGCTACACCGAGTGCGAGTTTGACATCCTCGACCGGCGCGGCCGCCCCGCCCCCTGGCTTGAGCGCAAGGCAACCGACGCGGACCGCGAGCGCATCGAGCAGGAAATCACTGAGCAACTGGAGGACTGAACCATGAACACAACGATGCTAAAACTTGCCCGCCGCCTTTGGTGCATCGGCCACGCCGACCGTGCCACACAGCGGACCAACATGCGAAAGTGGGTGCGCTCGGTGCGCTTGCTTGGCGACCGCTGGGTGATGGCCGCACGTGAGCCGCGCCTGACCACCCCGGTGCCAGACGGCAAGATTTCCAGCCTGGTGCTGCCTTTCCCCCTGCGCACGCCGCGCAGCATGCACGAGGCTTTCGAGGCAAGGAAGCAGGCATGAACACACAACCCGAAGCCCTGCGGCTGGCCGATGAACTTGAGTCCTATGTCGGCAGACCTGTTTGCACAGAAGCAGCCGCCGAGCTGCGCCGCCTGCACGCGCTGAATCAGGAACTGCTGGAGGCGCTGCAAAAGCTCTCAATAGTTATGCGAGAACTGCACAACCATTGGGACAATGACCGTGACATGAAGGTCGGCAAATGTCTGTTGGCGTTATCAGGGCTGCTTCCTGGCTACGACAAGCGTGTTGATGAGATTCACGCAGCAATCACCAAAGCACAGGAGCAGGCATGAGCGACACAGCCCCACGCCAGGCCTACACCTGCTCGCGTTGCAACGGCACGGGCCGCTACAGCTTCAACCTGATGCACGGCACCAAGTGCTACGGCTGCCGGGGCACAGGCAAGCAGTACACCAAGCCTGCCAAGCCATCGCCCAAGTGGGCCGTGTTTGGCCAGCACCGCGAGACGGGCGCTTGGCTGCGGCTTTACAACGTGGTGGCCAGGTCCAAGCCTGCAGCGATTGCCAAGGCGCAAGCGACATACGCCGACGCAAGCACCGACTGGAAAAACACCTACACGCTGGCCACGGCCCGCGCATTGAAATGGACCGACATGGCCAGCTTGGACGCACTGAGCTGGGATGAGGCTTTTAAACCGAAGGAGAAATAATGTTTGGACCGAAAATTTACGAGCTGTCGCTGGTCAAGAACTACGTCAGCCACTGGGGTTTGGCTGAGGCTTGTCGCGAGCTAATCCAGAACGCGCTCGACAGCGACTCGCCATTCGTTTACGCATTCGAGAAATCAGACGACGAAACCTACTCGCTGCACCTCACATCAGAGTTTGCCAAACTGAGTCCACAGACGTTGTTGCTCGGAGCAACCAGCAAGGCAGACAGCAAGGACGCCATCGGCAGCTTTGGTGAGGGCTACAAAATCGCCCTGCTGGTTTTAACGCGCATGGGCTACGACGTGGACATGCTGAATGGCGACGTGTTGTGGAAGCCTCGCTTCCGATTCAACCGGCAGTTTGGTGAAGAACTGCTGGCCATTGAAGAAAGCCAGTCTCCGGTGCGTGGCAACAAGGGCCTCACATTTGTTGTGCACGGACTTTCTGGTGCGGACATTGAGCAGGTAAAGGCATCCTGCATTCGCATGCAAGACCACATTGGGGCCATCCGCATGACCAGCTACGGAGACATTTTGATGGAGCGACCAGGTGAACTTTACGTGGGCGGGTTGTTGATCTGCAAAACAGAGCTGAAGTACGGCTACAACATCAAGCCGGAATTCATCCGGCTGGAGCGAGATCGCCAGACCGTTGCAGATTGGGATCTGAAATCAATCACCAAGGAAATGTGGTTTGAGACTAAAGAGTTTGACCAGATCGCCGAACTGGTGCAAGCCGGGGCCGAGGACGTTGAATATGTGAAGTACGGCTGCCCTGAGATGGTGAAAGAGGCCTGCTACCAACTGTTTCGCAAAAGCAATCCCGATGCGTTGGTTGCAGGATCGCAGACCGAACTTAAGGAAATGATCCGGCGCGGTCTTACCAAGACCGTCTATGTCAATGGCGGCATGCACTACGCCGTAAGCAACGCGCCCTCATATGTCAAAGAGACGCGCCAGCTGGTCGCCGTGCAATCACCAACCGAGTGCCTGCGCCAGTGGCTAAGCGCCAACCGCAGCGAAATGCGCAGTAAGTCCATTGAGGCTTTTAAAGACTTGATCACCACATCTATAGGATGGAAAGCATGACCCCCCTACCCTTCGACTACACGCGCTGCCGCCCGCAGCAGCCCGACGACAACTGCCGCAACTGCCGCCGCTGGTGGGACCACCCGCAGCAGACGCACAACCCGCACCGCCAGTCGTTTGTGGTGGTGGCCAACAGTAAGGACCGGGCGTGCGTTTGCATGCCGGTGAGTTTTATGGAGACGCCAGAATGACGCCCGAAGAAAAGTACCTAGCGATGCTTGACGATGTGTTTAAAAACGGCACCAGCGTGATGAAAATAACGCGTGTCGACATCAACGCAGAGTTTGACCAGATTGGCGAGGCCATGAATGAAGTCGCCCAGCGCTTTGCCCATCGGCTGGCGCTGGACCTCGAATGCGTCCTGGCACGCTACAGCGGCCCATGGTACGACGAGGCGATGCAAACGCTCAGCGACTACCGGACCGCCATGAATGAGCTGCACGAGAAACAAGCCCCCACGTTTATGGGCGAGCCGCTGGTGAGGGACGACAAATGACCTCCGGCGAAACCAAAGCCACGATCTACCAGGACAACGGAAAAACCTACGCCGAGCTTTGGCGTGAGGGTGGCCTGCTGAAGATGGCAATTTTTGCCCGCATGCCTGGCGTTGTCATCCACCTTGACGAGCGGGTTATTCCACAACTGATCGAGGCCCTTCGGGGAATCCAGGACACCAAATGAACCATTGCACAAAATGCAACCGTAGCCGCTTGCCAGAGGGCGGCATTTTTCTCACGGCCACGCGCTGGATTTGCGCCGAGTGCTGGCTGAAATTTCTGCAAGGACGGCGCAGCGTAAAGGAGACCGTGTAATGCACACCCCAGAAGATTCCCCGTTTGAAAAGTTCCGCACCGAGAAGCTCAAGGGCGTGGCCATGTCGCCAGACGTCCGCGAGCTGGTGGCGCTGGCCTACGAGTCCGGCTTCATCGATGGCATGCAAAAGCAGATGCAGTCCAGCGTGGACAGGGCTGTCAACAGAATGACGGCCATCCAGGTGCCGCGCTACAACCCAGAAATGACGGCGTTTAAAACAGGAGACGAGACATGACTGAAGAAAACCACGACAACCACGACGACCATATCGACCGTGCCCAAGCGCACCTGGCATCACTCAAGCGTGACATGCGCAAAACGCTGGAAGACGCGGTTGTGCGTGCCGCTCACAAGGTGATGGCTGAGCTTGAGGCCAAGTCAGATAAGCGTTTGATGGAGCCGCTTCCTGAGTTTATCGACGCACTGAAGTATGACGTGGCGCGGCGTGACTCCGAGTTCTTTACGCACTGCGTTGACCAACCATACGACTGGTCAGAGTGGGTGTGCCCTGACCCCAAGAGCTACCTGATGAAGTGCTGTGACTGCGGCTTAGTGCATGAGGCTGAGTTTGGTGTGGTGCGCTACAAGTCAGAGACCGAACGTGAAGACTGCGACATGGTGGACGATCCGAACCTGCAAGCTGTGTTCCGTATGCGCCGCAGTGAGCAGTGGTCGCCAGTGGACACGGCGCACAGGGCTGGAGGTTTGCCGATGGAGCAGCCAGCACAGCAGGAGCCCGTGGCGTATCTCCACCAGTGCGGGAAAAAGCCAGAGTTAAAAGAACTTTCTTTCAAAAAGAATGAGCCATTGCTTGCTGCCAAGGGATACAAAGCAATTCCCCTCACATCCCCACCAGCACAGCAAGAGCCGCTGACGGGTGGCGACGAGCGACGACACATCATCTGCCTTTGCCCAGATTGCATAAAAACACCACAGCGCAAGCCGCTGACACACGAACAGCGTGTTGATTTGCTGGCCAAGTTTGAGGCCCATAAACACGAATGGCACGCACCGGCAATCTTGATTGATATGGTTGAGGCCGCTCACGGCATTGGAGAGAAGAAATGACCCAACAACCTAAGGCACTGGAGGCTACGCCGTGGTGGGTAATCGCAGACATGCAACCGCCCGCAACAGAGCCCGAGCAACCTGCACTGGAGACTATCTACGAAACCATCATTCACTGGGACGAAGGTGGTGGCAAGCGAAGCCGCCGAGAACTTGCCCAACGCATCTTGGCCCTTTACGCCGCTCACGGCATTAAGGGGGACGCATGAATTTCATGCAATACGTTGAAAAAAATTCTTCGCGTATCCCGTTCAGTGGTTGCGCAATATGGCTTGGCGCACAAACATCCGGCGGCTATGGGCGGTCTATTGTTGCCAATCGAATTCATGGGACAACGATTGTTCATCGAGCGGTGTTTCAAGAACTGAATGGGCCAACGCCAAAAGGCATGTATGTATGCCATCGCTGTGATACGCCGTCGTGCGTAAACCCAGATCATTTGTTCATTGGCACGCCCACCGACAACGCACAAGACAGAAAAGCGAAAGGCAGAAGCGCCTCAAAGTTAGGACGGCTTAACGGAAACAGCATCCTGACGAATGAACAGGTAGATGACATTCGGCGCGCGATTGAACGCGGAGAAATTCAGATCGAACTAGCTAAGACTTACAAGGTCAGCTTTTCGACCATAAACCATATCAAGCATGGCCGCACATGGAGGACGTGCAAATGACTAATTGCTGCGACGACTACGGCAAATGCACCCAGGGCCGCGACTGCCCGATTCGCAAGTGCCCTTATTGCCACGGCATGGGGTACGACGCCAGCGGGCAAAAATGCACCTGCCAGCCGGACCACTTTGGGGATACGCTGGCTTGGATTTTGGGCGGCTTCATTGCTGTGATGCTGGTACTTTTAACCATCAGGAGCTGCGCGTGATTTACATACCGTACACCGGACCCGCCAAGCCGATCACGCTGTGGCGCAGACCAAAAATAGACTACATCGAAGCTGTTGTATTTTTGTCTGGAATTTTGGTCGTAGGACTTGACCTTTACGTGTGGCGAGCGAACATGCCACTGTGATTTTTAAAGCCGGATTTCCCGGCGAATAACGGAAGCTGAAAGGAGCAACCAATGAGTAAACACACACCGGGGCCATGGAGATGGTGGCCATGCAAAGAAACGGAATCTGCGTTCAATGACTACGCTCAGATCGCTGCTGGGTTGAAGGACGTTGCTCAAGTCAAACTTTCATCGGTTACAAAGCACGACATGCGCCTGATCGCCGCCGCGCCTGAGCTGCTGGAGGCGCTGAAAGACATGCTGGACGGTCACGAGGACGCCTGCACTGGCTACGGGGAGGGGGCAGCGGACAAAGCCCGCGCCGCCATCGCCAAGGCGACAGGGGGTGAGGCATGAGCACACAACCAGAAGCCATAAGGCTGGCTGAAACGCTGGAGCGTATGAGTTTGTCTACGCGCTGGGACAAAGAAGCCGCCACCGAGCTGCGTCGCCTGCACGCCGCCAACGTCGACTGCTTCGAGCACTTCAATGCACTCAAGGCCGAGCGCGACGAACTGCTGGAGGCCTTGAAAATGGCAGTGAGCGCCCTCGAGCGATCGGACTACATCCAGATGGACGGCGATAGCTTTGATGTTGTCGATGAGGCCCGCGAAGCCATCGCCAGAGCGGAGGCAGCATGAAAATCCACAAAGTAATCTGGTTCAGCAGCGGCCGGGGCCTGATCGGCATCGTGCATGCCACGCAGGACGACGGCGACGAGGGTTATTACATCGCGCCGTGTGATGGATTCAACGAGGTGATCGATGCCAACATGGTGGCGGCGCACGGAGCGAGGTTTCCAGAGGCTGCGGGGCTGGCGCTGTTTGGAGGCCTCAATGACTGACCGCGAACTATTGGAGAAGGCCGCGAAGGCGGCTGGGCTGGCCGTGATCATTCCCGCAGCCCATCAACGCGGCCTGTGGATTGAGGGGCTTGAGGACGAATGGAACCCCCTCACCGACGACGGCGACGCGCTGCGGCTTGCGGTGAAGTTGGACATGTCTCTTGTGATGTTTTCAATTTTTGTCCGGGTAGACACCGTGGATTACACAGATATTTACGAGGAATATGGCACCGACCGTTACGCCGCCACCCGCCGCGCCATCGTCCGCGCGGCAGCACAAATCGGAGAACACATGGAGAAACAAAATGGCAACTGAAATCATCGTCCCCAGCAACCAGGAGCACTGGCTTGCCATGCGCAAACTGGATGTGACCAGCACCGAGTCTGCGGCACTGTTTGGCATGTCGCCTTACCTCACGCACTTCGACCTCTGGCACCGCAAGCGCACCGGCATCGTGCCCGAGTTCGTTGTCAACGACCGCATGAAGTGGGGCAACCGCCTGGAGGCCGCGATCGCCTACGGCATCGCTGAGGAGCAGGGCTGGGAGGTCAAGCCCATGAAGGAGTACTTGCGCGACCCGGACCTGCGCATGGGCAGCTCGTTTGACTTCGTGATCACCAACCTGGGCGAGCCGGTGCACCTGGAGATCAAGAACGTGGACTACCTGGCCTTCCGCGACGGCTGGATTGAGCACGAGGACGGCAGCATCGAGGCCCCGGAGCACATTGAAATGCAGGTCCAGCACCAGATGGCCGTGAGCGGTTTCAAGCGGGCGTTCATCGGCGCGTTTATCGCTGGCAACAGGGGCGTGGTGATCGAGCC
>Ga0181351_1000397_pt1 | contig 12248 bp, 11 predicted proteins | sample Su13VDMM15SD_FD_170485 | JGI IMG/M metagenome (GOLD analysis project Ga0181351, IMG submission 170485) | Freshwater viral communities from Lake Michigan, USA - Su13.VD.MM15.S.D | ecosystem: Environmental > Aquatic > Freshwater > Lake | place: USA: Michigan | collected 2013-07-16 | reverse complement strand
AAAAACAATTTTTAGAAAGTTTACAAGAGCAATTGGGTGGAATTGGAACAATTAGATTAGTAAAAAGACTCCTGCCTAGACAAGATATTTATGAGTTTGTAATACGTAAAACTTCTGAATTACAATATTATTACGACTTTATTTATAAAGAATCAACAATATTTTTAAAACGTAAAAAAGATAAATTTTTATATGAAGAATAAGATAAGAGTACAGCCTCAACAAGCTGTTGCACAAAAATTAACTAAACAGTGAATGTTGTAGACAAATTACACACAAGGTTAGCTAAGATAGGTATTGAAACTACCTATATAGGTAATATACCTTGGATATATCTAGCCACAATTAATGGAAAGAGAGTAACAGAAACATTTCTTGGTAATCATGGGTTTACTGTTGCTTTCTATCCAATAAAAAAGGGTAGAGGTATAGAATTAACTGACATAAAAGAGATCTTTAAATTAATAAGAAAATACAAATGAGCTTAAAATTAGAAAAAATAGAAGGTCATGAGAATTACGTTTGTACAGTAGTTAAACTTCCACCCAAACAAAAAGTCGAAAGATTGGATAAACTTGTTAAAGTTACTGTATTTGGTAATGATGTACTTACACAGAAAGATACGGATGAAAGTCAACTATATCTGTTCTTTCCAGCTGAATGTCAAATATCTACTGACTATTTAAGAGAAAATAACGAATACAGAGATCCCACTTTAAACTTTAACAAAGATCAGAAGGGTTATTTTGAACCATCAGGTAGAGTCAAGACAATTAAATTTAAGGGGGTAATATCTACTGGATACTTAGCTCCTATCAAAACTTTAGTTGGGGTTGTAGACAATTTGAAAGATTTGGACGTTGGAGATGAGTTTAACACTATAAATGGACACGTACTTTGTAAGAAATACAGACCAGTTCATCAGCAATCTACAGCTACAAAAGAAAGCAGGTTTAATAAGAAATTAAAAAGATTTAGTAAGTTAGTACAGAATCAGTTTAGATTCCATGTATCTACTTCTCACTTAGCTAAAAACTTACATGTATTTCAGCCAGATGATATTATTGTAATTACAGATAAGTGGCATGGCACTTCAGGAGTATTTAGTAATGTGCTTGTAAAACGTAAACTTAACTGGCTTGAAAAACTATTAAGTTACATCTCAGGGTTTGTTATTAACGATAAGGAGTACGGAAACATCTACTCTTCCAGGACTGTAGTTAAAAATGAGTACATTAATCCAGATCAGCAAGGTGGATACTATGGTGAAGATATTTGGGCTATTGTTAATAAAGAACTAAAAGGTAAAATAGAACAAGGTATTTCATTGTATGGTGAGATTGTAGGTTATTTACCTTCAGGTAAAGAGATACAGAAGGGCTATGATTATGGTTGTGCTCCCATCTTACCGGATAACAATACTTATAAAACTAATGATGGAAATATTATAACAAACCAACACAGATTCCTAGTATATCGTATTACATACACTAAACCAGATGGTAATGTAATAGAATTTAGCTGGAATCAAGTCAAGGAGTACTGTAAAAAGTATGAAATAGAGACTGTTAAAGAGTTGTATTTTGGTAAATTATCTGCTTATGTAGACGATTGGGGGCCAGAAACTTTCTTTGATTGGTTATGTGCTAACTATCTTGAAAAAGATTGTGTTCATTGTGTTAACAAAGTACCAGCAGAAGGTATTGTAGTTCGTAGAGATGGTTTAGATTACTTTGCAGCATATAAACTTAAAGCTAAAAGATTTCTTGAAAGAGAAACTAAAGAATTAGATGCTGGTATAGTAAGTATTGAAGATGAAGTGGTATGATAAAGACAGATGCATTTTCCTTATTAAGATTTAACAAGTTTAAATTTGGAAAGCAAGAAGTAACACAATTCGTTTTGTTTCAGTATAAGTATTTATTCTCAATTATCTTCTTTTATTTTCACAAAGCTGACGGAGCACAAGATAGGTATCATACTCATGCGTTTAATGCGTTAAGTATAAAATTCTTTGGAACTTATGATGAGTTTGTATTAAAGAGCATACCTAAGCCTGGTTACCCAGCAGCTATTTATGTTAATAAAAGAGATACTATTTTTAAATACTTTCCTAAAGATTCTTTTCATTGTATTGCCAACTCAACAGGTTGCTTAACTATGTTGTTGTCTGGACCTTGGGATAAAAACTGGATTGAGTGGAAAGATGGAGTAATAACACATTATACCTGGGGAAGAAAATGACTAATGTAATTATAACAGTTGGAATTAGTGGGGCAGGTAAATCAACCTTCTGCACTAATTTTGTAAAAGAAAATCCTAACTATCTTATTGCTAATAGAGATTCTATTAGAAAGAGTTTAGTAGGTGACATGACAGGTTACTATAAATCCTCTTTTTTAAAACAAAGAGAAGAGGTTGTGACTGAGTTAATGTGGGCTTATGTACAAGAAATATGTGCAGGAAAGTTTAATTTAGTGTTTGACAATACTAATTTAAAGAAAGAATACTTCTTACCACTACTTGATAAAAGTTTATTTAAACCTAAGTTTAAGTTATTTGATGTTGATATTAATGTAGCTAAACATAGAGTTAATCAAAGAGATGGAGCTGGGGCATGGGCAGATGAACAGTTAAGTTACATTGATAAACAATACAAACAGTATCAAGAAATAAGGAGTTACTTAAACAAATATTATAAAGATTTACTAATATGAGTATAGTTTTAAAAATAGAAGATGACGCTGAGATTAGAGCTTTTACTAAAGATTTGATAAGAGGTCAAGTTAGATCAATAGCTAGAGAAGAAGTAATAGCTATTTTGAAAGAAGAGCTTCTAAAAAAGACTCCAGAAATTGATCCAACTGTAGTCCTAAAAGAGGAGGTTCTACGTCTTGCTAGAAATACTTTAGATAGAAGTAGTTGGAATAGTCCATCCTTTATTCAACAAGTAGCCAGAGAGGAGATCAATAAAATACTAAAAGAAAAACTTAGCGTATGATTTGGTTTAGTTCAGACTTTCATTTTGGTCATACTAACATAGCTGGAGCTAAAGTAAGTAAATGGAAAGAAGGGTTCAGAAATTTTGAGTCTGTTCATGAGATGAATAAAACTCTTACCCAAACAATTAATAAGTATGTAAAAGAAGAGGACACATTATACTTCTTAGGTGACTTCTGTTTTGGTGGGCATAAAAATACACCAACTTACAGGCATTCTTTAATTTGTCAAGATATTAAGTTATGTCGAGGTAACCACGACAAGCACATAGATAAGTACAAAGAATTATTTAGTGATATACAAGATGTAATGTGGTGTAATGAAAGAGTAGATAGACCTATATTTTTATCACACTATTCTCACCGTATTTGGGAAGGTAGTCATAGGGGGTATTTGCATTTATATGGACATTCACACGATTCTATACCTGATTATGGTAAATCTATGGATGTAGGAGTTGATGTAGCTTACAGGTTATTTGGAGAATACAGACCATTTAGTTTAGAAGAGATTATTAAAATAATGGATAAGAAAGGTGTATACTTTCCAGACCATCATACAAAAGAAACAAACGTAAAGTAATGATAATAATAGGAAGTACCGCAATCAAATATTGGTTTCCTGATTTTCCTAGAGAACCAAAAGATTACGATGTTATCTTAAGCCTTGGGGAGAATTGTAGCATTATTACTGATAAAAAGATTGAGGTGCTCCAAAATCCTGTACTATTAAAATACTGTGAGAATTACACTCATAAGTATTTAAAACCAAACCTCCTATACACTTTAAAAATGCCTCACCTATTCTGGGATATAAACTGGGAAAAGCATGAATGGGATGCCACCTGGTTAAGAGATAAAGGTTGTAAATTAGATTATGAATTGTTTCATAAATTATATGAATACTGGAACACTGTACATGGAGAAAATAGAAGAAGTGATCTAAAGATGACTTCTTCAGAGTTCTTTAATAATGTTGTTAGTTGTCCTTACGATCATGATTGGTTACACACTCTGCTTAAACCTAATCCAACATTCAATAAAGTACTAAAAGATGGACAAGAGGTTGAAGTTGATGAAAACAAATTTAATTCACTTACTAAAGATGAAAAAGAATCTTTAGTTAGAGAAGAGGTTGAAGTTATGGCTTTTGAAAGAATGAGTAATCTTGACTATAGATTTGCTTATTCTAAAATGTTAAAGAAGTTTATAATATCCCATGCTCCTTTATGGGAAGCTATATGGATATTAGAAAACTATAGAATGCTTTGTAAACCAAAGCATGATTTTATTAAATATTTAAACAAACAAATTAATGAACGAGGAGAAAATATTGTTAAAAGATCTACAAGATCTATTTAACAATAAGTCTAAGTATTTTATTAAAAAAGAATCTGGTCATGTAGGAGTTCCTCCCGATGAAGAGGGTAATCAAGGTGAGTACAACGAAACCTTCAAGTTTTATAGACATCCAGGTTTACCTGAAGGGATATTCTTAAAAGAAACTTATGTAACAGATAGTTATGGTTATGGAAATAATTTAGCAGCTGTAACTTTTGTAAAAGGTAAAGAAAAAACTATTACAGTATTTGAACCAATAAACTAAATTATGGAAAAGTTGACAGGAGAACAAATTATACAAAAAGCAAAAGAGTTTTACGACTCACAAGTTGGGGATTTTGCTTACGGTCCTAGTAAGGATATTGCTGGAGAGGTAGAAGAAGTTGATAGAACGGGCGGTGAAGGTAAGGGAGAAGACTGGACAAGAACATATCATTTTAAAGATCATGATGTTTACATTAAAGTGTCAGGATGGTATACAAGCCATTATGGTACAGATTTTGGTGATTGGGATGATGCTATAAAAGAAGTAAGCCCAAAACAAAAAACAATAACAGTTTATGAATAAATTAATAACCCCAGATGGCTTTTGCTGTCTGGGGTTATTTTTTTTTATTTAAGTCTGTATACTACTCTCATCTAAATTAAAGTGTCTATCGCAGGTGTTGATACTGTTGCCATCTCATTTGCCCCTAGATTATTAGGATGTACAGTATCATTGAAATAAGTTACAGAATAAGTACCAAGATTTGCGTTTGCTGAAAAATCCATAACCACATATCCTAGTGAAGTATTGTTTCTAATCAACGTGTTTAAATCTGCTCTTAAGGTTTGCTGTGCTCCTGAGTATGTCGAGCAATCCATTAGGGTTCCTATTGCTATTCTGGTAACACCCAAAGCCTGTACAGCAGCGATAATACCCTGAATATTTGCCCATGTTGTAGCTGTTGCCACGCTTGTAAGAACATCGTTTGTTCCTGTGAACAACACAAAAACACCACTTGAATTTAAGTAGGTGCCGTAAGTATTTACACGCGCTAACATCTGTGCAGAAGTCCATCCAGGTACAGCAATGTTATTGTATTGTATTGGTCTGTCTAAATTTGAGTACGTCCTAATAGGATAAGAAAGTCCTGCTGTTGTTCCGGTGCCTGCTGAAATCGAGTCTCCTTCAAATAAAAACTTAACTTCATCAGGATCATTGTTGTTTAAAGATGTTGAATAATTTGATTCAACCAAATCACATGCCGCCTCTATTCCAATCAACGAACCTCCTATGCGAAAATGCGTTACTCTTCTTGCTGAAAAGTTTCTAAATGAACCGTTGTTATTCTCTCCTAATAAGCCCATTGCAACGTTAGGAAGTCCCGTGGCGGCTTGTGCGAAAGTGTCTACAATTATACCATTTCGAAGAAGATAGATAGTGCCACCAATTCTTCTTGCCTCCCATCTCCCTATGCTACTGCTACCCGTTGCTACTGAACGCGATGTTGAATTATTTTGGAAGTAAGCTGTATTTGCTCCTGTTCTTGCTACAAAAGAAGTTCTATCAGCATTAGACGCATCATTTGCACCAAAATCTATATCTCCGCTGTCATCTACATTTGTTACAATTCCAATGTTTATTCCATTATCAGCAAGTGTAAACAATGATCCGCCATTAGTTGTTGGGTTAAAACCTGTATTCAAAAACATAGCTTGTGTGCCATCACCTTGAATACCCATTTTACGGATAAAGAATGGAAGTATGGCGCTTTTGCTTGCAGTGAACGTTCCTGGATTACACCAATTTATACAAGCAAAATCAATTGAGCCATTTGTTTCAGTATTGTAGTATACAAGACTTCTCGATAATAGCCCAGTTGAAACAAGGCCACGCATTTTAATGTCCTCTAAAACCTGTTGAGCAGGTGTTGGTAATGTATACCCTTGTAAAGTTGCTTCAGCTAATACAGCCTGATATTGAGAGGAGAAGCTGTAGCCACTACTAAACCAATTTAATAAAGCCGTACTTTTTCTCATTATACAGTGTAAAGTTTATTTGTGTAAATTACTTTTTGTGTACCATTACCATCCCAATCTCTAAAATAAATTAATACAAAAACATTCATTTTAGTAGGATCTACGGCAGCAGAACCAGAGTCTGATTCAACGTTAACTCCTGAGAAAGTAACTGCTGTAGGTGTTTTAGCTCTTAAGATAATTATAGTACCATCAACTGCATTGGTTGGGTCTAAAGTTATTGTTGGAGATAATCCCGTTAAATCAGCTACTATTTGACTGTCCTGTTCAAAAGTGAGTACTGTACTAAATCCTTTAGTTTTTAAAGGCGCTGGAAATTTACCAGCAGGTATATAAGCTTGGTTACCACCTTGATTTATAGGTACTAACGCATTATTTGATAAACTATCTAAAATTTCCATTTTACGTGTTTTAAGGGTTAAATATACTATTTATTTTTTAATTTCTTCTACCTTCTCTAGCTAACCTAGTCTTGGTTTCTATATCCTCGAACTGTCCTAATATTGAGCTTAATCCAGTCTGTTTACCTAATTCCCAGTAAAATTTAACGTTTCCTTTACCAGGACCACGTTCATAAACTGGTAATTGTTCTCCAGTAAGTACTGCTCCTGTAGCATCCATACCAGTGTAGATTAACTTATTCATACCATCAATCATATTCATAGCTACAGAAGGTGATTTTAACACATCCCAAGCTGTAGAAGGGGATACGAATGCCATCATTTCTCGTCTAATCCTAGCTACCATGTACTTAGCATAACTATCATTATCGTCATCATCCCAACCAAATGCTAACAAAGCTGTTAATCCTACAAGTAAGTAAAGTTCAAACAATGTTTTTCTCATGTTAGCTTTCCTCATGTTAATTAACATACTCTGTTGGTCTTGGTCTAAGGTTCTTTCCTTTGATGTTAGTAATAGGTTAGGGTCATTAAGCTCCATCCAGAACAGTACTTTTAATATATCTAAAGTTTTATTAACAAAACCTTCTTGTGTGTTGAAGATGTTGTTAAATGCTACTAAAGAAGATATGTAATGACCTTCAACATCTTGCTTTAATCTATCATCAAAGAACTTGGTTCTCCATCTAGTATTAATACCTGGTGTTAACCAACTTCTCATGAATAACACTAATCTACCAATTGAGGTTTCTTGAGCATTACCTTTATCTGAAGCATTATTTACACCATGTAGATTCTGGTACAATCTTAAGGTGTAATCTTTGATCATGTCAAAGTCTTCAGTAGCAAGTTTAGTTTTGTCATTAAATGTATAACCAGCAGCTAAATTAACTGTACCATCTTTCTTAACTTCTAAAGCTTCATATAAGTTAACACTATCCTTACCTTTTTGGGCTTTGAATCTATTAAATACAGCCCCTAGAGCAGTTGAACTTAAATAGAATTCTACAGCTGACCCACCAGAAGTAAGTATCTTATTCATTACTGTTTTAGCGTAAGTACTCTCCAAACCTAAGTCTCTTAATTGAGCATGTTCAAACGGATTGAAAAAGTCATATACTCTACCATATTTAGTAGTCTTCTCTCTTCTACCTAAATCTTTAATAGAAGATAGGGCTGCATCAGAATATAATTTCTTACCTGCTAAGTAGTCTTCAGCAGTAATTAAATTACTACCTATAACTTCTTTCAGGGTAGTTATTTCACCTACAAATGCGTTAGTTAAAGGTATAGCAACATTACCAAACATAATGTTAAATCCACTATATTTTAGTAAAGCATCAACTATTTTAGATACACTATATTTGTTTTTACCTACTTTGAAGTTACCTTCCTCTTTCTTCCACTGACCATACACTTTACGTCTCATCAAAGCATCGATAGCTTTGTATGAGTTACTCTGTATTCCTGGGATGTACTCAAACTCTCCAGATTCTAATACATTACCTTCTCTTTCAGGTACAAGGAATCCTTCAATACCAGGTGCATCAATGAATTTAGTGTTAGTCTTAACTTTACGTTTACTTACAACATTTTTAGCTAGTTCAAGATCATTGACTACAGCTTCCATACCTTTTCTATGGTACGTTTCTGTAGAGAATAAAGTTACGGTAGTAGCTATATCTAAACTAACTTCTCTAGTAGACAGCCTACCATCTTTACCATCTTGTTTAGCTACGAATCTAGTAGGGATATAATCTTGCTTTTTACCTTCAGCATCAACTGAGTAGTAGTCAGATTCATCATATCTTCTACGTATCTCATTATGCATATTCTCAGTTAACTGCCCTAACACATTACCACCAGAGCTAAGAATTTCCATAGTCTTTTTACCTATAGTAGGAATTCTTAAACCAGGACGTAATGATCTAGGTATCTCATTCTGATCAACTAAATATTTTAATACAAAGTTTTCATAGAACTCTTTCAATGGATAATTTTTATCTCCAGGTTTGTAAGACATTATTTCTTTACCTTTTGCACTCCAAGGAGCTACGAATTGTACACCATCTTCATTTTCTTGTAAAGATTTAGTATCTAACACTGGAGCAAACTTATCTGCAAACGTGGAAGTTTTACCTAACCAAGCTTCGTATCTATTAAGTACACCTAGTCTACCTTTCTTATCATAAGAAATATTAAAGTTCATGTACTTAAATGGACTCTTTTCATTACCTGTAGCAACTAAGAACTCTACCTTACTATTAACTTTAGTTACTTCTTCAGTATACAAATCAGCTTGACTCTTTCTCCAAGCTTCAGGCATTACTTTGCCTACAATACGTTCAGCTGTAGAGACAATAAGATCTCTCATCTCCTTACCAACGTCAGTCATTTGACTAAACCAGGTAATATCTCTATCAGCCATTTCTATCTCATCTTTTATTTGTTCTTTAGTAAGATTAGGGTTTGTTTTATTTTTAAATACCCATTCAGCAACCATCTCTTTAGATAAGTTGTCAAAGCTTTCAGTTAATCTATTTACATCTGAGCTTAACTCATTTATAAATTTAATGAAAGGAGCTGGATCTACACCTTCTGGTACGAACTCTTTAGGGTAACGATTAATTGTTCTAGCAAAAGTATTTAACAGTTTATATGATCCTAATTGTTCAATTATAGGTTGTACTGTATTACTATTAGCTTTGTCTGGATTTTTAGCTAAAGTCTGGTAAACTTTAGTCAATTCTTTCATCTCATTAGCTACAGTATCTACATACACTACTACTTGCTGATGCCACTCCATAGTTTTTAGTTTCTCATACCAAGCCTCTAACTTCTCAATGTCCTCTTTAGGCATCTTCTTAGTTTTAAGAGTCTTGATTCTGTTCTCTATATTACTAGCAAGTTGTTCTATTGGAGTTAAGGTTTTCTTACCTTCTTTCTTTTCTTTAATAGCAAATTCTCCAGGGGTTAAAGCTTGTAATGATTCAGCTTCATCAAGTATGTTGTAGTATTGATTTAATGCTTTATCATACTGATCAGTAAATCCAAATAACTTTCTTAAGTTTCTAATTAATCTGGACCATAAATCAGTACCTCTAAGTTTATTTCTAAACTCTTTATTAGATGCTAATTCAGCTATAAATTCAAAGTTGTTTTCTGTACCTTGAATGTTCTTTAACTGTAATGAAGCATCTTTACGTAACCTATCTATGTTGCGTACAAAGTTAACTTGATTATCTCCCTGTGGATTTTTTATTACCCCTACAGAATAAGCATGGTTAAGCTCGTGTAACAGTACATGCCTCATCATGAATTCAGAGGAAACGTTTGATTTAGGGTTAATCTTAATTACAGCATTACCTGTAGAATCTACTTCAAATACACCCAGTTTACCAGGAGTTTCTTCTTTTATAACAGATACGTTAATCTTATCTATGTTTCTTCTTAATACCTCAAGAGTTTTTTTAGCCTCAGTATCAATCTCTTCTTTAAGTAATTGCTCAATAATATTTACAACTGATTCTTTTTCATTAGGAATGTAGGAATCAATATACATATTAGATCCAGGTTCACTGTTATCAAACATTGCATGAGACTGTCTGCTTACTTTATCTGTATCAACCCAAGGATTAGGAGTACCAAAAGCTATAGACTTTAATCCATTATTAGGATTTAAACTATAAGCTCTACCGTCAGCTGATAGCTCAGTAAAGTTTCTACCACCTAAAGGTTGTACTTCAGAAAATGTATTTTCATCATTTCTTTCATACAATCTGTAGTCGTTAAGATTGTTATCAAACATTCTAATCCATTGAGTATTACCTCTGCGCTCTAAACCATCTTTAGTTATACTGAATGAAGTAATATGTCCACCAGTCTTTTTAGGAGAAACTATATCTTTACCAAATACTTCAGGAAATCCTTGCATTGATTTAAACTCATGCCTAATAATATTAGTTACTACAGCATCAGTATCAATGTTTATTTTAGAAGATACATCACTCCAAACAGTGTCTATGCCTGTTTCTTGCCAGAATGACAGTGGTATTAGATCAAAGAATGTTCTAGTACCATACTTAAATCCACTAGTGATAATGGAGTATTTGATTAAGTCATGTCCTAATGCTTGTATTTCTTTGTTGGTAGAATTTAACAACTCTTCCCAGCCTCTAGTAACTTCAGACTTATTAGTTCTTGAATCTGTATTTCTTACACCAACTAACGCTACTTCACCTCTTTTAGCAGGTAAAGTAAACAAGTTTTTTATCATATCATTGTTTGACAAAGCAGGATATTTAGCTGTCATTGAAGACAGGTATTTCTCCATACTTAAAGACTCATCAAATAACTTCCACCTACTTCTATTAGAAGATTTATCTAATTTAGGGTCTGAAGAGTATAAAGGATGGTTTAAAGTCAACTGCATATCTAACTTACTACCCCCATTGAATAGGAAGTAGTCAATGTGTTGATTGATTAACCTTATTTGATCTTTATTAGTAATACTATTTTTACCTAAAGCACCTGCAAGTGAACTTCTTACATTTTTATAAGGAGTCTTTACTGATGGATAAAACTGTCCTACATACCTTAGAGCTCTACGTATACCATATTCAAAGAATGCAGCAATACGTTTACCTTCAACAGGAGCCTGGTCAAGTATGAATAACCTTCTATCTAAATACACTGGAGCATTAGGATTAGTTGCATCTTCAACTTGTTGAGATAATGCCTCTAACGATTCTATACCAGTAGCATCCTGGAAAGTATCAATTGATAATACGTTATTTATTTTAGTTAATTGATCAGCAGCATCCTTAATAGCTAAGAATTCTTTTAACACTCTAGCATCATGTTCTGCTAACTCACCCACAGGCTTCTTAATGTTATCCATTAAAGCATAAGATGATAAAGGAGTATTAGAGTTCTCAATAGCTTTAAACTGTTTCTCTACTTGTGGGTATTGTTCAAATAATCTTTCAGTAGCTTTTCTACTATTACCACCTTCTTGCTTAAACAGTTTAGTCCACTCAATAATTACCTTCTGCATAAACATATCAGTAACTACCCTATCTCTTACACCATACAACAACATAGTTTCAGCTGTAGCCATCGTACCTTGTACTATATTAAATAATGCAAGTAGTGGTGTTTTAGCATTATCTAATGCGGCTTGCTGTGTTTCAGCTAAATTTTCAGATATAAGTCTACCTGCAACATCTTTAGATTGACCTAATTCATTAAATTTGAAGTTAGGATTTAAATCATCTAAGATGTTAATTGAGAATGTAGATTTAATGTAAGGTTTGATGGTCTGCATTACAGCGTGACCCGTATTAAATCTTGAGTTAATACCTATCTCTCTCTTACCATCTTTGAATTTAATCTCTGTATTTACATCAGTAACAAAAGACAAGAAGTGAGCATTGTTTACATCTTCATACAAACCATTATTTTTATAATTGTTGTAAATAGATTC